>Ga0326512_10003206_pt1 | contig 12038 bp, 7 predicted proteins | sample 1_2617_0518_D_FD_203652 | JGI IMG/M metagenome (GOLD analysis project Ga0326512, IMG submission 203652) | Bovine rumen microbial communities from UC Davis, California, United States - 1_2617_0518 | ecosystem: Host-associated > Mammals > Digestive system > Stomach > Rumen | place: USA: California... | reverse complement strand
TAGAATCTTTCTCATCGCTTAATAGTGGACATGAATTTATTATAGCCTTCGCGGTCGCCGGTCAGCATGTAATAGGCCACCAGATACTGATAGGCCATGCGGTTGTCCGTGTTGCTGAAATAGAGACGCTCGAGCATCTCAGGGGTCACATGGTCACTGAAGTAGAAGTTCTCCTTATAGGCCCACTTGCGCAAATGTCCGTATTCGGGATGCGCGGCAATCGCGGCTTCATCACCCAACAGCGGCAGGGTTTCATTGGCCCAGTCACGGTAGAAGAGGGTCTTCTGCAGGGCCGTGAGATATTTGCGTGCCACCTCGTACCGGCCGTTGATGAGGTTGGTCTGTGCCAGGCGCTTGTAACAACGGCCGCTCTTCTGGAAGTCGAGAATCGCCTCCTGCGCCTCGTACACCGTCCGCTGGGCCACATTGATCATACCCAGCTGATAGAAAGCCTCGGCCGTAGGCAGGGGACTGGTGGCATCGGTCTTCACATCCGGCAGAAGACCGAGGATGCCGTTCTGGTTATAGTCGAACATGTGATCCAGGAGCATGCCGTGCATCGCCAGAGCCAGGTTCTGTACTGTCACGCCGATCTGGTTGTTGGGCTTTTCGGCATTAATCGTCTCAAGGATGCGGTTCCACTGCTGATGGCGAGCCATGAAGTCATACTGCATCGCCTTCTCTGCCTTGAAGTTGGCGTTCTTCCAGACGATACTTCCCATAAGGGCAAAGACCAATGCAAAAGAGCAAAAGGTCACGGCAAAGCTTTTTGAAGAGCTGATCCACTTTCGGAAGACATAAACTAAAAGCGGTATGATAAAGGCAGACAGCCATGCCGCATAGAACAGATAAGGCGTTACCATCGGGTAGCGGTAGTAATGGCTGCCGCTCCAGGCTGGCCCTACCATCCAATAGAGGACAGGTATAGTAATCAGAATTACGATGCGCCCAATCCAACCTTTCGGCAGTAGTATATAGGCCCCAAATGCGAGCTGCGTGAGCAGGACAGCCCAGACGCCGCCCAGCAGGGCATGCTCATCGAGCAGGAACAGCCATAGGAGGAACGAGGGCACAAGGCTCAGGCCATAGAGCCATCCATCTGTCGTTTTGCCCGTCCAAGACTTGATCAACCATAGCGTTAGCAACTGCACAGCTGAGAGCAGGACGGCTATGATCAGCGTCCCTACCCAGGCATAGAGGAAGAACTGCGTCGAGAAGCGCCCCAACAGGTCTGCCACACCACCGGGATGCCTGACGATCTCCCACACGTAAGTTCTGTCGAAGAGGAATAGCTGGAACTGCTCCTGATAATGCAGGTGGTGCGGGTAGGCTAGTCCGAAGAAGAGCAGGACCGCCACCCCAAATAAGAGCGTATATAAAAGATGTAAATGCTTCAACTTCTTAAATTCCCTAACTACTTAACTTCTTAACTTCTCTAACTTCTTACTTATCAAACACCTTACTGAACTCGTCAACACTGATAGTGACAGGCTCTATCATAAACTCCGGACGGTTATAACTCTTCAAAAGAAAGGTGTTATGTTCCGGATCCTCCTGTGGCAACAGAAAAGCCTTCGCTACTTTGCCGTTCTTGAAATATGCGAAATATACACGACTATAGTTACCATCGTCACGACGACTAGCTACCATGATCCAATGCCCGTTGCTCGACCATGATGGATAGCTGTCAGAATATCCATCGCTGTTCACAAGCGACATATCTACAGGCGAAGCAGTCTCTACTGTAAGGGGAGTGCCTGAATATTGTTCCATCGGGATACATACAATGTCGGCATCATGGTGGCGACTATGGAAACAGCCATACTGACCTAAAGCAAAAAGCAAATAGCGTCCATCGGGACTGATTCTTGGCAAAGTCACACTCTTACCACCTGAAGCAGCATCATATACCAATTCCTCATCACCGAAGTTATGAGTTGCCACATCAAACGAACGGCGATAGAGGTTATATTGTATCTTCTGGTAAGAATTTCTGATATCCTGACTATTCATCCCCTCAGGAAGGGGAACTGACTTACAATAATAGAGGTATTTACCATCAGGCGACCAAGTAGGATAAACTTCCAACAGCGTAGTGTCATTGCTGACGATGCTCACCGAGTCGGTCTTCACATCATAGAGAATCATATCGCTGCCAAGATCGTAAACCTCAATCTTATTGTGATTTGACGTATGGAATGCCTGACGCGTCAAGTTTGTCGAGAAAGCAATCAACTTCTCGGTGGGATGCCATGAGGGATAGACACCCGAAGAGATGGTATAGTCGCGCTTCAGGTTGACTTTCGATATCTTGCCGTCGTTTACGATGACTGTACCACTATTCGAGAGGCGCACATGGAACAGCATGTTATCAGTCTTATAGTTTTGATAGCTGTGACAGTTAATGCACTGACCTTTTTCCTTATCGTTCATGGTAATCTCATTATTGAAGATCTGTGTCTCTTCAAACGTAGTAAGATGACGCTGTGCTATCTCCATATAAGTCCAAGCCACGTATGTTGGTTCAATGAGACGATACGACAGATATTCGTCGATAGGATCTTCGGCAACGATAATCTCAAACGGGTTGAACGACAGCCATTCACCATTCTTCTGGCCCCACACCTCTACCTTCAGGCTCTTGCCCTTCGAGGCTTGAAGTATATTGTACCATTCCTCCTCTGGTATCTGCACCTTCACACCATTACCGTAGGTCTGCTGTTTACCATCTGGTGTAGTAAAACGTGCCACACAGGCCTCATACCCATCAGCAGGAAGCATAAAGTTGAGTGGTGCAATATTACAAGGTATAGTAACATTACTATAATCGGGATATATGGCTGGCAGACAGTTTGCCTCCTTGGATGTTGAGGGCACATCCGGGTGACTGACACATGATGACAATAGTAGTACACCAACAGCTATAACCAGATAAAAGGATAGTATATTTCTTCTCATTGTTATTTTGGAATATATTTAGACTTACACTATTAATAGACTCTTCGGCTAAAGAGGTTATAATACCAATAGGTATCACCATACTTTAATCGCATTTGCTCAGTAACTTCTTCGCGACTTTTTCCTGATTGTAATTGATTCTTAAGAGTATCCCAGAACTGCTTGTAACGTTCATAGAGTTCCTCATTTACAGGAATCATCACACGTTTTTGTTCTGGTGCTTTATCCATATATAGTATGTAGGCTTCAGCCACTGACACAGGAAAAGCCTCGCCCATGTGTAATTTGATAAATGTCCGGAACGAAGCCCAAAAACGGCGTGAATCTCTTCGTAACATAGCATAGACCAAGGCTTGTTCTGAAGCCAATTTGCTATCTGTTTCGTACCAAAGACTGATACTATTAACAATATAACCATCGCTACTCTCTACACCAGTAATTTCATCTGGGTAGGAATTATGTAGCTCACTTATCATTTCTGACACCTTCTCTGGTTTCCAGTTGGTATAAAAGGGATGATGGTGAAGTTGCACAATATAGCGATTTGCCAACTCGTCTTCACCATTAGCACGTGCACAACGTGCAAGCATCTTCAGATAGACAGGGGAAAAACCAGACTGGACAGCACATTCGAAACTAAGACGAAAGCCTTCGTTTAACATACCATAGTTGTAATATGTCAATGGTGCTGCTATTTCCAGGAAACTGACATGGACGGAATCGGGATTGTAGATACTGACCCCTTCGTTACCCATCGCAAAAGAACGGTCAAGCAAACCACCCTCATGCATCAAGGCAACATTCTTAAGAAATACCATGGTAGTAGTTGGACTCTTGTTCTCTTCTACCATTGTCAGAACATCTTTCCAGTTATCATCTGAAGCATAACGCACCATTCTCATCTCGTCAATGTAGTTCTGGTCATAGTACATTTCCGACCATATATAGCTGATGCCTACAACAACACATCCCAAAGGCACAAACCACTTTGACAGATACTTGCTGCACAAAGGAATCAGTACAGAGACTGCGCCAAGCAGCCAAAACGGATAGGAAAGATGCGGACTACTATCGCTTGGAGTTTCGAAAACAGGCAGGCCTGCTAACATCACATCATTTATTTTCAGATTCGAATAAAACTGCGTATGCCAGATACTAGCAGTAAAAAAAAGTATAATGACACCTACAAATTCACGCCAAGTTATCTTTTCGGTCAGCACAAGACATAGTACAAAAAGTAAAGCAAACCATCCAAGCACCGGATAGATACAAGCGCCAAACACATACCATACGAGATGCCATTTACGTGGCATATAACGTGCGACCCATAAGAGCAGCAACATTATAAGATAGCCAACAGACTGTGAGAACCAATAGCCCCTAATTGGTAATACATATACCCAGTATCCAAGGTTTACTATCGACGTGAACAGACAGGCAACAGGCAAGAGCATCAGCGCAGAGGCGCTTCCCTGTAACCGGAATGCTTTGGAACCCACAAAAAAAATAGCCCCCCAAATAGCTATTAGCAATCCTCCACCTAATGCTGGATGATAAAAGAACTGTGTAAGCCACGCTCCCATATAGCGGATCAAGCCAAAAGGCTTCAACATCAGTGTTTTGAAAAAGGGTGTTCCGTATAGGAACTCAGAATGGTCGTGTGCCGTATAGAGCACCTCTTGATTAATGTATAATATATATATAACAAATGAAATGAAAGCCAACAAGCTAACATAAAGGATGACAGCAGATAGTTTATTTTGTTTTTCCATATTTTGTAGATAAAAGGCTGACTCAATAAGATGAGTCAGCCTATTAATTATACTTATAAGGAATAATTATTCCTCATAATAGATAGAGTTAACGGTCATGCTACCTGAAGTAACCATGATATCAAGGTCCTTACCAGAACCACCATTACCACGAGCGCAGTCCTTAGCAATAGCTTCGGTAAGTGGGAGCTCCCAAAGACCGTTAGTCCAATGTACATCAGTATCGCCATCGTAGCGAGCAGACCACCAGCCATTCATGATACGACCGGCACAATCAGGCGTAGCGTCTGAGATGTCGAAGATAAGGGTCTTAAAGCCCCAATACACATCGTCAGAAAGATAAGGAAGATACTTACCTTCACTGTCACTGAAACGCATTGCTGCAGCATCCCAAGCACCTGGGGAGAATGGCGGCTGTGCTGCAGGATCCTCGCCATAGATATAGAACTTCTGAAGAGGATCAGTAATTTCCTGACAGTTTACAGCGAAATTAGCTGAAAGTTCTGTACCGTCAGCACAAAGAGCTGTCATGATAACATTGTAACTACCAAGCTTCATCTTCTTTGTAGCATAGTTTCCAACGAATTCCTTACCACCGATATTCCACTTAGCAGTAACTGGAGCCGCTGTTGAACATGTGATGACGTTACCATTCTGGCCACTGGCAGCCTTATCAACAGTGACAGATGTCTTTGACATGAGCTCGTCAACAGTGATGTGACCGTCATTGCTGATGTTCTCATGAGTTGGATCACAAGCTGCAAAGGCGCAAATTGCGACAAACATCAAAAATATCTTTTTCATATTGATCACTTATTATATTAATATAGTACTTTGTATTGTGTCTCTGCATTGGTAGCATCCCAACCAGGATTCTGCTCAAGATTACCATTCATCAGAGTGATTTGAGTCTGAGGTTTAGCAACGAAACCATTGGTTTCTGCATAACGCTTTGCCCAAGAACAGGTCATGTGCTCCATGGTGCGCTTAGCGCCCTTCTGACCGAGGCAGACAATCTGCTTACCCTTCTGAGCCTGGAGAGCCTTAGCAGCGTATGAGCTTTCGCCAGAGTCCTTACCTGACCAACGACGCATATCGTTGAAACGAAGTCCCTCGAAGCAGAACTCCCAACGACGCTCGTCCTGAACAGCCTTCAGAGAGTATGGAGTCTCAGGAACACCTGCACGCCTCTGAACCTGATTCATATAAGAGGCATCACCCGTGAGCTCGGTGAGCATCAGCAGAACGTCAGAATAACGCATCAGATAGAAGTCCTCGAAGTGGTCACCCTGCATCTTGTTGTCAAGTGAGCTGCCAGTATAACCTTCGCACTGGCTCCACCATGTCTCGTTGTTACCACCACAAGCGTCGAGGTTAACCTCTGCATACTTCTTTACTGAATAACCAGACTCCTCACAGTCATCCTTCTCATAGGTGTACTGAACGAGTTCGTTATCGAGATCGATCAAAGAAGCCTTTTTGCGGAGATCAGTATAGTTACCAGCATTTTCAGCAGCAGTCCAATCGTCCCAGATGTTGCAAGAAGGTGTACCCTGACCCCAACCCTGATTGAATGGGTAGGTCAAATTACGGTCACCGTTCTGACCACTGGCACCATTACGAAGTCCCCAGAATACTGAGAGATAGTTTGAATACATGCGCTGAGCATTATAAGTTCCACCGATATTCCAGCTAGAAGCATTCATGAACTGAATCTGGAAGATCTCCTCAGTGTTACCATTACCCATACCAGGCTGGTCAAAACAGTTCTCACGCTTCATGTCAGCGATGAAGTCGTATGCATGACCAGTACCATCGTGTGCCTCGTCCCAAAGCAGACTGTTAGAGTACTGCCAGAGTGAACGATAGTCCTCTAAAAGCTTGTAACCACCTGTAGAAACGATATCTTTCAGAGCATTGACAACATCAGCCTGAGAAAGAGATCCGCCAGAGCAACCCTCCTGTTCTACCAGGTTGATAGCAGGAGCAGAACCAGAAGCGAGCTCACCTACCTTCTTATAGAAACCAGCCCAGAACATATAGGCACGTGCCAAGAATCCTTCAGCAACATACTTGTCAGCATGACCAGAACCGATATTTCTACCACCCATGAGGTTCTTACCAGAAACGAAGTCTGAAAGAATCTGTGGGAAGATAACTTCCTCAGCACTTACCTGAGCCTCCATCTCTGGAGTAATTAAAGTAGAGGTAATCAGAGGAACATCGCCAAACAACTGGGTAAGCCAGAGTGTATACAGACCACGCATAAAATAAGCCTCACCAAGAAGCTGGTTACGCTTAGACTTCTGAGCCTCTGTCCAGGGCACGTTGTCAATAGTCTCAATCTGGTTGTTGGCACGTGAGATACCACCATAGAGAAGGGTGAACGGTGCCTCATACTGATTCACGTTCATCTCAACAAGATGATGCAAAGACTTAACCTTGTTGTCCTGCAAACCGCCACTACCGTAGCAGTTATCCGACATAATCTCCCACCAGAAGAAGATATTCTGGTTGTCTGAGTCACCACCACCCATGGTATTCATAATACTATAGGTAGCAGCATTCAAAGCCTCCACATCTGCAGGTTTACCAGGGAAGGTAGCCGCAGTCATCTCTGTAACACGAGGCTCTGTGTCCAGCATGTCGTTACAAGATGTAAACACACCTGCTGACAATACAGCTAAAGATGATAAAATATATTTTTTCATATTAATTTTCAATTTTCAATTATCAATTAGAACTTGATGCTTGCACCTACAAGATATGTACGAGATGGTGGGTAAAGACCCAAGTCGATACCAGAAGCCCAACCTGAACCACCAGCAGAGTTACCAACCTCAGGATCGAGACCTGTGTACTTGGTGAAAGTATGGAGGTTCTGAGCCTGAACATAGAATCGGAGCTGCTGGAATGGACAAGACTTCCAGAGTTTCTTAAAGTCGTAACCGAGGGTCACGGTCTTGATCTTGAAGTAGTCTGCATTCTCCATATAGCGGGTTGATACCCAGATAGTGTTCTGGTGACCTGTAGCTGACATGCGTGGCTCCGTGTTTGAAGTGCCCTCACCATGCCAACGATTCAGGATCGTGGTATCGTAGTTCTGATAAGCGGCATCACCGAATGAACGGTAAGAACGCATAATCTGCTGACCGAATGCACCTGCACCGTTTACAGCGAAGTCAAAGCCCTTCCAAGAGCAACCGAGGTTGATACCAAGCATTACATCGGGGTTAGGATTACCAATCTCATGACGGTCGCAAATGTCACTCTCAGCGTAGGTAATCACGCCGTCACCATTCCAGTCATCCCAAATCATATCACCGGGCTGTGCGTTGTCAAGAACAGCCTTACCAGCTTTACGAGCAGCGTCGATCTGCTCCTGATTCTGCCAGATACCGCTGTATGACATACCGAAGAAGTAACCGATAGGCTTGCCTTCCTCAGCACGGTAGACGAACTCAGTACCCTGTGAGAGAACGCCGCCAGGGCCATCAATATAGTGGTCCTCGTTAGCAATACGCGTTACCTTATTCTTATTAGTAGCAAGGTTCACACCAATGTTATAGCTGAAATCCTTACCGATTCTGTCGTTCCAAGTGAGAGCAAGCTCAATACCAGTGTTCTGCACGTCACCACCATTGATAGCTGCAGGATTGGTACCCTGGATGGCAATCTGCTGACCAGTAATCAACCAGTCCTTAGTAGTCTTCTTATACCAGTCAAAGTTTATACCCAGGCGGCTGTCGAGAAGGCGGGCATCGAAACCGAAGTCGAGCTGCTCAGAAGTCTCCCAAGTCAGGTCAGGATTTGGAACGATATTTGCGTAAGCACCTGTGTTAGGAATACCAGCTACAGATGTTGTCATGTCTGAACCAAACTTATAACCGCTGTCATTTGCACTACCTGACTGAGCGATTGTTGCCAGATACTGGTACTTTGAGATAGAGCAGTTACCGTTCTGACCCCAAGATGCACGAATCTTGAAGAAATCGAGCCAGCTCTTGGTCTTCTCCATGAACTTCTCGTTGGTCATCACCCAACCGGCAGATATTGAGGGGAACAGACCCCAACGGTGACCATCAGGGAAGATACTTGAACCATCATAACGCATGGTAACGGTTGCCATGTACTTCTCGTTGTAGTCCCATGTTGCACGACCGAACCAAGAAGCGAGATACTCTTCATCATTGGGGTTACCAGTCACAGAAGCGTCGGTAACACTGGCCAGTTTGAAGTTAGACATCCAAGCAGAATCCCAACCCTTCAGAGTTGCGAGCTGCTCGCCATAAACAACCTTGTTAGAAGCACCGAGGTTTGTGCTCCAAGCACTGCTCTGGAAGCTCTGACCAACCATGGCGCTGATCTTATGACCACCAAGCATAGGAAGATCGTAAGTAAGAGTGTTCTCAATCGAGAAAGAAGTGTTCAGCCAAGTGCTCTGACTTGCACTGTATGAGTTTACGATAGATGCGCCATCTGATGGAGCGCGTGGCTCTCCATAACTACGATATGCACCTGCGCTCCAGTTGTAGTTGAACTGTGAACGGAATCTCAGACCCTTGATAGGCTGGATGGTCAGGAAACCAGTAGCGCTTGCATTGAAGTTGCGGCTCTCAGCCATAGAGTTGAAACCACCCTTTGAGAGGTTCTCCCATGGGTTGTTGAACATGATAGGGTTCCAACCTTTACCATAAGTAATGTTACCCTCAGGATCCTGGAAATTATAGATATCTCCGTTATCTGCATACTGTGGCAGGAGGGGAACAGTCTGAAGCAGGCTGTGGATATAGCTCCAGTACATACCGTCCTCAGCCAAGTCATGGCTCTTGTTATAGCCAATAGAGATATTCTCACCAATAGTGATTACGTCAAAATCCTTGGCCTTCAGGAGCACGTGGTCGCTGTTGATACGGATTGTGTGGCGCTTGTAGAAAGAAGCCTTATCAGCACCCATGATACCTTCGTTACCAGTATAGGTGTAAGACATAGCGAACTTAGAGCGGTCAGAACCACCAGTCAGAGTAACAGAATGGTTCTGCTGTACGGCATTCTTGTTGGCGAATACATCCCACCAGTCAGTGCCTTCCCAGCCGGCATTAACCTTACTGAGAATTTCAGCAGGTACATAGTCACTCCAATTCAACTTAGAACCAGAAGTATTGAAGGTGTACTCATCAATGATGTTCATATACTGCTTAGCATTCAGGAGCTGTGGGCGTTTGTAAGCGTTTGACCAACCCATTGCTCCATTGTAGCTGAGTTCGATCTTACCTTCCTTACCCTGCTTGGTAGTTACCAAGATAACGCCGTTTGCAGCACGCGAACCGTAGATGGCAGCTGAGGCAGCATCCTTCAGCACGTCGATGCTCTCGATATCAGCAGGGTTGATGCCATCAAGGCTACCACCTGCTACACCATCAATTACATAAAGAGGTGCAGAGTTACCTGTGGTACCGATACCACGGATATAAACCTTGTATCCCTTACCAGGCTGTGAAGAGCTCTGTGTGATCTGTACACCAGGCGTGCTCGACTGCATGGCCTCGAGGGCGTTGGTGGTGTTCAGCTTGGCGATGTCCTCACCCTTTACCTGAACGGTAGCACCAGTAACCAGCTTCTTCTTCATGGTACCGTAACCTACAACTACCACTTCTTCAAGTACGGAGTCATCCTCATTCATGGTGATGCTGAAATTGTCCCTGCTGCCAACGGCAATTTCCTGAGTCTGATAACCAATGTACGAGATGACGATTGTAGCACCTGGTGACACATTGAGAGTGAAGTTACCGTCGAAATCAGTAACTGTACCATTACTGGTGCCCTTTTCAACTACGCTGGCTCCGATAACGGCTCCTTGCGCATCGACTACTGTACCAGTAATCTTTTTCGTTGCCTGCTGAACCTCCTGAGGAGCTCCTGCTGCGTTAGCATTTGATGAGTAACCGAGCCCAAAAAGAGCAAAAACACCCATCATTAGCATTTTTTTGCAAAAAACTTTTCGATTCATACTTAAGTATTAAATTTATATATTACCTTTGCGAGCACTAAGCTCAAAAACTAAAAACATGAAAAAAATTAAAGAGAAAAAGAGCAGACCGACTTTATTGTCTGTTTATGAAGAAGACTTGAGAAGTCTTGAAAGCCGCATCGGGAAGGACCGTTCGGCAAGTACCTGGAAAGCAATGCAACAAGGGAAGAACTATGTTGAGAAATGTCTGAGAGAGCATTTCAACATGGAAGACATTGCCATGAAAGAATTGACACCGCAGTTTATCCACGATTTCAGTGTCTATCTGAGTGTAGAACGTGGGCTGAGGGCAGGCACTGTCTGGTTGGCCTGCCAGCAGCTGAAGGGTGTCGTGACGAGGGCTTATCAGAGAGGAGCCCTGACGTGGAATCCTTTTGCCAGATTCCGTTTCACTAAAAACATCCGTCCGAGAGAGTATCTGACCGAGAATGAGCTCAAATTGCTGATGAACCATGAATTCGAGGATAAAGCTCTTGCCTTTACCCGTGATGTATTTGTATTCTCTGCTTTTACGGGACTAGCCTTTATTGACATGAAAGAACTTAAGCATGAGCATATCCTCGACTTCAATGGATGTAAATGGATTGTTTCGAAAAGACATAAGACCAATACCCTATATCAGGTTAAACTCTTGGATACGCCATACCAGATACTTTCAAAGTATAGACATCATGGAGAATATGTCTTTGGGCACATGGAATATTGTACCATGGCAAAACGCATTCATCGAGTGATGAAGGAAGTCGGCATCAGAAAACGGATATCGTTCCACTGTGCCCGGCATACTTTTGCAGTATTGGCACTCAACAAGGGAATGCCTATAGAAAGCCTGAGCCGTATGCTTGGACACACCAATATCACAACAACTCAAATCTATGCAAAAATAACATTGCAGAAATTGGATGAGGACATGGATCGATTTGCTGAACGATTAGATATATGATGTCTTTTCTGTAGAGGAATCATAAGTGTAAAGCGTACATTTATTCACAAAATTTAAATTTGGGGTTGCTTTTGAGTGGCCCCAAATGCTTATTTATGCGTTTTATTTCATTTATTTATGTTAAAAATACACTTTTTGCAAGAATGGATCACATTTTAACAAAAAAAAATGCTTATTTTTCAAAAAATTAGTTTATCTTTGCACACGATAAAGAGATTTCTAATTGGACCATAACTTATTATAAACTTAAAAAACCAAAATGTATGAAACAGAACAACTCTTCCTAACTATTGAATGAGTCGCGCGTACCTATTATAATATATAGGACGGGACT
>Ga0326512_10003204_pt1 | contig 12040 bp, 18 predicted proteins | sample 1_2617_0518_D_FD_203652 | JGI IMG/M metagenome (GOLD analysis project Ga0326512, IMG submission 203652) | Bovine rumen microbial communities from UC Davis, California, United States - 1_2617_0518 | ecosystem: Host-associated > Mammals > Digestive system > Stomach > Rumen | place: USA... | reverse complement strand
ACAACGGCTTGGTCAAGAACTGATGCGGCGGCATCGTTTGTCGACCCCGTTCCGTATATATCTGGTGCAACAGCATACAGTTCGCCGTTTGACGACCTTATGCCATGGAAGGGCATGACGAAGAGCGCAAGGGACGGCAATGTTGTTGTGGCTATACCTAAATTTTGGTACAAGCTAACCCAGACGGGTAATGCCATAAAGATCCAGATAGCGGATGGCGAAGTAGATGGCTACTCCGTATCGCCGGCTCACATGGATAGAGGCGATGGCGCCGGAGAACGCGACGTAATATACGTAGGCAGATATCATTGCAATTCCAGCTATAAATCGGCAAGTGGCGGCAAGCCTGTGGCAAGCATTACGAGGAGCGCGGCTAGGACATCAATACACAATACCGGATCTAAAATATGGCAGTTTGACTTTGCTACCAGATTTACACTGTGGCTGCTGTATATAGTGGAGTTTGCCGATTGGAACTCGCAGGCCAAAATCGGATACGGCTGCGGAAACAATTCCGCTACCGAAAATATGGGCTACACGGATTCAATGCCGTACCATACGGGAACAACGCAGTCGTCACGCACTACTTACGGACTGGGGACTCAGTACAGAAACATAGAGGGCCTTTGGGATAATGTATATGACTGGTGTGATGGCGGATACTATAACAGTAGCGGGCTTAATATCATTTTAAATCCTAGCAATTTTAGTGATAGCTCGGGAGGAACTGTTGTAGGCGTACCCTCTAACGGATACCCGAGTGCTTTTTCCGTAAAAGATGTATCTGGCACGTATGAAATGTTTATTCCGACAGCGGCGAGTGGAAGCGAGAGCACATATTCTTGCGATTACTGGGGCTTCGACGCTTCGAACCCGTGCCTCTACGTAGGCGGTCACTATGGCCAGGGCGGCGCTCACGGGTTGTTCTTCGTGAGCTACAGCACCGCTACTAGCACCGTCGCGCACATCGGCTGCCGTCTCCTCGAACTCCCTTAAGGAGGAGCGCGAGGGGAACTCCCCTCGCAGAGCAAAAAACAAAGAATAATTTTGGGGCTGTTCGTGCGAGCCGGTGGGTTTTCGCTCGGTTTCTTGCGATAACTGGAACTTCAACGCTTCGAACCCGTGCCTCTACGTAGGCGGTAACTATAGCCAGAACGGCAATCACGGGTTGTTCTACGTGAACTACAACACCGCTACTAACACCAACGCGAACATCGGCTGCCTATATCCTTGAAAACAGTTACGCTAACTTATTGCATAACGTTCATATGAACAGGCACGAACAGTCGCACACCCCATGGTGAAGATAAGCGATTAAAGGGAGCGGCCGAGTACACCTTAGGGCGATGGAAAAGCTGCGACGCTACAAGGAGACATCCCTTTGAAAAGAAAAGGCAATATTTACAAAAAGATTATATCGGATGAGAATCTTGCAAAAGCCATAGAGGAAGTGAACAGGACGCACCACTGGAAGAAAGGCCATAAGCCAAATGATTGCACCGCATGGGTTGAAGAAACAAAATCGGAGCGCATAAAGGAGCTAAGGGCGGTGATAGAAGATGGCTTCGAGCAGAAGAAGCCCAAAGTCACGGAAAGATGGGATCCCAGCGCGCAGAAGATGCGCATCGTCTGTGAGCCCGCACAATGGCCTGATCAATACGTACATCACGCACTGATACAGGCACTTATGCCAGTATTCATGAAAGGCATGGACTATTATTGCTGCGGCTCGATAAGAGGGCGCGGCGGTATTCACGAAAAGAAAGCCATAGAGAAATGGGTGCGACGCGACATTAAGGGAACAAAATACGAGCTATGTGCAGATATAAGGCATTTTTATGACAGCCTAGAACCTGAGATTGTGATGGATAGGATGAAGCAACTCATAAAGGACAGGAGAGCGCTAGATCTCATATGGCGCGTCATAAAGGACGGGATTATGATAGGCTCATACACTTCGCAGTGGTTCGCAAATGTTACCCTCCAACCGTTGGACATGATGATAAGACAGAGCGGTCTTTGCAAGCATTACGCGAGATATATGGACAATATAACAGTCTTTGGACCAAATAAAAGAAAACTGCATAAGCTACGCCGCGTAATAGAAGGGTGGCTCTCAGAGCACCGTCTTAAGCTAAAGGGCGATTGGCAGGTGTTTCCGATCGATAAGCGTCTCCCAGATGCAGTAGGTTATAGATACGGGCGCACTTATACAATTCCTAGAAAACACAATCTGATTCGAACGAAAAGAGCCATAAACAGATACGTCAAGAAGGCGGATAGGGGCGAGAAGGTTCCTGCGCATATGGCTGCGAGCTTCATATCACGCACGGGTCAGCTGGCACACTGCAGCAACGTAAACATTTACAAAGGGCTTTATGGCGGCAGAAAGATACTAAGGGAGCTCAAGAGGATCCTACGAGAGAGGAGCAGAAAGGAGACGCTTACATGGAGTATGTATTTGGAACTAAGAAAGCAAGGGAGACCCTCAGAACGAAGGGGCGAGCCCACAGCAATCTAAGTGGGTGGCATAATCTTGAGAATATAAATGACTGCCAGATTATAACGGATAGCTTTTATGTGCTCGAGAAATACGATTCCAGTGAGGATGGAGAGGGAAATTGCTACGACTTCTACTATGTAGATCAGCACAATCGCACAGTAGACAATTATTTACCTAATCGAGAAAAGATAGAAGAGGGAATAACGGAGAACGGCGATGCCGTTATGGACGTAGCGGAGCTTGCCGACGAGAACAGTGGAGCTATCATGGATATATCCGAACTGCTGGCGGATCTGGAAGAAAGAGTAACGACATTAGAAGGAGGCAATTAATATGGCTAAAAAACTCGCAAGACTGCTCGAGGAAAGAGAAATAAACCCTAGCACCGGTGAGATATGGACAATAAATGACGTGCACGAGCACTATCGCACATGGGAGGCAAAGACCCGTGCAAAGGTCGAGGCTGACGGCTACGAATTCCTGCCAGATGGGACGGCGCAGAAGATCGAGGAATAAATGGATAATACAATGTTCAGGTGCGACTACATGCTTGCCGGCGAGTGCCAGTTATACTCCGCGCCCTGCAGCGCTATGAATGCCTGCAGGCGTTTAAATGAATGCGATACATGCCATTGGAGATATATGCCTGCAGACAGCGAGCCGTGCATCAGGTGTGATGCTTTGAAAAAACGTAGAAAGGAGTGATCAATGGAAATTGTGAAAACAATGAGCGAAGCCACTAAGGTAGCAGATGGGGCAAATTTAGCCTACGGCGGCGTGGTAACGCTCATGATAATGCTTTTTGGCGAACACTGGGTGTTGTTCGCGGGATTCCTGGGGCTCGAAATTGTGGATTGGATTACCGGTAACTACAAGGCGAGGATATTGCACAAGGAGTCATCGATAGAAGGCGCCAAGGGAGCCGTCAAGAAGGCAGGGCAGCTGCTGGTTATAGGCATAGCGTTCTTTGTGTCGATGTATTTTGCAGAAATAGGCACGATCATAGGCGTGGACCTTCATTTTGTAACACTGTTCGGATGGCTCACTCTTGCGATGTATATTGTCAATGAAATACGTAGCATCTTGGAGAATCTTGTTGAGATTGGGGTGGACGTGCCTGAATTTCTAATCAAGGGCCTGGATGTCACAAAGAAACTGATGGAAGCCAAGAGCGAAGAACAGCCCGAATGAAAATGATGCGGCGCCTATATAGAGCGCCTGCTTTATATTGCAAGAAAAGAGGTGATAATAATGCGAGATATAGCACAATGCCATCCAAAGCTGCAGAAGCTGGCAGACGAATTGATAACAGCCTGTGAGCGCAAGGGGCTGAGGATCAAGATAACGGAGTGCTTCCGTACGGTATCTGAGCAGAATGCTCTGCATGCCCAGGGCCGGACTAAGCCCGGCAAGATCGTAACCAACGCGAAGGGCACAACCTTCAGCTCCATGCATATGTGGGGAGTGGCGTTTGATATCTGCAGAAACGATGGACGGGATCCGTATGACGATTCCGATGGGTTCTTTTCGAAGGTAGGCCATATCGGTCAGGCGCTGGGCTTGGAGTGGGGAGGATCGTGGAAGTCCATAGTTGATAAGCCACACTTCCAGCTGCCAGACTGGGGGAGTACAGCGTCGCAGCTTAAGGCTAAATACAAGACGCCTGATGCCTTCATAAAGACCTGGCAAGTTACCGGCAAGTCAGAAAAAGGCGGAAAAACAAAGAAAAAGGGCGGCATAAAGGTGGAGGACGTGCCTATGAAGATAATTAAAAAAGGCAGCAAAGGAAGGACGGTCTGTGTATGGCAGACTATACTTGGAATGAAAGGCGAAGCAGTCGATGGCATTTTTGGCGATGCCACCGAGAAGAAAACCAAAGCATTCCAGAAGGAATATAAGCTTACAGCTGACGGCATCGTAGGCGAGAAAACATGGAAGGCAGGTATTAAGAGTATATGATGGATTTTGATTACACTGTAAAGGTGTATGCGGATACTATAGAGGATGGATATCGAACGATTGAGAGCGTGCCTACTGAGTATAAAAAGGCGGTTAAAGCAGAGCTGGATAAGCGCGGATGTGCAATAGGATAAGGGATAAAAAATATCGTGTAAGACACACGAAATGACACACGAATTCTAAGAATTCCTTTATTTTAAAGGAAAATCGAACCTCTGAAACAGGTTCGAATCCTGCCGTCCACATTTTAAGGAATTGTTGATATTTTCAGCAATTCCTTATTTTATGCGGTCTTCCGTGGTTTTTGCTTTTCGCAAAATTATAAAATTATCCGATAAATAACGGTATTTTTCATATAAATGACACACGAATGACACACGAAATGACACACGAATATTACTCAAAGAAGTTATCCTCAAAATACATGTTGCGCCTGTCGGTGAATTCACGCTGCTTGTCGTCCAGCACGTTGCGATAGACAGCTTTGAGGACAGCATCTGATGACCAGCCGCCGACTTCCATGATATACTGATCAGGTACACCGATGGCGTGCATGATGGAAGCTGCATAATGGCGAAGGTCGTGGAAGCGGCATTTTATGCCCAAGCGTTTCTTGAGCTTCTGGAATCTGGAGGTAACTGCGTCAGGGCTTATATCTATGATCAGCCCATTACCGGTGCCGATGGCATCTATGACCTGCTGAGGATATTCGATATACCTGTCGGAGCCTGAGGTTTTAGGCATGTCTTTGATGATCCATCCGCCACCCGGCTTGCGGACCTTGTCACGGTGCACGTGGATCGAGCGCCCATTGATGTCAGAATACTCCAGGGCGCAGATCTCGCCTCGCCTCATGGTGCCGATAGAGGTCAGGAGTATCGCCAGGCGCAGCAGATCGTCCGCCTCGGAGAGCAGGAGCTTGACGTCTGCGTCTGTGGGTATGTGATATTCATATTGCTGCTTCTGGGGAAGGTTGACGGTTATCGTCTTATTCGGAGCCGTAGCGCGAATACTCGACGCAAGAAGCCCGTATATATTGCGGACCGTCTTGGGGGAGTGATCGGCGGCTATAGAGTTGACGAACCGCTGCAGGTCTTCTGATGTGATAGTAGATACCCGGAAGTTCTCGACAGAAGAGTAGTAGTTATTCTGGTACTGTCTGTATGTGCGCACGGTGGACGGAGATATGGTGTTGGTCCTGTTGGTGATATAGTTATCCAGCGCATGCTTCACAAGGCAGTCCGCGCCGATCTGAGCACCTTCGTGGATGAATTCCGCTGCCATGAGTTCGGCTTCACGCTTAGAGGGTGCGGTGAATGATTTTCTGACCCGCTTTCCGTTGATGGTGATGTCTGCCATGCAGCGCCAGTTACCGGAAGGGAGTTTGTGAGCTCTAGCCATAACATACCTCCTACAAATATCCTGTATATTTAGAATGAAATACAAAAATCTGTTGTAATTTTTGGCCGGTATGCTATACTAAGCGGTGAATACCGTGCTTGGTAAGCATATCAGCTTTCCGAGTGACCGTCCTGTTACCGCAGGGCGGTTTTTGTTTGCGCACTATTATTAACTGTGCTATTCTTATTTGCGTCCGCCCTCCAAAGAAAGGAGGTGAGATCAATTGGACGTAGTATCAACCTTTATTTTATCCGTCGTTGCAAGCGTAGTAGCCCACTACGTATGCAAGTGGCTTGACGAGCGGATAAACAACAGCAATAGCCACAAGAGTAGTTCTCTATAAACACAGAAAACCCCGGGAGCTGGCACTCTCGGGGCTTTCGTTTGTCCAAAAAACAACCGGACATGTATCAACCTTTTTGCTTTCGCAAGAAGTATATTACACCGAAAACCCCATTTTGTCAATGCGCCTGTATTAGATCAGGCTGTCTCAGCATCTTCTGAGGAACGCTGCCAGCCAGACGAGCTTGCTGCGGCACCTTCTTTTTCAAAGTCAAGTCCTAAGGCTACCTCTACAGCTGTCTTAGTTCTGGTGCCTGCCTCGTCATAGGCTATGGCCACCTGTGTCGCTTCCGGAGATTCTACTGGTGGGGCAGCAGGCCCATTGTCAGTCTTATATTCTATATCCTTCTCATCATGAGCCATGCTATCCATGGTTACATTGAAATATTCGCAGAGCTTACGAAACGTAGGTAATTGCATGTTATCAACACCCTGATCCCAAAAATTACGGACAGTATTATATGGTATGCCCGCGTTTTTGGATAGCTTGGATTTGTTCAAGTTATTACTTTCTATTAAAAAGGTTATTTTTTCCAGTAAAGTCATAATTTTATTTCCCCCTGCTATTTAGATTTTAAACCGTAAAAGGTCGATAGTCAACATAAAAGCACCTTAAAAGGGCAAAAATATACTTGACAAACAACCTAGCAAGGTATATCATTCTTAAAAACAACCTTATAAGGTACTTTTGCTGCTATACTACGTATAGCAATTAGTTAAATACCCTTGACAGGTATTTAACTAAAACAATTATTGCCTAATACCCGCCGAAGGCGGAACAGAATCTATGAAGGAGGTGAGAGTTTGGCAGAGAACAGGACAAAACTGCAGCGGATGTTGGGGGCTGACGGCATTACTATAGCAGCTGTTACTGTAACTATTGGAGCGAAGCAACCCAAGACGGCCAGCCAGAAGGTCCATGGCCGCGTGGCCTTTACGCTTCCGGAAATGAGAGCAATACAGAAGAATTATTATCCGCACATGACTCTGGATGAGATATTTGAAGGATATTAAAGAAGGGAGGCAAGACATGGCAAGCATGGTATTCGAAACACAAATGCGTATGGCTGATAAAGCGGGCCTGTTGGCAGACTGGAAGAAGCGCAACCGGTACCGCATTACAGATGTGGAGCGCATTTTAAACTGTGGCCAGACTAAGGCATATGAGCTTCTGAAGAATCCGGAGAAGCTTTCAGTGGCCGAGATCAGACGCATGCGCCTGACTGATGAAGAGAAGCTTCGGCTGCTTAAATAGAAGATTAACATTATTTCATCCGCTGTGCACGGGGCAGTATGAGCTCGTCAGAGCTCCACATTCTCGACATAATGATATGTTCCCTTTAGACAGAATTGACCCACCTTTATATGAACGATTTGTTACCAACAACTGCCCCGTGCAGAGCGGATGAATAAAGAGAATATCGACCACTGTATGCAGGGCAGACTCATACAATCCGGGCGACTTAGGACCTCACCCGGCTCCCCCTTGCTTCTGCCTTGCATAGAGTGGTCGAGGAAAGGACAGGGAAGTGAAGAAGAGTGTGATCATGGCGCTTGTCTGTGCGCTTCTGATTGGGGCGGTATGGGCAGGCGCGGCCTTAAAGCAGATGGGCGATTACTATCAGCTCATGCTGGACCATCCCATTATCTGGGATGAGGAGAGAACGGGCGGCGGCCCCGTAGAAACGATCAGCTATTCCTATCCTATGCCGCAAGATGAGCTTTCCCTTGAGCTCTACTATGATTCTCTGGAATATCTTGCCTGTTGCGTGCAGGCTGAGGCGGGGAATCAGGGCTACAAGGGGAAGCGTCTTGTTGCCAGGGTTGTATTGAATAGAGTAGAGAGCCAATTGTTTCCGGATGATATCGTATCCGTGATCAATGCAGCGCATCAGTTCGAGGTGGTCAGTAATGGGCACATTTATACTGCCGTCCCAGACAAAGAGACTTACAGGGCTGTCAGAGATGAACTGGAAAGCTGTACGGATGGTAGGATCCTGTTCTTTACGGCAGGACGGTATAACGGATCAGGCACGCCTCTTTTCAGATATAAGGGGCATTATTTCAGCGGAAAATAGCACAGAAGGGAGAGTATGAGAAATGGATTATTTATTAGTAGCGGCAGTATCGGCATATCTTATTGCAGCGGTGTTCTTTGCAGTTCAGAGGCTACAGGTGCTCGAAGACATCAGAGAGAGCATTGATGACGCACTTATAGCGCATCTGGAAGAGCAGGAGTGTGGGCACTTTTGCGAAGGTCCTATTGACTGCAGGAATATCAGGAATGGGAGGTTTGAATGATTGACAGTATCACTGCGATGCTTGAGCGCATACCGGCTATACCAAGGGTGTCCGAGATCAGGGCAGCAGGTACCAAGCACAGGGCGGAGATCCAGAAGCCCGAGGGGGCGCATTTCAAGTACGTACTGGATCAGGAGACAGAGAAGCTGAAGGGGAGGGAATGATTTGGATGGATACCTCTTCCTGCACAGGAAGATACTGGAATGGGAGTGGTATCAGGATATTAACACCAGAATATTATTCTTTCATTTGTTGTTAAAAGCCAACTGGAAGGATGGCAGATTCCAGGGGAGAGACATACCCAGAGGCTCATTTGTAACGTCCATACATAAGTTATCTTTGGAGTCCGGACTTACTGAAAAGCAAGTGAGGACTGCTTTAAGTCACCTTGTCAGCACTAACGAGGTGGGCAAACAAACGACAAGCAAATATACCGTAATTACAATAAATAACTACGATATGTATCAGCAAGTGGGCAAGCAAATGACAGGCGAAGGGCAAGCAAAGGGCAAGCAAAGGGCAACAATAGAAGAAAGAAATAAAGAAAGAAGGAAAGAATATTATATATCCTCTAAAGAGGATATTAGTCCTACGCTTTCACAGAAAGACGTAGAACCTATCGTGAAGGCTTGGAACTCTCTTTCAGATATCGGTGTTAAACCTGTTACCAGACTTACACCCGGGACCAAGAGATATGACTGCCTCCGGGCGAGGGTCAACCAGTACGGAGTTGATGAAGTGCTTGGTGCTATAAAGCGGATCAGGGGAAGCAACTTCCTGACGGGCAGGGCCACGGACTTTGTGATCAGCTTTGACTGGTTTGTAAAACCCAATAATTTTATCAAGGTCTATGAAGGCAATTATGATAGCAGAGAAGATGGCGGTGCATCTGAGGCACCGTCCTGGCGAAAGGAGTGGGCTAAAGAACATGACAGCAAGCGAAATTAATGAGCTGCTAGACATTATTGAGGATAATTACCCAAGGGACAGCGTAGCAGCTACCGGCAATGCTCTTGAGATGTGGAATGAATCCCTGGGAGAATTCTCAAAAGAGACAGGTCTGGCTGCAGTGAGGGAATGGATCAAGGAAAGTCCATATGCTCCCAAGCCTGCCAACATCAGGAAGCTGGCACTTAAGATCGGGGGCGTAGGCAGGAAGGAAGATATAGAAACCGTCAACCTGTTCTACCGGAAGGTCATAGACGGCAGAGATTATGAATGCGTAGCCTTAGTGGCGCGCAATCCGGAAGAAGCCAGAAGGATCAGGGACGCAGGATACAAGAGGCACCCGATAGTGATATTCCAGTCCGAGGCGTATAACAAGATGATCAGAGAGACCGAAGAGATAGCAAAGGCGCGAAAAGATGTATCTGATAACGATTTACATAACTTCAAACGTGATGATCAGAAACCATGACGGTAGTGCATTGTACTACATAGTGGCGAAAAAGGGCAACCAGGTCATCAAGGAACAGGGCTATAAGATCAGCTTTGACGTTACTACCAGAAACAGATCATACCTGGAAGCACTGGCCGAAGCGCTGCAGCGTATGCGCATACCACAATACGCCCTTGAGATCATCTGCGACAACCATCAGGTCGTCACGGATGCGGCACATCTTGAGGAACGAAGGGCTTTAAACTTCAGGAAAGCCGGTGGTGGCGAGTATGCCAATGCAGATATGTGGCTCAAGCTGTCCGATTTATTGGATAATAAGAAATGCTCATGGAAGTATATGGATACAACAGGCATCGAAAAAGACTGCGAGCATATTGTTTTATGATATGGGAGGACGATTTGAGCGAAGAAATTAAATCAAAAGCAGAACAGGACGACTCCCACATGTCAACTACAATATGGGAGCCCTATTTGGACATGATAAAAGCCAACCTAGACAGTCTGGAGAACAGGAGGCGGGACTTTGTGAACGCTGCTATAGATTTCAGGAACCACAAATGGACTGATCAGGACCTGGAGGATGCAGGAAAGTATTTTAAATGGGCTCATTATATCTTTGATGAATCAGCCACTTGGGCGAAGGACCTGGCTGATGCCTGTGAAGGACATGAAGAATGGCGTACAAGCAGGACCCTGACAGATTATGATTCTATCTGCATTATCTGTGGCAAACCTGCACAGTGCAGGCACCATCTGGTATTCGGTAATGCCTTAAGATCCAAGGCGGACAAGGACAACCTGATCATGGCTATGTGTAATGACTGCCACAATATGGCGACGCAGGTCACGGGCAGGATCCACGACAACAGTATGGCGGAATCCCTGTCGAAGATAGTGGGCCAGCTGGTCTATGAGCTTCGGTACATGGATCCCGAGGTAAGGAAAAAGGCAAGGGAAGACTTCCGGAAACGATACGGAAGGTCTTATCTTTAGGAGGCACGTATCACCACAGAATTGAAGCCCGGCGCTATGCCTCCCGCCGGGAGAAAAGGAGGTTTCACATTGACAGTAGCAGAGGGGAAGAAACTGTTCAGGGCAAGGATGAAGCATGTGGGCAAGAAGGCAAAAAAAGAACTTCAATTTGCGCTTGCCGTCCTGGAGCTTATCGAGCCCGACGATGGATTCGAGGAAGTATCAAAGCTTGCCGATAAGGGCAGGAAGATTATAGATGATGCTGCTGAGCTTAAGAAGAAGGACTCAGACAAAAGGCAGCAGGCGCCGAAGAGTGACGAAGCGCCTGCAGAGAAGACTTGCGTAAGATGCGGCAAGAAATTTACTCCCAGAAGCGCGAGAGTCAGGCTGTGTGAGTCCTGTGCAAAAGCAAACATCAGCGCATCAAAGAAGAAGAACAGAGCCAAGAGCGCTGATGCCATGGCCAAAGAGGTAGAGGGGATAGAACAATTTGCCAGTGAACTGGCAGCGCTTGATTAAAGGAGTATGAGAATGAGAGATATCGTAATGATCAAGACCGAGAACCTGCGGCATCATCCGAAGAACCCAAGGCAGGAGATAGGGGATATCACGGAGCTAGCAGCCAGTGTGAAGGAAAACGGCATCATGCAGAACCTGACCGTAATAGTGGCTCACGATAAAGCGTATGACTACAACGGAGCCAACAAGGTAGGTGATGACAGGCTTGATGAACTGATAGCAAGCGAGTATACACACTACTATGTGCTGATCGGGAACCGACGCATGGAAGCGGCTAAGGAAGCAGGACTTGAAGAGGTCCCCTGCGTAGTAAGAGGACGGATGAGTCTGGCAGATCAGGTGGCGATCATGATGCAGGAGAACATGCAGCGCGAGGACCTGACGATAATCGAGGAGGCTTTTGGCTTCCAGATGATGCTCGACTTAGGCGACAACATCATGAACGTAGCCCGCAAGACGGGCTTTTCTGATGCCACCGTAAGGAGCAGGGTGAAGATAGCAGAGCTTGACCGCGACATCCTCCAGAAGAAGTATGATGATGGCAACTTCCAGCTGACGCTTACGGACCTTTGCGAGCTGAACAAGATAGAGGACGTAAAAGAGCGCAACAAGATCCTTGATAAGGCAACCTCCGAGAACGACCT
>Ga0326512_10003203_pt1 | contig 12045 bp, 21 predicted proteins | sample 1_2617_0518_D_FD_203652 | JGI IMG/M metagenome (GOLD analysis project Ga0326512, IMG submission 203652) | Bovine rumen microbial communities from UC Davis, California, United States - 1_2617_0518 | ecosystem: Host-associated > Mammals > Digestive system > Stomach > Rumen | place: USA... | reverse complement strand
CCAAGCGAAGAAAATATTTTCCAGTAAAACTTCAAATCTTTATATTTATGGATGTAAGAGAATTAAAGATAAAGAATCTGTTGCAAATATTCTGGAGAATCCGGAACGCTACATAATTTTCTAATGAGATAATAAACAAACACTTGACAAGAGAAAAATAGTATGCTAAAATCATAGTACACTGAAAGGTGGTTAGGATACATAAAGAAGGGAGGGCGCATTAATGATTGAGGTCAAGCGTGGAAACATTGTAATTGCAGATCTGGATGGAGCAACTGGCAGTGAGCAGGGCAAGATGCGTCCTGTTCTTGTAATCCAAAATGACACCGGAAATAAACATAGTCCGACCACAATAATTGTTCCTTTAACTTCTAAAAAGAAGAAAAAAGGGATGAAAACTCATGTATTAATTCAGAAGACGGAAGAGAACGGATTATCAGAAGATTCAATTGCTCTGTGTGAACAAGTCCGAACAATCGATAAAAAGAGAATAAAAATGAGCATTGGTCAAATAAACGACTATATTACAATGCAAAATGTTTACAAAGGATATATTGCAAATTTTGTAGGCTGATATGAAGTCTGAAATCGACTTGACAAGAACATATGTTCGGTAGTATAATCAAGTTGCTCAAACAAAAAGAGACGCCCCTCAAGCGGTGCTGCAACACCTTGGAGCGTCCCGTAGGATGCCGAGTATGAGAAAACCCAGCTGTATTATTCATATCATATTTTTTATTCTGATGTCAATAATTATAGCTATTCTTTCTTATAATCCCCCCTAGATAAAATGCTCTTACTGCTGTGGGTAAAACAGCGGCGGAAACGGCACTGCCGATATAGTGCTGACCAATGCCTCATAGCATAACGGTTAATGCCACTGGCTTTGAACCAGTTTATTTCAGTTCGACTCTGGATGGGGCAGTTATCCCAGAGGGATATTATCCCGATGGCAGCTTACCTATTAATAATGTTTTAAGAAGGAGAAATTGCTTATGAAGACATCAAGTAATTACGAAAACAAGCAGAATAATCTTGAACTTTCCCCGCCGTGGGATGAATTCTTTTGCCAAATTGATGCTCTTTTTGGAAAAGATCCTGATGTTGATGTTGTGTGGGATGAGGACAATAAAGAAATTACTCTTCTCGTGGATAATACTGAAAAGGCCGAGGCTCTTATGTGTATCATGCCAACAACAAAAGAATTTGGTAATATCACTGTCCACATCCGTGTAATTCTGGCTAATGTAAATGCAGATAATTATCTCGCAGATTGCTTTGAAAAGGCATTTAGAGGCAATGAAGCTTTCTCACATGTCAGGACAATTGAGGGAGACTTCGTGCCGACTCCAATTAATTTCTGTTCTTTCAAGAGGGAAGTTGTCCAGTATCCAAACGATAATCCTTTTGATGAGAACGGAGTTCAGTCAACACTTTACCAGGAATTAGCAAAAGAAATCTTCGGAGATATTCGTGGCATTTTCTTTTGCACGGATAAAGAGTAAGGAGAGATTGCTATGAAAGATGAAGCAACTTATATGGTCAACCGTCAGAATAATGTTTGTACGGCGATTATTAAGGAATGTACGCTCGATGCATTAAAAGAATTTTATAAACAGACACAATTCACCGTGGCGATTGACAAACAGTATCTGTTTTTAATGGATGATTCATTTGTTGGAGTTGCGAAATGCAACCCAGATGATGAGTTTGACGAAAGAGTAGGTAAGAATATTGCTTTTCAAAGAGCATATGAGAAGTATCTGAAACAGAAAAGAAGAGTAATGCTTGACATTGCCGATTATGTAGAAAAAAGAGCAGATATCACAAGAAATTATTTAAGAGATAATAAACGCTACAAGAATCTGTAAAGTGAGAGAGGTTAATAAGTATGGGAATGTATAGAGATAAGATAACTTGTATGCAGGATATGGATGACATGGATGAACTGATTTGGAACAACGCTTGTCGATTCAATATCAATGAGTTCTGTCACTCCGGTGGTTTTACATCAGAAGCACTTCAGGAATTTATCGATTTAGCAAAGGAAGGGTTTAAACATCGTGAAGAAAAGCAAGTATAAAAATACAGACAATCCTAATAGAGCAAAGGATACGGAGTTTTCAAAGTTTAGAGCTGTAATGGCGAAGCTTGAGTACGAACTGGCGCAGCGTGAGAAGAATAAGAAAGCAAATCGTGAGCAGAAAACCTTTGCTCCGAAAAAGCATAAGAGAGACGATGACCATACTGAAGATTTGAAAGGGGCGAGATAATGGCTGACTTTAAAACCAATTATAACCTGGAAGAGTGGTATGAATATATTAGAGATAGAGTCTTTTTAGTAAGGCTCTATCGAAGAACTGGAGATTGGACTCCTTATGAGATCGAAGCAAAAGATCCGAAACAGAGCCTGTTTGAAGCGGGCGACCAGAGTTTTCATTATTGTAGAATTGAGAACTTTGTAGAGCTTCCGGATGGTGATGTACTTTTAGGTATCAGATATCTTAATCCAGAGACATTAGAAGAAGATACATTTGTAGACTACAGAAAACTGACCGATGTTTCTTTGATAATGCCGGACGAGGTCGATACAGGAAAGAAAAAGGAAGAAGAATTACAAATAAAGGAAGATTAAACATGAATAGTAAAAAACCAACAATGGGAAACCTTTTTTCTGGAAGCGGTACATGGGAACTTGTCGCAAAAATGTGTGGTTTTGAGATTAAGTTTGAATCAGAGATTGAGCCATTTCCAGTGTTAATTGAAGAAAAACGATTTCCAGAGGTAATGCAGCTTGGAGATGTAAGCAATGTAAACGGAGCAGATATTCCGCCTGTTGATGTATTAACAAATTCATCACCATGTCAGGATTTGAGTATAGCTGGAAATCGAGAAGGTCTTGATGCAGACAGAAGTGGATTATTTCACGAAGCAATTAGAATTACAAAAGAAATGAGGGAAGCAACAAATGGAGAATATCCGAAATTCTGGTGTTGGGAGAATGTCCCAGGAGCATTTAGCAGTAACCGAGGAGAAGACTTTAGGAAAGTCCTTGAATCCGTGGCGCAATTGGTCGAAGAAAACGCCACTATACCTCTCCCTCCAAAAGGATGGAGTTATGCAGGAGTGGTCGATGGTGATGGATGGCAGATTGCCTGGAGAACAATGGACGCCCAATTTTACGGAGTCCCCCAGAGAAGAAGAAGAGTCTTTCTTGTCGCAGATTTTAGAGGACACAACGCAGGACAAGTACTTTTTGAGCGAGAAAGCTTGTCTTGGAATTTTAAAGAGATCTCTGAGGCGTGGAAAGACACTTCCAGAAGTCTTACTGAACGCATTGATACAGCAGGCCGGATTATCCGAGGAGAAGTTCGAGGAAATGAAAACGGACAAAAATTTTTTAAAAGTGTAAAAGAACCTGTTGTTTTTAATGGTGAAACAATTACTTCACCTTTAAATAAAGTAAATGTAAAAAGCGGAGATCCGTGTCATAGTTTGAATAATGACAGTCGTAATTATCTTGTAGACCAAAAAAACGGATAACCCCTTCTGGTTCTTTGACACAAATCCAACAGATTCAAGAGTTACATTGTGTGGAGAACAAGCCAATACAATCAAAGCCAGATATGGAACTGGAGGGGGGAATACACCAATCATCTTACAACGAAGATGAGTATTTCATTTTAGACAGAGCATCCTTTAATCAGGGAATAAATGCTCAGTATGATATAGATATTCGTGTGGGGGGGGCAGCACCAACGGTTATCGCAAGAGGGCCACATGCTGTTGCCGTACCTCTGGCGAAAGGTAGGTAGTTTATGTGCGACAGATTACAAATGGGTACAACAAGAACAGGTAATGCAAGGAAAGCTGATTCCTGTACCGAAAAAGACATTATAACATTTGAACCTGGAATCTTTAAACGTGAGGGAGGACATTACTACTTAAATGTTTGCGGAACTCTTCGTGCGAATGCCGGTGATAATCAGATGTCAATAGCTTATAATAATTTTAATAAGACAGCCGAAGTAAAGGAAACCGCAAAGCATTATTGGATGACAGATAAAGCTGGTCATTTATGTCGGTTTACAAAGGTGAATAAATGCAATACATTAAAGTCAACAGATTACAAAGATCCACCGGTGATATTGGTGAAGAAATATATTTAATCGACCCTGGGGCAGCTGAACGTGTGATTTTAACAAAAAAATTGTGTAACATTAAAATCGACACATTATAAATTTGCTCCAGTAGTTTTAGTAAAAGGAAGTATAAATGAAAGAAACAAGTAATAAAGCATCTCCAGCATATACTCTCAAATTAAGAGGTGGAGCGGACACTTATATTAAGCCAGATGGTACAATTGGAACAGCCGGTAAAGGAGCGTTAATTCAAATCGAAAAGTCGGCAACATTAGGTGTAACACAAGATCAGTATTTATTCGTTCCGTTACATGGAGAAATCGCTCCACCAATTGATGGAAGTTATTATAAAGGTTGTGGAGAGCGAAATGGAATCGAAAGAGAAGTAGTTGCAGTAAAATGCAAAAAGGTATTAAATAATGATTGCACAATATAAAGATTTATGTTATAATCAGAGAGTCGAAAGTTGGTGTGCAGGATTTCTTCCTTCTCAAGGAGTTAAAGCGAGAGGAATAGGATACGAAGTACAAAAATCACCAACTTTGAGATGTGGTTTTATTCCAAGGGTGTTGATTCGTGGCAAAAATAAAAATATTAAATCCGTGGGATGTTGAAAGTAAACGTATCCATCAAATCGATGGAATAGCTTCTACGATATATTCTGGTAAATGTATGGGGACGGTGAACTCTATATTATGATTCCTAAAAAAAATAATAATATAAAGTTTATTGCTTCCTTTGAAGGAAATGGAACTCGGCCATCTCATCAAGGATTTGGAGTTTCAATGGAAGATGTAAGTTATACACTGAATGCCACGGAAAGGCATGGGGTAATTTATGAGTTATCAAAAGACAACGGGAACATTGATGGCAAATAGTCATCCAGGTAGTTACTGCGGGCAAGATGCCTACAATGATATGTTTGTAACAATGTCCGCAGAGAGAAAGAGAGAGAGAGTATGGACGATAGGGAACGGACAATTAGATCAGTTGAGTCTGCACAAGAAAGTGGGAGCATTGAACTGCATGCACGATCAACAGATAGTAATGATACCGAGGAGTATGTTGTTAGAAGATTAACGCCGACTGAATGTGCGAGGCTTCAGGGATTTCCGGATGATTGGGTTTGGAATATTGGAATTGATAATCCTACAGATGAAGATATTGCACGATGGAGGGAAATCTTTTATACATATGACATGGCGACAAAAGGAACTGTTAAGAAACGAAGCGATAAAGTTATTGCTAAATTTCTCAAAAATCCGAATTCAGATTCTGCGGAGTATAAACTTTGGGGGAATGGAATCGCATTACCCTGTATTATTCCAATGATGAAAGCAATGTATGGTTGTTTAACAGGGGAATAAAAGAATGATTTATCTAGACAACGCTGCAACAACACGAACAGCTCCAGAAGCGGTTAGGGCAATGATGCCATATCTAACCGACTTCTACGGTAATCCATCCGCCAGTTATGATTTTGGAAACCGAGCGTGGCAAGCAGTACAGGAAGCGAGAGAAATCGTTGCTGAATTTATTAACGCCGATCCGAGCGAGATTATTTTCACATCTGGCGGAACGGAAGCTGATAATATGGCGATTAAGAGTAAGGCGGGTAATAATCTTAGTTTTGTAAGAACTTCTATGATTGAACATAAAGCGATATTAAATTGCATGAGCAGTGTTAGTACATTGTCGCCGATTCTTGTAGATAAGAACGGAGTTGTTAAACTTGATGAGCGCCTAGCAGGAATGAATGATATTGTGTCAGTTATGATGGCAAACAATGAACTTGGCACGATTCAGCCAGTTAAGAAGATTGCAGATTTGTGTCATCAGACTGGTGCGAAATTCCATACGGATGCCGTGCAGGTGTTCGGTCACATGCCGATTGACGTTAAAAAAATAGACATTGATATGATGTCGGCAAGCGGACATAAGATGGGAGCGCCGAAGGGCGTTGGGTTCTTATATGTGAGAAAAGGCTTGAGTATACCACCATTTATTCACGGCGGTGGACAAGAAAACTTCATGAGATCTGGAACAGAAAATGTTCCTGCAATTGTTGGTCTTGGTCGAGCCGTAGAGATTACCAAACAAAAGATGAACGACAGATTCTATGAAACAAAAGAATTACGAGATAGTTTTGAGAAAATGATTCTGAAGATTGGCGATGTGAAAATCAATGGATATAATGCCAAAAGACTTCCTGGACATTCCAACATCACATTCTATGGCATTCGTGCTGAGGAAATGCTCGAATATCTTAATATGTATGGTATCTGTGCATCATCTGGCAGTGCTTGCAATACCGGCGATGAGAAACCTTCCCATGTATTGAAGGCAATCGGACTGACAGATGCCGAGGCGAATGCCACGCTTCGGTTTACTATGAATCATGAAAATACGATTGAAGAATTGAAGTTCACGGTGGATAAAATCAAAGAGTTTTTAGCTATAAAACGTCCGAGATAACCAGTGCTTTTAGAGTATTTTTAAATTTACATTGTAGTAATGAAAAAACGTATTCTACGTATGATTCCTTAAAAGGAGAAGTTTAACTATGAGTATTGATTTACACGTATTCACAAATAGTTATGCGCTGTCCTTTAAGATTGAAAATGTCTTATTTTATGTAGACGAGGACGGCGATTTAACAAGTAATATCAATAAAGCAGCAAGGCTGGATGAATCAAAAGCGAAAGCTCTTGCAAAAATGTATCAACGTGAAGGTATTGATATTAATCCTGTTTTGATTGAAACAGCAAAAACGGTTACTATTTAATTTTATATATATTTATTTTTAAGGAGAAATGTGTATGGCTTTTGTAGTTAAGAAAGCAAAACGAGAGAAGATTTACCCGAAGATTGCACTGATTGGAAGTTCTGGCAGCGGAAAATCCTATGGATCGCTGAGACTCGCAACTGGTATGGCAGAGGAAATTAAAAAGGAATCTGGGAAAGATGCCAGAATCCTCATGCTTAACACTGAGGCTGCTCGTGGCAGATATTATGCTAACGAGTTTGATTATGACATTGTAGATCTTGAGCCTCCGTATAATCCAGAACTTTTCGTGGATGCAATTGATTTTGCCGTATCCGAAGGATACGACATCCTTATTATCGATTCCACATCGCCGGAATGGGATGGACAGGGCGGTTGTCTTGAGTTACAGCAGAAGGCTGGCGGAACATACCAGGCATGGAGTAAACACACTTGCTCCTATATCCAGTAATGGGTATAGCAAAACTCGTGAACCTTATTACTCAAGGGTGTGAATTCAACAGATAAGTTTGACTAGGAAATGGGTCATTAATGAATTTGCTAACAGGGAAGCCTTAACAGATAAAGCTGATGGTAATCCTGTGCTATGCATCTATATCTTCCGGCTATAAGGAGAGAATAAATATAGCAGAAGAATACAGTACATTTTATAGGATGGGAAAATTATTTACACGCAGACTTGTAAGAGTAAATGTTACGCATAACATGTCTCATACTAGAATTTACAACGTATGGAAAGGCATGAGACGCAGATGTAATAATCCTAATGCCCCAAAATATGAATATTATGGTGGCAAAGGCATTACGGTCTGTGATGAATGGAATCACGGTTACGGTGGTTTTGAAAATTTTTATGAATGGGCAATGCAGAATGGTTATTCTGACGACCTAACAATAGATAGAATAGATTCTAATAAAGGGTATTGCCCAGAGAATTGTAGATGGATTCCATTTTTAGAAAATGTAAGAAGGGCAACAAAGAAACCACACAAACCAGAGTATACCTATTATGCCTATAATGAATCTGAAAAAATAATATTGATATTCACTAAAACGAAGATGTTTTCTGATTACACTGGGCTTGACTATAGACGTGTATCAGATGGTTGTAATAATAGTAATTATACATACAAAGGTTGGAAATTTACTAGGAAGCCGTTTAGTGAAGATATAGATGAGAGTCTAGAGACTATCCCGTTTAGGAGTACGCTAGAGGATGAGTTACTAGCGGAAGTGCGAGTCATCCACTTACCAATCAAAGAGGATGAAGATATAGTCCACACCGCATAGAAATATGTGGATTTGTGAAGGTAACACCAAGACATGAAAGATTTATTAATGCAATGTCCGCTTCACCTATCGCTCTTATTGCCACGATGAGAGGCAAAGATCAGTATGAGGTTGAAAAGGACGACAGAGGAAAGACAAGTGTCAAGAAAATTGGCGCAGGAGCAAAGCAGAGAGACGGCTTTGAGTATGAATTTACTTGCACCTTTATGATTGACCAGAAGACATCTACTGCCGAAGTTCAGAAAGATAATACTCATATCTTTGAGAATGATCCGCCTCAGAAACTTACAGAGGCACATGGTCGTAAGATTATGCAGTGGGCTAATACGTCACAAGATGAACCCGCCGAGACTGCCAAGTTCGGACAGGTAGTTGCAGAAACTACTGGAGCAAATCTTCCAGACATTAAAAAGGAAATCGTCCAACTCTGCAAAGACCTCGGCGGCACAAAGAACAAAGATATGATGGCAGAGATTAAGAAGTATGTTCCTTCTGGTAATCCGAATGGACTCAAGGATGAGAAGGAAGCAATGGAACTGTTAAAGACACTTAAAACAATGAAACCTGTTGAATAAAAGGAGTTTAAAATTATGAATGTTGTAATTATCAAAGGAAGACTTACGAAAGATCCAGATATTAGAGAGACCCAGGGGAACAATCCGCTGAAGGTAGCGAGATTTAGCGTAGCAGTCAACAGAAGATTCAAGCGTGAAGGTGAGCCTGATGCAGACTTCTTTAATGTAGTCGCTTTTGGCAAGTCCGCCGAGACGATTGAGAACTATATGCACAAAGGCAATGAGATTGCAGTTCGGGGGCATCTCCAAACTGGCAGTTATCAGAATAAAGAAGGACAGACAGTCCGCACTACAGATATTGTTCTTGAGGAATTTGATTTCTGTGGTGGTAAGAATGACAATGGTAGCACAGGCACAAAGAAGACTTCTTTTGGTGGTAATCCCTTCCAGAGAGTCGATGATGTGAACGATGAAGAACTGCCGTTTAATTAAAAAATAGGAACTTGTAAACTAGCATTTTATCAGCCCTCTAACTATACTGCGGGCGGGGCTTCGGTCTCGTCCGCATTTATTTTCTAAAGGAGAGAATACCATGAATAAGAAATGCTCCTTAGTACATTGTCTGCACGAGTCAAGGGAATTAACAGAAGGTGATGATGTCGTAACAGTTGGTAAGAAATCTTATCACGCAGACTGTTACGAGGTGGAGACACAGACGAAGAAAGTATGCGATTTGTTTTATGAGAAAGTAAATCCGCATGCTGTATACTCTAACCTTCGCAAGATTGTTAATGAAATTGTTTATGAAAAAGGTATTTCGCCGGACGTTCTTTATTTTGGAATCAACTATTATCTGAATAATCACATTCCTCTGAATTATCCCGCCGGGCTATTCTATGTGATTCAGAATAAGAAGATGATGGAAGCCTATAATAAGACAAAGGTGAAAAAGCTTAACTATAAATTTGAAGTAGAAACAGATAAAGATAATAAATATCAATATAATCCGAAGAATAATAACTCTGGGTTTAGCAGTATTTTAGGATGAAAGGAGTGATAGCTTGATTCAGAAAAGCTTGGCTGAGATATCAGATACTCAAGCAGAGGCAACTGTAATAGCAACACTACTTGCTCATCCTCATATGATTGTCCATATCGATCAAACGCTACGCCCAGGGTATTTTTATGGTCAAGATAACAGGTGTATGTTCTGGGCGATCAGAGAATTATATCATCGTGGAATTGAAAATATCGATTCCATCAATCTCAGCAACATGATTAACTCAAATGCAGCTGTGGCGAGGAAGATGTCCGAGTATAATATTCCAAGTCTGCAAGGATACATAGAAGATTCTAGATTTTATGTGAGAAATAGTCTTGAGGAATTAAAAGAAGTATCTAATAGGATTATAAGTCTCGCCTTTAAAAGAGAATTGTGTAAGGCTTGCGAAGAAGTTGAACGTGATTGTTTTAATGTTAATTATGACCTTGGGCAGCTGAATGATAAGTTCAATGCTAAGGTTGATAATCTTACCAAACAGTTTGTGATTGGTTCGGATATTACAGAGTTTGGAAATAAAGTTGATACACTTTGGGAAAATGTTGTGAGTCGAAGGACGAGCGGCGGCTACGGCATTCCGTCCAAGTTCTCTCTTCTCGGTAAATTCTTTAATTATGTGCCAACAAATCTGTATGTATTCAAGGCTAGATTAAAAGAAGGTAAGAGTGCGTTGTTAATGAATGAGTGTATCAACATGCTCCAGAATGATGTTAGCTGTGTGTACTTTGACACCGAAATGGACGATGATTATTTCTTCACCAGAATGGTCGCAAATATTTCCGGTGTAGAATTAAACAGGATTGAGTCTGGTAATTACCAGGACGGTGATGAAGAAAAGATTTACGCAGCAATCAATTGGATAAAGACAAGGAAGTTTGTCCATATCTATATGACAGAGCCGAGGAAAGATGAAGTTTATGCGATTTGTAAAAGACTTACTTATAGTATGGATTTACAGGTTGTATTCTATGATTATCTGAAATGCAATGATGGTGATGGCAATCTGACATCTAATATCCTTGGAGCGATGACAGATCATCTGAAAAATAAAGTATGTGGCGAACTTAATCTGATTGGTATAGCGGCGGCGCAGCTGAATAGAGGATTCGAGGTTGCCGACTCTGATAAGATTGAACGATATGCATCCGCAAGTATATTCTGGGGAAGAAAGTCTCCAGAGTTGATACAGAAAGACGGTGTTGATGGTGGGAACTGCATGATGAGAGTAGATGCCAATCGCCGAGGGATGCGAATGGATGAGGATGAAAGGTTGAATTTTATCTTCGATGGAGCGAGGATGAGGATTGCCGAGGCTAGTAAACAGCCTAGCGAGGACGATGAAAATCCGTTCCTTGTCGATGATAATTACATGAATGATAACTACGGGATGCAATTAGCGCCGACATAAGGAGAAACATATGAAGAAGATTATTGCTGTTGTTGTACTTTTAGCATTATTTATTTTAGCTGGAATTAAGATGGCTAATAAACCTGAGAGAGAATATGTGAGGAAGTACCCTCTCACAGTATACGAAGCTACAAAAGAGATTGAGACCGAGGAAGAGACTAAAAAAGAAACTATAGAAATTAAAGAGACGGCTCAAGAGGATATTAAAGAAACAGAAGCAGAGATTGCTACAGAACCTCCCGTAGAGGACGCTACAGAGCCGTCTGAGGACTTTACCGAAGAGGCTGAAGAAGTTTACGTAGAAGATACTAACGGCTCTTATTTAGGCTACTACGAGCTTACAGCCTATACTCACACAGGCAACAACATGGCGAACGGCGAGTATCCGTATGTCGGCGCTTGTGCTTGTAATTCGTTGGATCTCGGTACAGTAGTTTACATTGAAGGGTACGGAACATATACAGTCTGTGACCGAGGTGGAATGCCAGACAATGTCATTGATATCTTTATGGATACTTATGATGAGTGTGTAGAATTTGGTCACCGTGGTGCGGATGTTTATTTAGTGGAGTGATTACTATGGTAACAAGAGAATCTTTACTGACATGGGTAGAAAAAGAAAGCAATATATATTTCGGTGGTGAGAAACCAATTTATTCGATATTGCTCTTTGAGTATCCAGATAAACAATATATGTATGAAGATGGTAAAGAGTCTGAATTCCCAGATTTAGGAGCGAACAACGAGATTGGTTATTATCATTCATTGGAACATGCTATAGATGCAATGAATGTAAATAATCTTGACATGCGTGAAGAAACATATAATGCAGGATTTATTCTCTG
>Ga0326512_10003202_pt1 | contig 12045 bp, 27 predicted proteins | sample 1_2617_0518_D_FD_203652 | JGI IMG/M metagenome (GOLD analysis project Ga0326512, IMG submission 203652) | Bovine rumen microbial communities from UC Davis, California, United States - 1_2617_0518 | ecosystem: Host-associated > Mammals > Digestive system > Stomach > Rumen | place: USA... | reverse complement strand
TAACGGCATTAGTTGGTGAAACGGAAGATAGTTTTGCACAAGTGCAAATTGATATGGACAAAATAAGTTCAGAAGTACAAAGTACAAACATAGAACTTGATGAATTAGGAAATGAAATAGATGTTGTAAGAAGTTCTATTACTGAACAAACTTCAACAGCAATAACTGATTGGTTTGATACTAATTTAAAATCGCAAATAGAAGATTTACAAAATACAAGTGATAGTAATAGTGATACTCTTAACAATATTAAATCTTATATAAGACGTGGAATTATTACTGACCAACAAAGTCCATATTATAATCAAGCGTATGTTGAAATTGGTGATGATACAAACCAAACAACATTAAGGATCTTACCAAGTAGAATACAATTTTTAACAAATGGACAAGAAACGGCGTATATATCAAACAATCAATTGTACATTAATGAAAGTACAATACTAACAAAAGAAAAAGTAGGACATTGGGTAACAACCGAAGATGAAAACGGCTTATTAAATACTTATTGGGAGGATTAATATATGACAACATTAACGATTAACAATAGTAACAAACCAACGGCAATGCGTTTAAGACTTACTTATACGGCTGGTAGTGGAAATATTACAATAACAAAAATTGAAAGTTGTAGAACAGATAGTTATGGTGATACAAATGACGTTGGTTCATGCACAGTCTATGTTAAAGTTGGTAGTGATACTAGAAGTTTTAGTAAAACGGGTATTTATTTTAAAGATAATAACGAATATTCAACAATTCTTGAACAAAGTATTTCATATAATGTAACTGGATCACAAAATGTACAAATAACATTTTCATCATCAAATTCAAATATTAGTGGTTCAAATTTTACAACTTCAATAAATGCTGGTGTTAGAGTGCCAACAATAGAACTTGGTGCTGGATATGATAGTAGTCATAGATTTACAATACCAAATTCAAGTGAAGGAGTAAGTTTTTATTTAGGCAATACAAATAATTTAACAACTTATTTTCAATATTATGTTGGAACTTGGAAAAGTTTTACAAATAGAAGTAGTGATGGTTGGTATGGTCATACTATAACATCAGCACAAGCAACTGAAATATTAACATACTTGAATAATACGGCTTATCCAAATTTACAAGTAAGAGCATGGAATGAAAATGGTGCAAGTTCAACAATATATTTATATTTGGTTGTTGATACATCAATTAAACCGACATTAGATAGTATAAGTGTAAGTGCTTATTGTAATATAAGTGGTTTTGAAAATATGTTTATTAAAGGTTTATCAAAGCCAGTAGTAACATTCAATAATGCACAAGGTGTTGAAGGTTCAACAATAACAACATATTTAATGGGAACATTAACAGGTGATAACAGAAGTGATGTTGTATTAAGTATGACTGGAAATACAACAAATTTATCTAATTTTAATAACTTATCAGTTGCTGGGACAAATAGAATTTCAGGTTATGTTAAAGATACTAGGTCAAGAGCTAGTTCAGGTGTTGTTGCTACATTTAATGTAATAGATTACAATACACCAAGTTTAGTATCACTTTCTATTAACAGATGTTTACAAAATGGTACATTAAGTGAAGATGGTGAATATGCTAAATTAAGTATTAGTTATAAAGTATATTCTGTTAATGATGGTTCAACTGACAAAAATACAAAAGCATTGTATTATTCATTAGATAATTCAACATGGACACAATTAACAACAACAAATTGGGAAGACGATATTGATACAATAATTGGTAATGGTCAATTTGATACATCAAATACTTATACAATATATGTTAAATTACAAGATAGAACAACATCAGTTGTCCAAACAATAAATTTGGCACCATCAAAAAAATTAAGGTCTTTATATCATGGTTATGATGGTGAAGGAATTACATTAGGGCGTAAAGCTAATGGACCAGGTTTTAATGATTATTTAGGGGCTAATTTCTTAAATGGATTATTAAAAAATGATGATGATGTAGTTGCAATAACTGATAGTGATTTAACAGCAATCAATGGTTATATAAAATATGACAATGGTTTTATGTTACAATGGAAAACTAAAGAAATAACAACGAGTGTAACATCATGGGGTTCTTTATATTATTATGATACATCAATGGGTGATTGGGATATACCTTTTGTAACATTCTTTGGTGCTTCAGGAGGGTGTAGTAACGCACAATTTTGGTGTGGTATATCAGCAAGTAAAACAAGTGCTGGTACATTGAGAGTTTTAAGACCAAATAATTCAAATTATACTATTAATGTATATGTACTTGCTTATGGTTTATGGAAATAAAAGGAGATGATATTATGAAAGAGAAAATAAAAAAATATGCAAAATATACTACTAATATTTTAGGTATGGTAAGTATGTTAATAGTAGGAATTAATGCAATAGATGGAGTTGATATTCCACATGCCTTGATTATTGTTCAAGTTATTGCAGTTATACAAGGTGTTATAGGTGCGTATCTTATTCAAGGTAAGTTATGGAGTGATAACAAATGATGTTTCCTGTTAATTATATAGCAATAGTAAGAGGGTTTAATTTAAACAAAAAAAGCAAGAATTATCACAAAGGTATAGACTTGGGTTGGTATTCAAATGCACATAAATATCAACCTATCTATGCCGTTGCAGATGGTGAAGTAATTTATAAAGAAAATCAAAAAAAGTCAGGTGGGCTTACGATCCATATAAAACATAATGGATATGTAAGCGAATATGGACACATGGATAGTTTTAATGTAAAACTAGGACAAAAAATTAAACGTGGTGATAAAATTGGTACCATGGGTTCTAGTGGTGTATGTTCTGCTATGCACTTACATTTTGGATTATGTAAGGGTGATAAAATTACTTACACTTCAAAAGATAAATGGCTTGATCCATGTCAATACTTATGTGTATTTAATGGACAACATATTAAGAACTTAAAAACCAAATTAATGGTGAAACATTATTTTAAAAAGGCTACAGAAGATTTATGGGTACATAATAAAAAGAACTATAATAGTTCAAGCAGAATATATGTATTAAAGAAAAATGAAGAAACAGCTTACTATGGTAAAGATGGAAGTTATGCAATAGTAGATAACATTAACAACTATTATTGTTCTAAAAAATATTTAAAATAAAAAAAGACTAGCAATCACTAGTCTTTTTCATTGGACCAATTTAAGAGGTCATTAAATGAAACAATTCAATCATAGGTATCAATAACCTATAAACTTATTATAACACATTATAGATAGTTGTGATGAATTAATTTCATGAAATCATTATGACTATGTGTTTCTTCATATTTAGCTTGAAACATCTTTTTGTATTTTAAAGCAAAAGACCTGTCTTTATGAAATCTTTTGTGACAAGGATCACAAAAAGGAACAATAAAACCATTTTGCATAGACACACCTCTTTTAGCACCTTCAAACACTTCATTTTTTTGAACATCATTTTTAGAGCCACAATAAGCACAAATAGATAAATTATGATAGATTATACTAAATCTTTCTTTTTGTTGCTTATTTTGTCTAAAACTTATGTTTTTTAAAGTATTAGATGTTTTGAATTGTTTAAATTCTTTAAGTTCACAATTTAAACATTCAGATAAATTTATAATTTTACATTTTTTTTTACAATAAAAGGATCTATTTAGTTTTAGTTTTAAATATATGCAATTGTTCATTTAATCACCTGACCTGATTATAACACAAAAGACAATAATTTACACAAAAGTAAAAAAAAGTGTTGTGTTTGTAAAAATAAAGTGATATATTTATATTGTTAGGAGGTAAACAATGGAAGATAGAAATTATAATGCAAGAGCCATTATTAGTGGTTTTAGAAAAGCCGCTGGATATGATAATTCAGAAAAAGTTGCTGAAATTCTTGGTGTATCAAAACCAACATATTTGAAATATGAAAAGAAACCATGGAAAATGACATTAGCAACATTAGATAGACTTGAAGAATTATATGGCGAAGAATTTGTAGATTTCTTTTGGAAACACAAATTATATAAGCAAAAGTAAAAGAATAGAAGGGAACAAAATGAAACAATTAAAGCTAAAACAGGGGGTTAAAGATTTTTTAGGAGTGTTATTACTTTATATAATAATAATACTTGGTGTTGTTTTATTAAATATTAGACTTGAAAATATGAACACAAAAAATACGAGCCAACAAAATGTTGAACTCGTAAAGTGAAAATGAGGATAATTTATAAATAAATTAACATCTATATTATAACATTTATCTAAAGTAATTGCAAAAGGAGTAGTCATGGCAATATTTAGAGTAAATAAAGACAATAATTATACCATCATGAAAAACACACATTTTAAAGAAAAAGAAATGTCATTAAAAGCAAAAGGTCTATTGAGTTTAATGCTATCTTTACCAGACGATTGGGACTATTCAATAAGTGGTTTAGTTGGTTTATCAAAAGACCAAGTATCATCAGTTACAAGTGCTTTAAAAGAACTTGAAAAATTTAATTATTTGAAAATTGTTCAATATAGAGATACTACTGGTAGATTTAATAGTTATTATGATGTGTTTGAAGAACCGTATGCGAAAAACCGATACGGAAAAACCGATACGGAAAATCAAGTACAATTAAATACTAAAGAATTAATTACTGATGATAAAAATAATAATAATATAAAAGAAAATATAAAAAGAAAAGCAATAATTGACTATGATTGGATCAATGGAAAAGAGTGAAACAAATGAAATATGAAATTTTAAAAGATGAAATCTTTAACAAATGGTTAGTTTTTAAAAGACATGGTAGTTTGCTAATTGAAGTAAATAAAAAATTAAGAAGCACAAGGAAAAAAGATTGTGAAAACTGGATCAAAAGACATACAACAAAGAGAAAGAAAAAATGTAACTAGATATGGAAGACAAAAACTAACATTTAAAGAAGATAGTGATTTAGCTAACGAAAAAAGAAAAATGAAAATAGAATGTCCAAATTGCAGACGTTTAATAAACTTTTATGCTTTTGAACACGTTCAAAAAAAAATATGCCGATATTGTGGTGTATATGTGTTCAAAGATAAAAAAGACGAATTTAATTATAAAATGAAACAAAAAATGAAAGAGGTAAATGAAAATGAAAAGAAATGAAACAATAATTGAAAGAACAAATAATTATGGACTATTTAAAAGATTAGAAGGAAATAGAGATGTAAATCCAAAAAGGGTTAAACTTATTAAAAAGAGTATTGAACAAATTGGATATATTAGAAATCCAATTATCGTAAATGAAAAATTTGAAGTAATAGATGGACAAGGAAGATTAGAAGCGTTAAAAGAACTTGGTAAACCAATCGAATATATTGTACAACCAGGTCTTGGTATTGATGAATGTTTATTAATGAATATTAATCAAGAAAAATGGCAAATAATAGATTATGTTAAATCTTATGCTGAACGAGGAAATGAAAATTACAAAAAATTACTTGAAATAATGGAATTATACCCTTTATATAAATTATCAGCATTAGGAACAGCAATTAAAGGGCTTGATAGAATACAAACAGCAATTCTAAAACGTGGGGATCTAGAAATAAGCAATTTTGAATATGAAAATGCGATAATGAAATTAAACTATGTTAATAGATATATACCATATTTTAAATTCTTACCTGGTAAAATTACAAACTTTGCCCAAGCAATTGTTTATTGTTTAGCTATTGATGAAATAGATGAAGAAAGACTATTTACACAAATAACTAAAAATGTAAGTATGATTACACCATGGAATGATATAAGAACATGTTTACAAAGTATTGAAGAAGTATATAACCATGGATTTGGTGGCAATAATAGAGTTTATATTTATACTGAATATAGAAAAGCAATAGTTTCACGTGAAGGTAGTAGAGCTTCTAAAAACTATAAACTAGGTGATAAAAAGATTGAATATATTGAAAATACTATTAGAAAGGCAAGAAAAAAATGAAATATGAATTAAGTGAAACAGACAAAAGATTAATTGATAAAGTAAGTGATATAACACTTGTAGATTATGAAGTTGATGATGATAATTATATTAAAGTAGAAAACCTAATAGCATTAATTGATGATTTAGAAACCAAATATAAAAAACTAGAAGATAAGTTTGTACAATTTGAAGGAAAAATACAAGAGAGTTGGCATGACCATTTTATTAATGAACAAATTGATAGAGGTATGCATCCAAGTGAATATGAATAGGAGATAATTATGGGAACAATAGAAAAAGATGTTATTATAAATGATGACGAAAAAATAAAAAAAATGAACATCTTCGAAAAAATGTCACTAATAACTGACGAAGTAGGAGTTGTTGAAAAAAAATTAAATGTAGAGATTAATAAGAATAGATCTTATAAAGCAGTTAGTGAAAGAGATATTTTAGATGCTGTCAAACCTATTGAGAAAAAATATAGAGTTTATTCTTATCCAATACAAAGAGAAATAATTGAAAAAGATATTATATCTAAAGAAACTGATTATGGTACTAGCAACCAATTTTATTTAAAACTAGGAACAGTTTATAGATTTGTCAATATTGATAATCCTGAAGAGTATTTAGACATGACAACTTACGGTGATGGAATTGATAGTGGAGATAAGGCTAGTGGTAAAGCTATGACTTATGCTGATAAGTATGCAATAATGAAAGCATATAAAATTAGTACTGGAGATGATCCAGATAAAGAAGTCAGTCCTGAAAAAGGATATAAAAAGAAAGAGACAAAACCAGTATCAAAACAACAAGCACAAGAACAACTAGAAAATATGATTGATTATGAATATCAACAAACACTAAAAACAAGTGGACAAAATGAAAAAGAACTTTTAACACATTATGGGGTTGAAAGTGCAGATGAATTAACATTAAAACAAAAACAAGAAGCAATTGCTGTTATGAAAGTTAAAATTAAAAAAGCAAAAAATATACTAGATGAAGCTAGTGAACAATTAAAGGAAGAAGGTCTTGAATAATGGAAAAATATATAATTTATAAACAAACAAGCGAAACTAACAAAGTATATTTAAGAACAATATATAGAACAAGTAATACTAATGATGATGACATTGGTGAGGCAATAGAAATTGATAACAAAGAATTAGCATTATTATTAGCAAGTTATATAAACAAAAGAGATGACGAAAAATACAAAGTAATGCGTGTTAAAACTACTATTGAGGAGGTAGTTGAATAATGGAATTAGATTTTACAACACAAGCATTAATACTTAAAGTTGATGAATTGGAAAATCAAATAGCAGAAGCAAATAAAATTGTTAAAGAATATGATGAATTAAAGAAGCAACTTAAAGACAAGATGTTAGAAATAGGACATAACAATAACCTAGAACAAGTTAAATGGACAACTCCAAATGGCACGTCCATTACATGTTCAATAGGTAAAAGACCAGTATGGGAAAAGCAAAAGCAAATGATATTTAAAGAAGACATCTTAAAAGAAAAGTATCCTGAAATTTATACGCAATGTTTAAAAGAAGAAGAACACAATGTATTAATTGAAAAAGGATCAAATGACATTTTAAGAATTACACCCAAGAAAGAAGGTAAATAATGCAAGACAAGTTATGCGAAATAATAAATCATTATGGTTTAGATAAACAAGTTGTTGTTTGGATAGAAGAATTAAGTGAACTAATTAAAGAACTATGTAAATATCAAAGGAATAAAAGATTTAATAATAACGGATATTTAGAAATAACTGACGTGCAAATTTGTTTAGACCAAATGAAATTGGCTTTTCAATATGAAGCAGAAGACCAAAAATTCAACTATGATTTTAAAGTTAATAGACAATTAGAAAGGATAAAAAACAATGAATAGAGTATGTATTAGTGGGAGATTGACTAAAGATCCTGAATTAAGAACTACAAAAAGTGGAAAAAACCAAACAACTTTTACGGTTGCTATTAATAGAAGAATAACTGATGAAAATGGTGAAAGACAAGCTGACTTTATTAATTGCATAGCCTGGAATAAAAATGCTGAAAACATCAAAAAATACTTTTTCAAAGGAAAAGAGATAGCAATTGATGGACACATTCAAACAGGAAGTTATGACGCCCAAGATGGCACTAAAAGATATACAACTGATGTTGTTGTTGACTTCTTTGATTTTATAGGTAATAAAGAAACACAAGTTCAAGAAAGAGAAAAAGAACAAGATATTGTAAAAGAAGATGTTAAAGATCCTTTTGAAGATATTGGTGAAATAGTAGAACTTTCTGAAGATGAATTGCCATTTTAGGAGAAATGATGATAATATTAAATATAATAATGTGGTTGTTTTTAATTGAAGTTTTTATATTAAGCCAATTAATAATTATATGGGGTATTAAAGAAATAATAGAAGAAATAAGAGGTAAATTATGAATGAGAAGTTATATTTATTCAATCCTTTTAATATTAAGAACATTAAAGATGAAGAATTAAGAACTATGTATAGTGAGGTATTTAAACAATTAATTGAGGAACCAAATACTATGTTTGAATACTCTCACAACATAGAAGTTTATTCTAATTTAGAATACATTGTTGGTGAAGTAATTGCTAGACTTACAAAAGAAGTTTTAGAGCTTAAAACAACAATTAAAATAGACACAGCAATTAATACTACTAAAGAAAGACAATCATGGTCAGATGGCAAAGCACCAGCAATGAGTTATTTTGAAGCACTAGCGACACGAATGAGTGAAAAAGATATAAAACTATTGGCAACTAAAGAATGTTCCTTATCACGTTTTAAAAACGCTTATAAAAGCACAGAGGAAAAGATAAATGCTTTAAAAAGGAAAATGGAAGCGGTTAAATATGAAGAAAACTTCAACTAGTGAACAATGGATTGATATTAAAGGTTATGAAAATTTATATCAAATAAGTAATTACGGCAACGTTAAAAGTTTAGAAAAAAATATTATAAGAAAAAATGGCAAAAAACAATCTTTTAAACCAAAAATATTAAAATCAGGTTTGTCTAAAAACGGATATTTGTCGGTTGCCTTAACTAAAAACAAAAAAATGAAAACATATTTTGTCCATAAATTAGTGGCAAATATGTTTATAGAAAATAAAAATAATTATAAATGTGTTAATCATAAAGACGGCAACAAATTAAACAATAATGTAGATAATTTAGAATGGTGTTCATACAATCACAATTTAAAAGAAGCATATAAATTAGGATTAAAAAAACCATATTGGTTAAATAAAAAAGGGAAAGATAATAAATCATCAAAAAAAGTGGTTCAACTAAGTAAAAAGAATGAAATAATTAAAATATGGGATAGTTTAATTGACACACAAAGATATGGTAATTTTAATTTTAAATGTGTATGTGCTTGTTGCAAAGGAAAACAAAAATATCACAAAAATTTTATATGGAAATATTATGAGGAATTTAATCAATAGGAGGATTTTATGAAAATATATGCGTTATACAAGGGAGAAAAACTATTAGCTGATGGTACACTTCTTCAAATAGCTCATAAGATGGGTGTTAAATTAAGAACGATTAAATTCTATAAAACACCAACATATTTAAAAAGAAGAAAAAATAGTAAAAACTTTAGAGAGTTGGTGGAATTGTGAAAATTATACAAGTAGCTGATTTACTCAGTAATGTAGAATTTTTAAATGAAGAGTATGATATCCCAAAAATATTTAAGTATAAGAATAATACATATTATCTGAAGACTTATGATGGAGCGTTTGATGGATATTATACAAAAAGTGGAATTAATTTTATCGATAGAGTAGATGTATATCAAATTTATTGTGATGTTATTGAAATAATAGAGGAATAAAAATGAGTGATGAAGAATTTTATTTATTAGATTTAAAAAGTAAGTTTGATAAGATAAAGCCTAACACTTACTATCTATCTTATAGTGGTGGTAAAGATAGCCCCTTCCTATACTGGTTTATCAAAGAATACTTAAAACGTGATGACATAATGATAGTTGGTATCAATACTTATATGGAACATCACGAGATATTACAAAGAATATTAAAAAACAGTGATAAAGTTCTTGTACCAAAATTAAAACCTTTTGAAATAAAAGAAAAGTACGGATCACCTTGTTTTAGTAAATCGCAAGATTTTTTTATAGAAATGTACCAAAAAGGTAGTAAAGCTCCTAGTGTATTAAATAGGATTTTAGGTAATTCAAAAAGTTGGCATAATATTAGTAAAAAAGCAAGAGATCTATTGTTAAGTGGCAAATTACATAAAATAAGTCCAAAATGTTGTAAATATTTAAAGAAAAAGACGGCACACGATTTTGAAAAAGAAAGTGGTCTTAAACCAATATTAGCTGTTAGAGGCAATGAAAGTGCTATGAGAAAAGCACAATATAAAAGTTGCTTTACTAAAGATCAAAAATTTACACCATTACACGATTTAAGTGATGAATTATTAGATAAAATATATATAAAATACAAAATTGAAGTACCAAAAGTTTATGAACATATTTGCCGTACAGGGTGTATGGGTTGCCCTTATGGTTCTTATAAACATGATACCGAGAAGGAATTGTTACTCATAAATGACAAACAATTTAAATTTGTTTGTGAATACTTTAAAGAAAGTTATAAGGTATTAGGTATTGATATTGAACAAATAAAGATACAAAGAAACCAAATGACAATATTTGATTATAAGGAGGATTAAAATGGAAACAAATGGTTTAACACAATGTCAATTTATATTAAAAACAATGTATGAAAACAAAGATAATAAAGAGGTATGGTATGCAAAAGATTTTCAACATGGTAAATATTTTGTAGGATATGAAGCAAGTGCTAGAATGAGTGATTTGTTAAGAATGTATCCTGAAATATTTATTGTTGGACAAGATGGCAGATTTAGAACATTAGAATTAAATTTAGAAGAAGAACAATTTATAAAAGATTTATTAAGTTAGGAGGTTCACAATGAATATAGTAAAATTATGCTTTGGTTTCTTTTTAGGGGGTTTTGCATTTGGTATTTTTGTTGTTGCCGTATTAGGTTGGATCAATGACGCAAAAGAAGATAGAGAATTAGCTAGATTGGATAAGTTAAAAAATGACGAAAGAAACAAAAACAATAAAAGAACTTAAAAAAGTAAATCATAAACTAAAACACCAATACGATTTATTACAAATAAGATTAAGTGCATTACAATATAAAAATGAAGATTTAAAAAACCAAATAACAAATTTAGAAAATGTTATTGAAATAAAAGATAAATACTTTTTCATGATATGGGCGTTAGGTTATGACTATGATGGATATAATACACCTGAAAATCTAAAAAGATTAATTGACGAATTAGTTGACTACGCTAACTTTGGTCGATTAAATGATGATAAGCATGTTAAAGAATTAATTGGAGATGATAAAGAGTGAATATAGATATAAAAGAACAAGAAGATAGCATTATTTATAGTACAACTCAAAAAATGTTTACAAAAGTGTTTGATATGCAAGAAAAAGAAACGTTAAAAGCAATAGAAAAATATTGTGAAGAAAATAATATAATTCCTAACATAATAGATAAAGAAAAACTAGATTTAGTATTGAAACTAGGTATAAATGAATTAAACAAAAGGGAACTCAAAGGAGTTGATAAAGAGTGAAACAAATCAAAATAAGAGATAAAGAATATAATTGCTCAAATATGGTTTATTATCATATACAAGGTTTAAAAAGTGAAAACCGAGTTATTTCTATGGAATTATTAGGACATGAGAATAATGAATTACAACAGCAAAAAGAAATAGAAAGATTAAATAATATCATAAATGAATTTGATGATTTTATTACAAATGTAGATTGTCATATTAATCTTGGCGATGAAAGCGAAGAATTTATATTAGTAAGAGACAAATGGTTAGAATTGCAAGAACTCAAAGGAGTTGATAAAGAGTGAGTGAAGAAAGATTACAAGAAATAAAAGATAGTTTAAATGCACAATATGAAATAGCAAAAAGTGATAACAAATATCAAAGTG
>Ga0326512_10003201_pt1 | contig 12046 bp, 6 predicted proteins | sample 1_2617_0518_D_FD_203652 | JGI IMG/M metagenome (GOLD analysis project Ga0326512, IMG submission 203652) | Bovine rumen microbial communities from UC Davis, California, United States - 1_2617_0518 | ecosystem: Host-associated > Mammals > Digestive system > Stomach > Rumen | place: USA: California... | reverse complement strand
TATCTTTTTGATGTCTGCGCCTTGGTAATAGAAAAGCAGAATCTCGTCGTAGCTATATCCGTGCTCTCCCATTACGGCTGCACCAATCTGGCAGAGCCCCACACCGTGTCCCCACCCTTTTCCGTTCAGGACAAAGCGATTGCCAGATTTTACGACATCAAATGCCGAACTGTACAAATGAGTCTCACTGAGCACTCTTCTGATTTCCAGTTCCTTGCCAATGATGAATGAGCGTTTTGTGCCTACGATCTGCAATTTCCAGATGCGTCCGCTTTTGCCTCGCTCCAAAGGAACCAAATCGACGATGTCGCCCAAGTCCAACTTCAGTTTCTGATTGATCAGATTTGTCAGTTCCTCCTGCGTATATTCCACCTTCCACTGGTAGAAATCAGGTGTCTCTTGGTCGTAATCGTTGAGTACTTCATGAAGAATCTTTTCATCTTTGGTATTGCAGAAAGGGTCTTCAACAGAAACCAGATACGGCTTCTTCGTGTCTTCCCAGCAATACTGATACTCTTCCGTGCGTCCTCCGCAACATTTTGAGAAGCGTGCATCACAAAGCTCGTTGTCATAGACCAAGACCTGTCCCCTTGTTGCTTTTATGGCTTCGGTCACCGAAGAGTTTGTTGCTCGTGTGATTCCCTGATACCGCTGACAATGATCGTCGGCGCAGACATCAAACAGCGTATGATCTTCATGCCCATACCATCTTATGATCTCGTCTTCCTTACGCACAAAGGAGAAGAACCCGTCGGTCTTTTTCTCCCCGCTCTCTTCTCTCTTCTTTTTCTGAGAAAGCAGCCATGAGCGAGAAATAACGGCATGAGCCTTCAACAGTTCCAACGATGCCGTTGCACTCATCTCACTGGAGATGACACTCTCTAAGTATTGCTCAATAGGAAGCTCATTGATGGCAACGATCTTGTCGGCATCAACCACAAGCCGGAGTGCTCCGCGGAAGACTTGTGTCTCCTGTCGCTCCCAGTGAAAGTTCACACCTATTGTCACATTGTAAAGCGAAAAAGAAGCATCACAATTCTGGGGGGTGAACAACAGTTCACGATATTGCTGACCATGCCAAACGATGCCTCCTTCGGATAGCTTCACCGTCTGTTCGCCCTCAATAGTTTCGCCCTTGGCAGTATATGGCGCATTCAACGAGAACTTGATGACCTGTTCAGTCAGAATACCTACCTTTACGATTGGTTCCTTCTTGTCGTTGGCAGCCTGACGTATGTCAAATGACGCATCGGTCAAACGTTCTTTCAGTTGCTTGAAAGCCTCGTCGGTCAATGCACACTCGCGAAGAATTGAAACTGCATCGGCTGGGGTTATACTTTCATAATCACGCTCACGAGGAGTGATGATGAGACCAGCCATATCTAAGGCTCCGGGACTAATCATCAACTGCCCGTCGTCTGTCCGATAATAACAATCAGGACGATGTTTTGAACGCGGAAATACAACAGTCAGATATTCCATATATGCCTGTGATTCAGAGCCAGCCACTTCGCTCTGTCGCCAGCAGACGATGTTCATCATGGGTTCTGTCTCGTCTTCGTCCTTATCCAGTTGCTCATAGAACTTAGTGAAGAGCCGGGACGATATTTTCTCTGATTTGCTTTTCAATACAAAAGCGTGACAAGGGAAATCTTCAATGACCGCAATCTCAGCATCATCGCCAAGTCTGGCCAAGGTCGTCAGATTGCGGCTCAGACGAGGCCACTCTTTTTGAAGCGGCAAGACGAGGTTGCCACTATAGTCTGTCGTAATGCCTGCCTGCAGATGAGCATGATCGGGTGCCGAAGCTCCGCATTTGGGACCATTATAGAATACGGTTAATTCAGGATAGCGAACCAAGAGCTTCATCATCTCGTCATACATCATGCGGATGGCCTGCGGCTGATGCTGAAGCACCGGAATCGTAAAGTGCATGGGCAGGATGGGGAAAGGATTGACCAGCAGTTCGAAACGACCGTCCAGAATCTTCTTCATCTGCACAGTCGGTCGGTTCTGAACACAAAGGAAACATGGTCGCTCAGAGATGGCAGACTTAGATATGTTTGCTCCAGTTGACACGATGCGAGCCGGATTGAACTGAACACGCAGGGCTATTGTGTCAGTGGTCAACTGACGTGTTTTCACATTGGCTATTTCGCGGTATCGTTTGCGCGTTTCATCCCATGTGCGTAATTGCCGGTCGAAATATCGATTCAGCGATCCCATCTCGCCTTTCTCTTCCATGCCGTCGGCATTTTCCTCCATTTGTTCGTGTTGTTTGGCATTCCGTCGCTGCCGTGCTTTAATCTCAATCGTGCGCAGCTGATCTTTATAGAGGTTATTAGCATTGACACGGTCAATACTAAGTGCAGCATCGCTGTTGCCTCCCCATCGGCGACAAAGATAGAGCTCGTCGTAAATACGACCGATGCGATAGCGTCGCGAAAAGACAAGGCCAAGTGCATAGTCTTCTCCATAAGAGGTATTCGGCAATTGAACCTGCCGTAACAGCGGAGTATAGAATGCCCGTGGTGCGCCAAGTCCATTGATGCGCAAGGCATTGTTGGGGCCGTTCTCGTCAGTCCATTCCTTGTGGGCTATCAATCCCGGCGGCAATGTATTCAAATCAAAGTCACACATCCGATAGGCACCAATCACCATCGCTGCCTGTTGCTTTCTGAAGGCATCGACGATTGTCTGGAGAGTTGAGTTTGACGAATACATATCGTCTGAGTCCAGTTGGACTACGAACCGACCGCAATGCGCATCGTTGACAGCCATGTTCCAGCATCCGCCAATTCCCAAGTCATTTCGGTTGGGGATAAGATGTACGAGCTTGTCAGGATACTGCTGGCTCAGTTCCTGCAAAATGCTTGTCGTACCATCGGTTGAGTGATTGTCGACCACCATCACATTGAAGTCGAAGGTCGCTTCCTGATGGATGGCGCTTTCCACGGCGTCGCGAATGGTCTTCACACGATTGAATACTGGTATGACGACCGTTGCTTCCAAATCGAAATTCTGCTCATCGAAGTCAATCGTCCGATAAGCCGAAGTGTCGACAAGCGCACCTATTGCCTTCAGATGGGCCGTCACCACCTTTTCCATTTCAATCTGCACTTCACGATTGGCAGGATTGACATAGTCGAACTGCTTCACGCCACTTGCTCTCACATCACGTTCCTCTTCTGTATAGAGCAACTCTTTCAGATGTAGAAGCTCGCCTTCACGACTGAGGTATAGACGGAGATCATAGAGACCGGCAAATGAGTAAGCATTGTCTTGCAACTGAGCACACCATTTCTTCAGCAAGCAAGTACGAATCAGCAACAGCGAGCCGAAATCGAAGTCATCGCGCACACTGCCCAATTGATAGTCAATGGCAGGATGTTTTTCAACAACGGCCTTTCCGTTGAGTACTTTCTTCTCATAGTGATCAGCATAGACCAAGGCTGCGCCCGACTCAGTTGCCACCCTGACCATTCGCTCTAAGGCCCCTTCACCAATTGTCAGGGAAGTCGGCTTCGTGCATAGCAACACATAATCGGCAGAGGCTGCATTGGCAATCTGTTTCATGGTCTTGGTCGACGTCAGTCCTGCCTCCATCACCATGCATGGCCATTTGCTATTGACTGGTTCACTTTCGCATAGGAAACAAAGACAACGCAGAAGTGTACTTCTTGCAAATTGCTCAGCAATGGACTCCGCCACTTTCTGTTCTTCACAAGGAACAAATATATCGACAGTTTTTCTCATTCTAAAATTCTTTTGGTCGTGCAAAGATACAGTAAATTCTACTGAAATGCAAAAATAACAAACATTTCTTGCGCGTTTTTGAAAATTAGATGCTCACTTTTCAGCTTAGGGGAAGTTTACAAAAGAAAAACAAGAAAAACTGTTATGCCTAAGCCGACATCAGTTTTTCTTGTTGTGCGTTCTATTTTGACACGTTACAGGTCAAATCTTGAGTTCTTTCATAATCTCCGACATGCGCTGAAGTGTCGAGATGCGGGTAGGCACCAACGGCAGGCGCAACACATTCTCAATGAATCCCATTTCGTGCAACATGGCTTTGACACCTGCCGGATTGCCATCGACAAAAAGCAGCGAGAACAAGTCCGTAAAACGATGGTGAATCTTGCGGGCGGGATCGTATTCGCCCCTCATTTGCAACCGAATCATCTTTGAGAATTCCTTTGGCAGGGCATTGCCGATGACCGAGATGACACCAACTGCGCCACAAGAAACCATAGGAAACGTCAGAGAGTCGTCGCCACTGATGACATCGAAGTCACGCGGCTTGTTCTTGATGATCTCATCCACTTGCTCCAGATTGCCGCTGGCTTCCTTGATGGCTACGATGTTCTTGCAATCACGAGCCAGTCGAACCGTTGTGGCTGCCTGCATATTGACACCCGTCCGACCTGGGACATTATAAAGAACCACTGGCAATTTGGTTGCTGCTGCAATTGCCTTAAAGTGCTGATACAAGCCTTCTTGCGACGGTTTGTTATAGTAAGGGCAAACACTCAGGATGCCATCAATTCCTTTGAAGTCACCTTCCTGCAGCTCGCGCACAACCGAAGCCGTATTGTTGCCTCCGCATCCCATCAAGATGGGTACACGACCCTGCACCTTATCGACAATCAGGTTCTTGATTTTCAGTTTTTCTTCTTGTGAGAGCGTAGGTGTCTCACCCGTCGTAGCCAAGATACAAAAGAAGTCGGCACCATTGTCCAGTTGATAGTCAACCAAGCGCATCAGAGCCTCATAATCTACTTCACTATTTTGCTTGAAGGGAGTAATTAAGGCGATGCCCAGTCCCTTGAAAATATTACGTACCATAAGAGTCGTTGTCTAATCTGGATGCAAAGTTACGAAAAAATATCTGTATATATACAGGAATAGCTTTCATTTTCATGTTTTTTACGAGAAAGTTATATTTAATCGTAAACAGACCGACTAATTCTCTATCATGTTAAGCATTTTGATAGTGGCTTTGATGGCTGCTTCCGTCTGGTCGGCATCCAGTCCCCGCGTTCTCATCTGCCGTCCGTCATCCATGCGCCATGTTATCACGGTTTGCACCAGTGCGTCAGTACGACCACCAGGCGGAATACTGACGGCATAGTTGTCCAGCAAGGGGAACGTGCGGTCCAGATATTCTTTGTATATCTTTCGCAGTGCCTTCACAAAGGCATCATATTGTCCGTCGCCCGAAGAGTGACCTTCGTATTGCACACCGTTCACGTCGACCTTGACGTTGGCCAGGGGCTTCAGTCCGTAGGCCAGCGAGACCTGATAGCTCACGAGTTTCACCTTTTCTTCCGCAACGTCATGTTTAAGCACATCGCTGACGATATAGGGAAGATCATCTTGTGTTACCACCTCTTTCCTGTCGCCAAGTTCGGTGATTCTTTTTGTTACGCGCTGAGTCTGTTCGGGGGTCAGTTCCAGCCCCAGTTCCTGAAGATTGCGGGCAATATTGGCGCGGCCACTGGTCTTGCCCATCGCATATTCACGTCGGCGTCCGAAGCGTTCTGGCACCAGCGCGTTATGGTATAGCCCTGCCTTGTTGTCTCCGTCAGCATGAATGCCTGCCACTTGCGTAAAAACATTATCGCCTATGATGGGCTGGTTAGGGGCGATGGCAATGCCGCTATAGCTCTCGACAAGCCGACTGATATCGTTGAGTTTCTCTTCGTTGATGCTGGTCTTGGCATTGAACTGATCTTTCAGAATGACCTGCACACTCGACAGAGGTGCGTTGCCGCAGCGCTCGCCCAGTCCGTTGACCGTCACGTGCAGACCACTGACACCGCAAAGTGCTGCTGCAAGTGAATTGGATACAGCCAGATCGTAGTCGTTGTGGGCATGGAAATCAAAATGGGCATCGGGATAGCGCTTGTTCATCTTGCGGAAATACTCTATGACTTGCAGAGGATTCATGATGCCAAGCGTATCGGGCAACATGAACCGCTGTATGGGCGAGTCGATCAGTGCATCCATCAGCTGATAGACATACTGGGGCGATTCTTTCATACCGCCCGACCAGTCTTCCAGATACAGATTGACCCCTATGCCCTGACTTTTGGCATAGTTCACCACCTCTTTAATATCTATGATATGCTCTTCGGGCGATTTGCGCAACTGTTCCTTGCAGTGTTTCAGAGAGCCTTTTGCCAAAAGGTTCAAGGTCAGGCACCCGGCATCTTTCACCCAGTCGACCGAAACATGCCCATCGACAAAGCCAAGCACTTCAATACTTTTCAGTCGGTTGATTTGCTGAGCATATCGGCAAATCATCTTCACCGCCTCTTTCTCGCCATCGCTCACCCGTGCCGATGCCACTTCGATGCGGTCGACATTCAGGTCACGCAACAGCATGCGTGCAATCATAAGCTTCTCATGAGGCAGGAAACTCACATTGCTCGTTTGTTCGCCGTCTCTCAGAGTGGAATCCATAATCTCGATGAATGGCTGGAAGCCACGCACCTGATTTACTTGTTCTGCTGTTCCCATGCTTCTATTTTTTCTTTGTTCTCAAGAAGAAAGTCTATGTCATCAAGACCATTCATCAGACAGTGCTTCTTGTAGCCATTGATCTCGAAATGCTCGCTTTTGCCCGTCGCTTTGTTGGTGACCGTCTGGTGCGGCAGGTCTACTTCGACTTCGGTCTTCGGGTCATTCTTGATGCTGTCGAAAAGCTCGGCCAGAAACTGTTCGGTAACCACTACTGGCAAGACGAAGTTGTTGAGCTCGTTGTTTTTATGAATATCGGCAAAAAACGAGCTGATGACGACGCGAAAGCCATAGCCCGCGATGGCCCATGCGGCATGTTCACGGCTGGAGCCAGAGCCGAAATTCTTGCCGGCAACCAAAATACAACCGCCGTAAACGGGGTTGTTGAGAACGAAGTCTTTTATGGGATTGCCTTGTTTGTCGTAGCGCCAGTCTCTGAAGAGATTCTGACCAAAGCCCTCTTTGTCCGTTGCCTTCAGAAATCGGGCAGGAATAATCTGATCAGTATCGACGTTTTCTAAAGGCAGTGGAACACAGGTCGAAGTTATGATATTGAATTTCTGCTTCATTGTTGAGTCTATTTTACTTTATTCTGATTCTAGTCTCGAATGTTAATTTACTATTTGACAATTTACAATTTACTATTTATTTTCGATTTGGTTATTTAACTATTTCTGACAGCTCTCAACCGTCAGGCAATCATACAATAATTAAGTAATGATAAAAAAACTTGGGGACGTTTTATTATCGTCTGTTCAGACCACCCCTAACCCCTCCTAACTCAGGAGGGGTTAGGGGTGGTCTGAACAAATGAATTTGTCCCAACTTAATTTTTCTTTATTACTAAATCGCAAATAAATCGTAAATAGAAAATCGTTAAATCGTAAATACATAAATACTTGAGAAAGTTGAATATTCTGATGAAATCCTAATGGGCATACCCGTCTAAAGCAATTCCCTTGGGTCACTGATCTTGCCTGTGACTGCCGCTGCTGCCGCGACATAGGGAGAGCAAAGAATGGTGCGTGCTCCGGGGCCTTGGCGACCCTCAAAGTTGCGGTTGCTCGTCGATACGGCATATTTGCCTGCGGGTACCTTGTCGTCGTTCATGGCAAGACAGGCCGAACAGCCGGGCTGACGAATCTCGAAACCCGCCTCTGCAAGCACTTTGTCGATGCCCTCTTCACGAATCTGACGGTCAACGGCCCACGAGCCGGGAACGAGCCATGCCGTTACGTCGGCATGTTTTTTCCGTCCCTTCGCTATCGAGGCAAAGGCACGGAAGTCTTCTATACGACCATTGGTGCAGGCACCAACGAAGACATAGTCAATCTTCTTGCCCAGGAGCTTTTCGCCCGGCTGGAATCCCATGTAGTCCAGCGACTTACAGAAACTGGCTTTCGCTGCTTCGTCGGTATCCTCCAACACTGGAATGCTTTCGGTAATGCCCATGCCCATGCCCGGGTTCGTTCCGTAGGTGACGAACGGCTCAATGTCTTCTGCATGGAATGTGAGTTCTTTGTCAAACATGGCATCGTCATCGCTTTTCAACGTTTTCCAATAGGCAACCGCCTTTTCCCATTCTTCGCCTTTGGGGGCATACTCGCGCCCCTTCAGATAGGCAAAGGTTGTCTCGTCCGGGGCAATAAATCCGCCACGTGCTCCCATCTCAATAGACAGATTGCAGAGGGTCAGTCTACCTTCCATCGACAAGTTCTTCACCACCTCACCGGCATACTCGACAAAATAGCCTGTTGCGCCCGACGTGGTCAACTTCGACATCAGATAAAGCGCCACGTCCTTTGCCGTGACACCTTTGCCTAGCTGACCGTCGATGTTGATGCGCATCGATTTGGGCTTCGTCTGCAGGATGCATTGCGAGGCCATGACCATCTCAACCTCCGATGTGCCAATGCCAAACGCAATGGCACCCATAGCACCGTGGGTCGATGTGTGTGAGTCGCCGCAGACAATCGTCATGCCTGGCAGCGAAAGCCCCTTCTCCGGCCCCACCACATGAATGATGCCGTTGTCTTTCGACATCATGCCGAAGTGGGTCAGTCCGAATTCGGCAGCATTCCTTGCCAGCACGTCTACCTGTTTTCTTGACACAGGGTCCTCTATCGGCTTGTCCTGATCGTGGGTCGGCGTGTTGTGGTCGGGCATGCAGAAGATCTGCTGCGGTCGAAAGCACTTCAGCCCTCGGGCTCTCATGCCGTCGAAGGCCTGCGGCGAGGTCACCTCGTGGCAATACAGTCTGTCAATATATAACTGTGTGGGGCCGTCGTCCACGATCTGCACGACGTGCTTGTCCCATATTTTGTCAAATAATGTATTCATGTGGCAATCGTTTAGGATTCTTTCTTGAACTTGTTGATACAATCAATGTAGGCTTCGACCGATGCTGTCACAATGTCAGTATTGGCACCGAAGCCATAGTACATGGAGCCTGCATATTCTACCTGCATGTGTACTTTACCCACGTCGTCGGAGCCTTTGGAGATGGCTTGTATCGTAAACTCTTTCAGGGTCATCTGCTTCATGATGATTTTCTTCAGCGCCTTGATGGCAGCATCCACGGGGCCGTTGCCACTGGATGCTGCCTCGAACTTCTGGCCGCTGATGTCGATGCCGATAGACGCAACGCTCTTTACTCCCTTGCCAGTGGTCACCTGCAGGAAGTCCAGATGCACGGCATGCTGCTCGGCTGTATCGGCTCCAGCCAGCATCAGCACATCGCCGTCGTTGACCTCCTTCTTTTGATCAGCCAGCTCCAGGAACTTTTCGTAGACCTTGTCAAGTTTCTCTTCTGAAAGTTCCACTCCGTTGACGTGCAGCCTGTGTTTCAGGGCAGCACGGCCAGAACGAGCTGTCAGCACGATTGAATTGTCGTCGATGCCCACGTCCTTCGGGTCGATGATTTCGTAGGTCTGCACATTCTTCAGTACACCATCCTGATGTATGCCACTCGAATGGGCAAAGGCATTGCGTCCGACGATAGCCTTATTCGGCTGAACAGGCATGTTCATCAGACTTGACACCATGCGGCTGATTGGATATATTTTAGTTGTGTTGATATTCGTGTCAATATTCAGGCCTTTGTGGCACTTCAGAATCATGGCAATCTCTTCGAGCGAGGTGTTGCCGGCACGCTCGCCAATGCCATTGATGGTCACTTCCACCTGCCGTGCGCCATTCAGCACTCCTTCGAGCGTGTTGGCCGTTGCCATGCCAAGGTCGTTGTGGCAATGGGTAGAGATGATGGCACGGTCGATGTTGTCGACATGTTCCATGAGATACTTGATTTTGCTGCCGAACTCGTCTGGCAGACAATAGCCTGTGGTGTCGGGAATGTTGACGACTGTAGCACCGGCTGCGATAACGGCCTGTACGACGCGAGCCAGATATTCATTGTCGGTACGGCCAGCATCCTCTGCGTAGAATTCCACATCGTCTACGTATGTCCTGGCATATTTCACAGCGGCAACGGCACGTTCAATGATTTCCTCACGATTTGAATTGAACTTATATTTAATATGTGAGTCGCTGGTTCCGATGCCTGTATGAATGCGCTTGTGCTTGGCATATCTCAGGGCCTCGGCAGCCACGTCGATGTCTTTCTTCACAGCTCGCGTCAATGCGCATATCGTCGGCCATGTCACGGCCTTCGAAATCTCTATCACACTGTTGAAGTCGCCAGGCGAACTAATGGGAAACCCTGCTTCGATCACGTCGACACCCAACTGCTCAAGTGCCTTGGCCACCTGAATCTTCTCAATTGTATTGAGCTGGCATCCAGGAACCTGCTCGCCATCGCGAAGGGTCGTGTCGAATATAAACAATCTGTCATTCATACGTTTTTAAATCTTTGTACCTTGGAATATGTGATTTTTTGGTGCGCAAAGTTACACTTTTTCCGCGAACAAAGAAAATAAACCAAAACTTTTTTGCTTAATTTTGTAACAGATTGACATATCTCAATTCGCAAAACCTCCTAATCGAAAGAAACAGCATCAAAAACAGGGAAGCACGATTATGCTTCCCCATCATACATTTCTGTCAGAATCATGCGTTGCGCATCTGCTGGAGCAACTCGCGCTGGCGGTCATTCAGCTGAGGCAGCGTCACGTTGTAGGTCAAAATGAGGTCACTCCCACCTTGCCCTTTTCCGCGCAGTCGGACTTTCGTGCCGGGCTGCGTACCGGCCTTCACCTTCAACTTCAGCTTTTGTCCGTTGCCTAGGCCCACAAAGACCTCACCGCCCAGCAAGGCCGTGTACATGTCAATGCTGACCGATGCCTGCGACTCCATTGGCTGCTGCTGACCGAATCCGCCAAATCCCATGCCGGCGCTCCGGCCTTTGCCGCCAAACAGATTCTCAAAGAACGAGCTGAAGCCGCCGCCTTTGAAGTTACTGAAATCGAATCCCTCAAAAGGTGAGCCACCGCCCTGCCCGAAGCCTCCGAATCCGCCTTGGCCGTTACCGCCAAAAGCATCGGCTTGGCGCCATTGCTCACCGTACTGATCGTACTTCTTACGCTTCTCCGGGTCGTTCAGCACATCGTATGCTTCGTTTAATGCCTGAAACTTTGCCTTCGCCTTTGGGTCGTCGGGGTGCAAATCAGGATGAAACTGCTTTGCTCGTTTCAGGTATGCCTTCTTCACATCTTTCTGTGGTATGTTCTTGTCTACCCCCAGAATCTTGTAGTAATCAATAAATGCCATAACTATATCTCCTTTCTTTATTGATACCACAGCAAAAAACATGCCAACTACAACGTTTCGTCAACAGAAATGTTGTGACCCACATTTATTGCTATATTCGTTTTTATAGGGATACAAACTACTCTGTTCGGTCACTCCGACGAACAGAATCCTGTCTGCCATTTCACATACATATCTGTTCCTGGCCATTGCTGTAACCTTTGACTGCCGGATGGCATTACTAACAGAGATAATCAATAGGCGGTTCTGAGCCAACGGCTCTTTAAATTCGTTAGGAACATTCATAAAATCGGCGCGGTACTGATTCCGCATCCGCTATAGAGGCATCGCCAAACGCCGTTTCCCAGATACAAGTCTCAGCCCGCGCCTTTGCGCGAGCATCAACTCTTTTCTTCTCGGGAAATATTTTGGCGAAATTTCTATAGCAAGAATCAAAAAGTCAACGCTTCCTTATGTCGTTTCTTCTCAGTTGTGTCCTATCCACTCATAATTACGATTTAAATTACAATTAAATCATTCTATACCCCAACAAAATCCAGCGCATTACGCTTAATGACAAGCGGAAAACGCTCGGGATGACGAAGACTGTCGATTTCAAGATCCACGTCAAGGTCTGGCCATTCAATAGCCTCAGAACCGCTCATCTGTACGTTCAGCACGCTACGGATGGGAGCATCCTGCATCCACGGGATGCGGTTATACGACAGGAAATAGTCGTGCCCCAACACAGAGAGCATAATGCCCTGGGCATTAATCATCAATACGCTTGCCGATGTGTTGGCGGAATTGTTCTTTGAAG
>Ga0326512_10003200_pt1 | contig 12049 bp, 18 predicted proteins | sample 1_2617_0518_D_FD_203652 | JGI IMG/M metagenome (GOLD analysis project Ga0326512, IMG submission 203652) | Bovine rumen microbial communities from UC Davis, California, United States - 1_2617_0518 | ecosystem: Host-associated > Mammals > Digestive system > Stomach > Rumen | place: USA... | reverse complement strand
ACCACACGGCAGCCGCTCTTGCCAATGCTGAAGCCGCCGCAGGGCATATCGCCGCAACGATGGATAATGTTTCACCCAAAAATAGTACAACAATGACGAACGAGAAGTATCAGAAAGTTGCTCAGGTTCTTGGTGTGGAAGAGCTGACCGTGACCGAGGAAGGCACCTTCCTCAATGCGCCCCTGCTCGACACCCTCGCCGAGAAACTGACGGAGATGCAGACGAAGGTGGCAGAAGCCGAGGGTCTGCAGACGAAGATTGACGAACTGACGAAGCAGCTTGACGAGCAGAAGAAGCCTACTCAGGCACCTACCGCACAGGAGCAGGCTGGCGCACAGGCTGCTGCCGCAGAGGAGAACGCTGGAGAGCAGGGCGCTGCATCAGGCACTGAGGCATCTGCATCGCAGGAGGCTCAGGAGGCCGCCGCTACCGAGATTGACAAGATCACCGAGACGCTGCACACGGCAGAGCAGATGATTGCCGAGAAGGACGAGCAGATAGCACAGCTGAAGGAAACGCTGGCTACGCTGAACGGCATCGCCGAAGAACGCGACCAGGCTAACGCCACCATCGCCGAGCGCGACAAGGCCATCGAGACGCTGACCGCCGAGAAGGACGAGCAGGGCAAGACCATCGCCGAGCATGTGGCAACTATCACCGCAAAGGACGCTAAGATTGCCGAGCATGTGGCTACCATCGAGAAGCTGAACAAACAGGTGAAGGAACTACAGAGCGAGGTGAAGGAGCTCTCTGAGAAGCCCGCGCAGATGGTGGACGAGAAGGCCGGTACTCCGCAAGATAACGGTACTGGAGAAGGGCCGAAGAAGCAGGAGCGCATCACGAGCGATATGAGCTACGAGGAAATCCAGGAGTTCGAGAAGCGGAAGCGGGAGAAGAAATAACTCGCGCTGGATGGCTGCGATAATATCGCAGCTTACGGAACATGCGGCAGAAAGCTGCCCTTGCTTTCCGTAGCGCAAATCGCTATCATAACAACACAGAAACAGTAAACAATAGTAACAACCCTCAACCAACACAAACACAAAATGGCTTACGCATTATCAGTTGCACAGATTGAGACCGTCAAGGAGACGATCCATCCTGAGTTGATAGCACATGCCTATCTGCTCACAGACAGCATGTTCAGCGACCTGGGTATCAAGGTAACGACCGACGTCGAGAACATCGACGTGTGCTACCTGTTCCACCGCAAGGGTCTGCAGGCACGCCCCTATGTAGTTGGCAAGGTGAAGGACAGCGAACTGGGCAAGTTCGTGGATAACCCTGCCAAGGTAGAAAAAATCTATCTCCACACCAGCGATTCTATTGAGCGCTATACGGAGAAAGGTCCGTTCGACGTGACCAACGTCGCCGAGAACACCGAGCACACTCAGTTCCTTCTGAACGAGTTGTCGGGTCGCTTCGGCGAGGACGTCCGCGCCAACTTCTTCTTCGGTAACATGGCCCACCGCGTTCTGGACGAGGACACCGAGGAGAACAAGATCAAGAGAGGTCTGTCGCTCTTCAACGGTGTGTACACCATCATCGCCCAGCGCCGTACCGACGGCACCATTTCGAAGAAGAACCGCAACCTCATTGAGACCGGTGACATCACCGGACTGGAGGCCGACCAGGTTTACGACCTGCTCGTGAAGTTCTATGGCGGTCTTTCTGCCGCTATGAAGAAGCCCGAGCAGACGGTGTACATCTACGCCAGCGACCAGTTCTGCCGTTTGGCAGTGAAGGGCTACATGCTGACCTATCCGCAGATTGCGCCGACGGTGCTGAATGCCGGCTGGAAGTTTGCCGAGATGCCCAACATCGTGCTGAAGACCAGCAGCGCTATGGGCGTTGGCGGCCAGCTTATCGCCACCCTCGAAGGAAATATCGAGTTCCTGTGTGACAAGCGTGAGAACCAGGCGCTCATCTCCATCGGCCAGGTGAACAAGGACCTGCGCGTCTTTGATTTCCAGGCCAACGGTCGCGCCACGGTTCGCATCCGCGACTTCTCGCCCGAGGTGTTCGCCACGAACGACGCCGTGAACGAGTTCGTCGAGCTGCCTGGCGACTACATCGCTGAGATTTTCACCGCCGTCAGTGAGAACGAGAAGATGGGTACCGTCCAGATTCTCACTCAGAAGGACATCTTCGCCGAGGGCGACATCATCCAGGTGAAGGCCACCCCGAAAGAAGGCTACGTCTTCATCGGATGGAGCGACGGCGGCAAGGAGGCTACATACAACCACACCTTCATCGGTGGCGTGTATGAGCTCAAGGGCCGCTTCATGAAGGCTACAGAGGCTGCTGAGGAGGAGGAGACTCCCACCTACACGGCCGTTGAGAATCCCTCTGGAAACCCCGCTGAGAAGGGATGGTATGAGAAGAGCGGCGACACCTACTCACAGACCACTGACACCTCAGTCGTAGAAGGCAAGACCTACTACGTGAAGGGCTAAACGCATCGGAGGTGCTGCGGCGGCGCGGGTATGAATCATATCGCCGCCTGCGCTGCCGCCCTCTGATTTCCTCTCTATGGCTGCTGTGATACGGTAGCATACTGAACAAGAAACAACCAACACAAACACAAAATTTTATAACGATTATGCCTTGCAATTTTAACAGCGTGCTCAAAACCGCTAACAAGTGTACCGAGAACCCTGCAGGTGTGAGCAACTACTGCATGATTGTTCCTTTCGCCAGCGCAGTGGCTGACGACGTGGACGACGGTTACATCGGAGAGGTCGAAGTCAACGACACCAAGAACCAGTACATTATCACACCGAGTGGTACCGGTCAGACCCTGAAGGGTTACAAGGTTGAGTTCAAAAACCAGACCGGACAGGTAACCAGCGAAGATAACGGCTCTGGCATGGGTAACACCGTGACGGGAACCGGACGTGTGGAGATAGGAATCGACGAGATGGCCGTGCTCTCGCGCACACTGTCGAACCTCGACGGCAATTTCCTGTGTTTCTTCCCCACCGGCGTGAAGAAAGACCCCACTGGCGGCAGCACTCCTCAGACGGAGTGGCTCGTGGTTGGCAACCCCACCGGCGACATCACATGGAGCCGCGCCAGCGACACTGGTACAGAACGCACGAGCGATCATGGAACCACCTTCACGGTTTCCTGCAATTTCCAGGTTTATGACGTCGTTAAATGGTACGGAGAAATCTCACGTGCCGACGAATAAGCAGATTTTCTCTCATAGCAATAAGGCTCAGGCTCCGCAGACGGGCCTGAGCCTTATTTATTTTCAAAACAAGAAGAAAATGAAAATGTATCTAATTGAACCCTGTTGTAGTCAGAAACACCTACGCCAGCTGCGTGATGGACTCGGAAAGGACGGCACCGCTTTCTTTCACGGCTACGGCGACCTGTCGATAGTGGAACTGCTGCCACCCCTGCTGATGCACTATTCCGAGACAGACCTGATGATTGTAGTCCCTTATCTGCCAGATGCTGTTGCAGAGGTGATAACAAAGTGGGTGAAGAAGCAGTGGGCGCGTATTGACGGGAGTGGAAACCTGAATGTCATTGCCCACCTAACGCTTGTTGCCGACCTTTCTGAACGGCGGTCGCCGATGGCTTCGGAGTGGGTAAGCAAGAATCCTTACCCGGAGCGAATGATACTGAAGAATGTGCAGCAGAACGATACGGCGATACTGTTGCCTGACATTGCGCTGTGTGGACCTATGAACCTGAGCTACGGCGGGCACTTCACGGCGCTGGCCACAAAAAACGCAAGGACTATAGAAACCTTGCGTGGAATGTATGAGGGGCTGCGATAAGGCTGCGATGAAATCGTAGCATATAGAACGATGACTTCAAACAAGCATCTGGATGCCCATCAGACATTCGATGCGAAACTGTACGGAAGTCTTTGCGCCTTCGCTGTCAACGGTGCAGAAGTAGGTGTCTTTGTTGGCTTGCACGAAGGCGCGGCTCAGGTCGCGGAAGGTGAGAAGTAAGTGGCTGGTGGTGCGTTCAAGCGTGAGCAGGTTATTCCAGACTGACGGGTCGCGGTCGTCTATCTGACAGCTAACAGTCACCTTATGCAGTCGGCCAGCCGTCTGGTCGCTTTCGTCATCCTTGGCCTTGCCTGTACCGCGCATGATGGGGATTAGGGTGCCGTCAGTCGTAGCGGGCTGCTGACCGATGGTGATGGCGCTGGTGAGGGTAGGGGAGAACTGATCTTCCGGAATGACGGGGGTAAGCAGCCAGGAGGTGATACCCGACGGAGCACCGCCTGGCACAGCGGCGGGATTGAAGTCGGTGACGGGGATGGCGGTGATGGCCATGAGGTCGTCGAGGAAAAATTCTTTGCAGGTGGGCATAGTTTTTTTGCGATAATATCGCAAAATACAGGACGAAAATCAAGGGCAGGTGGACCTGATATAGGGCTGGTCCGGTAAAACAAATGACAGGGCGCACGGTGCTGAAGCAACACCGGTGCCCTGCTGCAACGTCACGGCGAATGACGGTTTATCGGAAGAGACGACGAGCAAGCAATATCAGCCCGTCGGTGAGGAAGTTTGCCGCCACGTCGCTGCCGAAGTCGGTGAGCCACGACTGACGATTTATTTTGTCTGCTACCTGCGCTATCTGCGCAGACTGTTGCTGTAGGGCCTGCAAGATCTCGTCGGTAGAGCGATTCTGCAGGGCCATCTGGACGAAGAGACGGCGCTCTTCATCGGTCATGCTGTCGTAGATACGTTCCAACAACTGACGGCGGGCGAGGTATTCGAGGGCGGCATCCATGGTTCCATCCTTGCGGCGGTACCGCAAGGTACACTACATCAGACGTTGAAATACTTGCGGATATCGTAGATGCCGTCCTTGTCCTTCAGGGTCTTCAGTGCCATCTTGTAGCAGGCAGCGATGATATCCTTATCGGTTGGGGCGAGGGGCTTGCGAAGCATCTCAGCAATGTTCTCTCCGAAATCGGAGTACATCTTCGACATCTCGACGAACAATGCACATCGGTTGTAGCACGGCTGTTCTTCGAGTGGCAGGCCGAACGATGTCATCGCCTGCTTCCACTGCTCGCGGCTCCAGGGAGCCTTGGGGTCCATGCCTGCAATAATCTTGTCGGCCTCCTTGGGGGTGAGATACTGGCACCAGCGGATGCTCGCCAGTTTGTCGAGCCATTCCTGTGCGAGATCAGGCTTATTGACAATGAACCATTCCATCATCTCCTTATGCACGTTGCCGAAGACGTGCATATTCTCTACCTTGTTCGAGCCAGCCATCATATTGTAGAGGGCGCGGAACTCAGTTCTCATTTCTTCTGCTGTCATTTCTACTTTGATTTAAATTTTGATTTTGTAGGATTTCTGCAAATATCTCCTGTTCTTTCCGTTTCTTGCAGAATTGGAAATCAGCATGACGGGCAGCGCGCCGACGGGATGCGCGGTGTACGCTGTACTGGGATGCGGCGGGAGGATATCTGTGAGACAGGGCGGCGAGGCTTGGATGTTGCGGAGTGTGACGGGGGTTGCTGTGATACAGCAACAGACTCGACTGGTTGCACGACATCAGTCTTTACTGGTGCCTTCGCCGTCTGTTTCTTCTCTGTTATCTTTGTTGATTTGGTCATAGATGCTGTTATAAAGGGTGTCGATGAAATACATGATGAGTTCGAGCCATAGGGCGGAGTAAGCGGCAAGGAAGGACACCGCGAGCACCCGGGGCACTGCTGGGAGATTGGCTGCTATAGAGCCACCTCTCAGCAGTGCATCGTCGCTCGTCAGGAAGCATGCCAGCAGGTAGGCCAGCGTGCTCCAGAATGTGAAGCACTTCGGACAGTTGACCACAGGCAGGCGGCGGTGAAGAAGGCTCTCCACTGCCGCTATCAGCCCGAGGTGGTTGGCCGATGTGCAGGCGACGACGATCCACGCGATGTCACTCCATGCCATAGTCTGACAGATACCTATGCGCCAGTGGCGACGGTGAATGCAAACTCTACGTCGGCCATATTGGTCGACGGGCATCCGCAGGTTGCGCCAACGGGCGATGCGCTGACACCGACGGGCGTGACGGTTGGTACGTCTGCCGACGGACAGGGGATGCACTTCGTGACGATGACCTTCTCTGTCTGCAGACAACTGTTAGGACAGCCGTTGCCGCAGCGGTAGACCTGCCGGTAGGTGAGGTCGCAGATGCAGCGTACATCACAGCAGTAGAGGTCGTCGCCGAGCTGCCGGGGAGCGCCGATGACCTGGATGTCGAAGTTGCTTGCCAGAGGGAAACCCTCGGCACTGTTGACGCACATCTGACGGTTGCCGCAAGTGTAATGCGTGCAGTCGAGCATGTACGAAGTGGAGGCATCGGTGCCTCCGGGGTACGGGGTCAGACTGTTGAAATAAGTCTTCCCATTCTGATTACAAGCCATAATGCTAAAGTTTTTGTGTTGGTTTATTTATACGAGGACCTATTCTTTGCACCGTCCTCCTCCTGTGCTATATCTTCGGTCGCCGTGGCACGGCGACATACACTACTGCTTCTCTCCGGCGAATGGGCCGCCCTGAAGGGGTACGGGACTGCTCAGTTCGGCCTCGCTGCTCTGGATGGCGTTAATCCGTTCGGTGAGCACGTCGATGGTATGTTGCTGGCGGTCTATGCGCCTGATGATGGAACTCATCACCTCGAAGGACTGGAACGAGAGCATCGAGGCGCAGCATACCTGCTGCTGCATCGAACACTTGCGACAGTCCTTGGGGCAGGGGCGGGATTGCTGCTGAGCCCCCGACGGAGAACTGCCGGGCACGGTGGCTTGCTGCGGGGAGGCAGCGGATGAGACTGCGGCACTGCCGCCGTTTACTGTACTTTGAGGGATGTTGTTTATGTCTGCCATTTCTTTTAGTCTTTAAAATGTTTCAGTATCTGGTTCTTTACTATGGGGTTGCTGTCCCAGTTCACTACGGCCTGCGCCACCTTCTTGCCGGTGACGGCGCGACCATACTGGCGCAACTGTCCGATGAAGGCCACGATGGCCATGCGTGCTTCCTCTGCTTCCTCCTCGCTATGGGCGTAGAGCTGGAAGGTGATGGGAAAGCCTTTGAGGGGTTGTTTTGTTTCCGTTGTCATTTTGCCGTGATTTTTAATTGTTGGGCTGCCGTAGTACGGCAGCATACTTAATCTTTATTCGTTGATAGGAGGGAGTGGATCTGCGGGAGGCGCGGACGGTGCGTCGAAGCCGCCCATGAGCGGGGGAAGACGGTTGCCGGTGATGCCTCGCAGAATTTCGTAGCCTTGGGCCAGTGTTTCCTTATTCTGTCCGAGCCACGAGACGATGCCGTTGGCTACGTCCTTGGTATTGTCGAACCATGTGGGCACGGGTGCGTCGTAGTCGGGCAGGTCGGGCATGTCCTTGGCAAAGTAGTCGTAGAGCTTTTCAGCTTCATCAACTTTGCCATTGCAGAGCATGAGGCACTGGATTTTAAGCGTTGCCTTGCTGGATGGACGGATAGCTTGCAGCATTTCGAGTTTCTTTTTTGAGGGGCGGTTAAACCAATTCATTCTTTTTGCCGTGAATGTTTTTAAGGGAGGGGCTGCGGAAGTGCCGCAGCTTACGGGACTGGCGCAGCCCCTCGATGCTCACCATGCGGAGAAGCGCAGGGCACGGTGACCTTTAGCCATTGCAGCCACAACCCGGGCAGTCGCAGGGCTTTGGAGCCGAATAGATGCAGACGGGCTGAGCATCGAGGCTTGAGCGGCCAGTCAGGCGGTCAGAGATAATCTGGTTGTAGGCCGTAGCCATTGCCGAGTTCTCGACGCTGGTAGCCTGGCTCTGCGAGGCCGACTGCTGACCGGAGATGGTGTCGGTGATAGTCTGCGTGATGGTCTGGTCGCCAGCCACACGACGGTTCACCTCGCTCTCCAGCAGTGCGCCGATGTTGTCGAGTCGCTTGTCAACACCAGCATAGTAGGCCATAGCCACCTCCTTTGCAGACTGTGCGGCCTCTTTGGCCTCCTTGGATTTTGCGTTGGCGTAGGTTCCGCCGAAGATCCATGCTGTTGCGCCTGCTACGGCTGCTACTGATGCCACGGTCAGTCCTGCAATCGCCACGCCGCTGGGGCGCTTCGACTGCTTGTAGCCCACCATGTACTGCTCGTAGGGAGTCATGCCACCCCCGTTGCCCATTGATTTCAGGGCCATCAGGTCATTCATTTCGAGTGCCATAATGTTTAAGTGTTTGTGTTGGTGAATAATGTGAATTAACTCGCGGGTTGGGAAACCCGAACCCACGAGCAAAATTAGCGAGATGTTGCGGTGATACCGCAACATACGGGACTATTCACCTGAAGCCTGCGGTTCATTTACGAAACCGAGGTTTCAATATTTTTTCTTTACTGACATTTCGAGATGGTGAAGGATGTTATAGACATGTCTGTCGCTGATATGGTGACGTTCAGCCAGCGTCAGGATGACTGCCTTGCGAGTGGCCATTGTCTGGGATAATTCAAGGTAGTCGCGGTATAAGTCGCAGTACTTATAATCCTCCAGACGAATGCCCGCTTCGTTCAGCTTTTGAAGTAACTCTCTGTTAAATTCAACTAAATCTATCAGTCTCATCGTGCAAATTTGTTAAAGATTAAAATATTCTTATTATCTTTGCACCGAACCACCAACCTTCGCGGATATAAAAACAATAGCGTTACAGGTCGAGCAGTGGGTACTATAACCCCCGACGGCGACCTGTAACGCTCGCGTACGCAAATGGTTGGTGGTTCTTCCTTTTGTGGAAACGTCGGGGGCTTTTTATACTCTCTCCCCCGATGGAAGAGTGAAAGGGATTGTTGCGATGGTATCGCAACAGACAGGACGGTGCTATGACTGTGGCGGATTCGTCGCCGGATTGAGCAGGATGTAGCCGCCGTCGCGTGTGCGCAGTGGTCCGTCGCTGGCAGCGAGTACCACAATGGTATCGTTGCTAACAGTGCATACCTCGCCGATGGTGAGTTTGGCTTGTGGTACTGGTTTCACTGCGATTGCAGACTGTTTTACTGGCACGACACTGAGCGACAGTTGTTCAGCTGGCGCAACAGACAGTACCGATTGCTCCGCCGGTGTTACCGCAAGCGTTGCTGCATCGACGACGGTAGCGGTCAGCACTGCTGATGGCATCGGAGTAAGGGAGAAATTAAGACATGCCATAGTGCTTATGGTTCTAAGAGTTTACCGAGTGGCTGCACGGAGATATTCCTGCGCACGCCGTCGTTGGCATTGGCATCGACGATATATGCCGTAGCAATGACGCGCATGTTTGACAGCGCAAGCGTAGAAGTATCAACGATGGCATACCATTTGTTGACGGTGACGGGTTCCTGCGGTTCCTCGCCATCTGGAGTCTCTGGCTGTACTGTCTCCGTCTCCTTGAAGATGACGACAGCGGTGCCCTGGCTCTTGGACGCATCCTTGTAGCCTTTCACACTGGTGTTCCCCGACTTGACTTCGATGTCGAAGTCATCGTCGTCCATTGAGAAGCCCGGGGCTTCGATGTTGATGGCGAATTTAATCTCATCGCCTTTGTAATAATTAGCCATAATTCTGATTGGTGTTAAGTTGTGTTGGTGTTAAGATATATGCGAGTGCCTTCAGGCGCAAGGGCAGGCGGCCCTGCTTTGTGTCGCTGTGATACAGCGACCAACTATACGCTCTCGCAGAACTCATTGTAGGCACGGAACTCAGCGAAGTCTTCGCTGTGATACTTCGTTTCTGAGAGCATCTTGCGAATGGTCTTGCGGAGTATTTTTAACTCGTCGCCAAAGGGATGCTCCTCGGTGATAATACTGTTCTTTACCTTGTTAGGCTGTCGGCAATCAGCAACTTCGTAGACATCATAGACGTACTCGGTTCTCAGATAGCCTGTTTCCTGGTCAATGACTTGCTCTATGCGCTCATTCGTGAAGAAGCGTCCGGCGTTGCTGTTGGTGAATCGCTCCAAGCCTTGCTTGTGCGGTTCGGTGAATCTTTCTTCGTACATAGTTGTTAAATTGGAATATTATACTGTTCTCGGATCATTCTTTCTTCTTCTGCATCGGTATAGACAGTGTCTTCGTAGTAGAACCCGCTCCAGTCGTGAATTATCTTCATGTCACGCAATGGTATGTCTTCCCGGTTCTTGATGCTGAGATATTTGCAGATTTTCTCGGCTCCCGTGCTGTAGACTATCAATCCGAGTGTTCCGGCGATGGCCTGGACGTGATAGTAGTGTTCGCAGTCTTTTTGCGTAGAAGGAAGTTTCTTGAAATCTACGATGGTATGCGGAATGCCTTCAAGGAGTTCCAGCTTCATGGGCCGGCCGGCAAAGGGGCGGCGGATTTTCTTATTCATAGCTCTGTTGTCTTGATATTCTATACGTTTTTTCAGTTCCTTCGTGTCGGCAACGCCGATGATGCCCTGGTAGCTGCCCATACTGCGCTCACGGTGTCGAGCCTTCACGTAGCGTTTCTTGGTGCGCTGGGTCAGGTGTACATAGCCGCGCCCGAACTGGTAGCCGCAGAAGATGATGGGCTGATGCTTCTTGCCAGACTTGGCATCCACTGGGCACACATACATTGGCTTGTAGTGCAACCGCATCTGCCTGGCCCATATCCTCATGTCGCGGCGCAGGTTCTCCAGTGTCTTCTTGTCGTTGCTGAAGGCGATGAAGTCATCAGCAAAGTTCACCAGCGCGATACGCTTGCCGTACTTCTCCTTGGCCTTGCGGATGATGACGCTCATGTTCAGGTTGGCGATGAGGTGGGAGAATGGGTCACCGATGGCCAGCTTCTTCTGGTTGAAGAGGTGTTGGCGTATAACCGCCCGTGTGCGCGGGTCTTTCACTTTCCGCTCTATCAACTCCATGCTGATGACGTTATCCACATTGTCGTAGAACTTGGAGATGTCGCCTTGCAGATAGTGTGTCAGGCTCAGGTCGTTCAGAAGCACCCGCATGCGGGCCACCACTTGGTGTCGCTTGTCGCTTGCCAACACCCCGCAACCCGGTAGTCCGCCCAGCATGTCGTCGGTCATCATGCGAAGGATGAGGGGCTCAATGGCTTCCTTGTAATTGTTTTGCACGCATCGGTCCTCGTACTTCAGTACGCTGATGGGGCGCGCTTTCTTTTTGTCCTTGAGCATGAAGTGGCGATACGGTCCGACGGTGTAGGTGCCGGTGCGCAGCTCCCGTTCCTTGCGGTCGCAAAAGGCGTCCACGTCACTCATGACCTCTTGCACCTCGCGCTTGCCGCGCTGGCGCTGGTTCTTGGCCATGTAGCTCTTGAATACTGCCGGACGCATGCCGTTGCAGATGTTGTGCCATGTGCTGATGCTCATACTTATCTGTTTTGTCTTGACCTGTGTTGCGCCGGTGCCGCTTTTGACTATGCGGCAGCCTACCCTGTTCGTTCACTAATCGTTTGTGCGGTCGGCTGAGGGTCTTAGCCTCTTTTCATGCGTTGTTTCGCTCTCTTCGTCAGCGAGGCTCTGCACCTGCCTCTTCTCGTCCAGGTCCAGGACGATGGAGGACTTATATTTAGTCGCTGTGATACAGCGACATACTTGACTGTTTGCGCTTCAGTTGCCGAAGCCGATGTTCGTGTTCGCGTTCGAGGGCGAATTGTTAGCGTTCATCGTCATCGGAGACAGGTTCGTGTTGTTAGCGTTATTGCCGCGACGGAAACCACGGACCGACGGGACGGTGCAGCCGCCTTGTTGCCTGGAGGTGCTGCGCCGATGGCGCAGCATATTGAACAGGCTCAACCTCACCAGCGACGGCTACTCCGATTCGCTTGTGCCACGGGCCGCTGGCATGGATTTCAGTTTTCGGGAGGTGGCACCGCTCCCGGTGAGAGGATGGTGTTGCTGTGATACAGCAACAAACTGAACGACGGCGGCGGGAGGGCGGCGGGGGCGCGACCCTTTCGGGCCGCGCGGTTTTCGTCTTCGGCTCCGCCTTTCCCACTCGCTCCGCTCGGGGCCGCGCTATCGCGCGGGTTTACGTTTTCGTCTGCTATTCCGTGATGCGCACACAGGTGCCGAAGCCGATGTACGCGAGCGCGT
>Ga0326512_10003199_pt1 | contig 12049 bp, 24 predicted proteins | sample 1_2617_0518_D_FD_203652 | JGI IMG/M metagenome (GOLD analysis project Ga0326512, IMG submission 203652) | Bovine rumen microbial communities from UC Davis, California, United States - 1_2617_0518 | ecosystem: Host-associated > Mammals > Digestive system > Stomach > Rumen | place: USA... | reverse complement strand
ACCGGGATCATTTGCGCGGTGTGTGTGGCGCTGGTGTGGGCGGCAGACCGTCTCGAGCGTTGGTGGCGGCTGAACCACCCGCCGGATGACTGGGACGGGTGCAGGGAGGACAAAAACGATGATGACGATCACTGAGGTCGAGACCCTGAAGGCGGCCCTGACCGCCGACGGAACCCCAAAGCCGGAGATCATCCGCCGGATCGCGGAGGCCTGCCTCGGGTGGCCCTATGTTTATGGCGCCTGGGGCGAACCCTGCACCCCCAGCAACCGGAAGCGCCGCGCCCGGGATGATCACCCCACGATCAAAAGCAAATGCCCAGCGCTCAATGGCCGGAGCTGCACCGCGTGTCAATGGGGCATCGGTGTGCGGGAGTTTGACTGCCGCGGGTTCACCCGGTGGACGCTCCAGCAGGTGGGGCTGGACATCACCGGCCAAGGCGCCACAAGCCAATACAACACCGCCACCAACTGGATCAGGCGCGGGAAGATCTCCGAAATGCCGGACTGTGTATGCTGTGTGTTCAAGCAAAAAGGGAAGACCATGGAACACACCGGCCTGCATATCGGTGGGGGAGAGATCATCCACTGCTCGGTGAACGTGCAGACCGGGAAAACATCGGACCGGGGCTGGACGCACTACGCGATCCCGACCGGCCTTTACAGCGAGGAGGAGATTCCAGTGACCACCGTCAAGCCCACGATCAGGAAGGGAAGCCGCGGCCCGGAGGTCGTGGAGCTCCAGGAGATCCTCACACAGTGCGGATACAACTGCGGCGCCGTGGATGGCGTTTTCGGGACCAAGACCTACAACGCGCTGGTTCTTTTCCAGACCGAGGCGAAGCTCGACCCGGACGGCGTGTGTGGGCCGAAGACCTGGAAGGCCCTGGCCGTTGCCGAGGCCCAGGCGCCGATCGCGCCGGGCGAACCTGTCACCTATACGGTGATCTGCCACAGCATGACCTGGCAGCAGGCCATGAAGATCCGCGAGACCTGCCCGACGGCAGAGATGGTAAAAGAGGGGTGAGAACAATGGACACAGGCATCTATATCAGCCTGGGAGCAGTGCTGATTTCGTTCATCGGCCTGGTGATGACCAGCCGCAAGACAACGCGCGAGGACGCCAGCGAGATGGCACAAATGCAGACCCTCCTGTCAACGATCAACGCGGGAGTGACAGACATCCGGGTCAAGATCGAAAGCATGAGAGACAAGCAGGAAGAGCTGGGGCGCGAGGTCAGCGCCCTGAAGGCAAGAGTGGACATTCTGGAAGGGAGGACCACCAAATGATCGACTGGAAGTCTAAACTGACAAGCAGGAAGTTCTGGGCAGCGATTTGCAACTTCGCCGGGATGCTGATCCTGTTCTTCAAGGGCTCGCAAGAGACCGCGGCCCAGGTCACCGCCCTGATCATGGCGGGGGCCGGTGTCGTGGCGTACATCATTGGTGAGGGCCTCATCGACGCGGCGAGCGCACACGCCAACGGCGTGATCGAGCACGTCATCGTGGACGATGGGGGAGAGGAAGAAAAGACCGAAGAATGACAACGCGGGGGAGAGATCCCCCGCTTTTCTTGTAGACTATTTTGTAGACTATAGAGAGGTTGCGCGGACTTTTGAGAGGATCTGAGCGGACAAAATGAAATCCGCGCCAGCGCAATGCTGACGCGGTTTTGTGCGGAGAAGCCGGGATTTGAACCCGGGCTCGGTTTAACCCGACTACTCCCTTAGCAGGGACTTGGAGATTGGCTTATTATCAGGCCTGAGCAGATGCCTGCGGACTATTTTGCGGACTGCCGGGATTTTGGCCGTCCAATGCGGTCATGATGTCGGCGTCGTCCGGGTGGGCGTAGCGGTCCAGCATCCGGGTGGAGGACCAGCGCATGATCCGCTGGACGGTCTGCGGGGCAATGCTCCGGTCAATAGCCAGGGCGGTCGCCGTGGTGTGGCGGCAGCAGTAGGGCTCCAGGCGGCGGGTGCCTGCGGCCTCCAGGGCCGAATAGTAGGCCTCATAGAAGATCTTCTCGTAGCGCGGGGCAACGTGGCCGTCTGTGCTCTCGGCCATGCAGACGGTGAGCACCGGGAGGATCGTGGACGGCAGATAGATAGCGGATTCCCTGCGGACCTTGGTCTTCAGTCCGGCGCCGGTGATCTTCTGGGCCTTCAGGTCCACCTGGAAGGTCTGCAGGCCCATCAGCTCGCCAGGCATCATGCCGGTGTAGATCATGATCAGCGGGAGCGCGGCGTTGCGGTTGCCGTTCTCCCAGATTTTCCAGAGGTTCTTCTGCTCCTCGTCGGTGAAGGGGCGGCGCTCTTTCTCGTTGAGCTCCGGGAGGATGATGTAGCTGGGCAGGTCCTTCGACACCCAGCCGTCCGCTCCGGCCAGTTTGAAGAGGTGGGAGAGCAGGTTCTTCATGTCGCGCGCCGGATAGTAGGTGGTAGTCTGCTCAGAGACCACGCGCCGGAGGTCTCCGACGGTCAGGGTGTCCATGGCGCGGTGGGAGAGGTCATGCAGCTTCTTCCAGGCGCCCTTATAGGCCACGGCCTTCGAGACAGACAGCTTCTCCAGGTCGTTAGCCTTGTACAGATCCCAGTAGTGCTGGAGGGTCGGGGCCTTGCTCTTCTTGCTGGTGGCCTCCGCCAGGAGCGTGGGCGCGTAGGCCGCGGCCTCCACCTTTGAGGCGAAGCCGCCCTTTTCCTTCCGCACCTGCCGCAGCTTGCCCTCGGGCGTGACGTCCAGGGCGACGGTTACCTTGACGGACCAGGTGTTCCCGCGCTTGAACACAGTGCCGGAGCCGTTCGGTTTTCTGCCGGACGGCTTTTTCTTTTGGAATACCCTGCCGCAGTAGCAGCAGAGCGCCGCGTCCTCCGGGATCTCGCGGCGGCAGCGGGGGCAGATCATGGTGTTCCCTCCCTGAGCTGGACAACAGTATCGGCCAGGATGTCACTGTACCAGTTCGCCGGTGTCATGCGATGCATGACGTAATAGACGTTTGGCATGACTTTGACGTATAGAAGGCCATCCTTGAGATAGGCCGGGCCCTCACCAAGCGACATGAGTTTTGTATTGTATCCTTCTTCCGTCCTGGACCACTCTCCGGAAATGTAGGGATCAACAGCGACACTGTCCGCAGGGAGATAGTCCTGCTCGGAGTACCAGATCCGACCGTCTGGTTCAAAGTTCAGGATCATCATAAGGCAGGTGTAGTCCTGGTAGAGTGGATTCTGTGGGCCGTCGGCGACATTCAGGAGAATGTACCATATGCCCACAATAGGATCGGGATCTTCCGCGACCGAAGGCACGGCGCTCAGGATCAGCGCCAGCGCCAGGATCAGGACAGCGATCTTTTTCATGCGGGTGTCTCCTCTCCGTATTCGATGAAGTTCGGGTTGTCCATGTCGCCGCGCTGGATGTGCAGGAGCTCGTGGTCATAGCTGCCGCGATTGGCCTCCCGCGTGAGGCGGCTGTTGAGTATCATCACCGGATCTCCGTCGTCCGTGTGGAAGACGAACCCGCGCACGGACGGCGGGAGATCCTTCAGGCGGACGGTGTATTCACCGTAGCGGTCTGTCAATCATTATCACGCTCCTTTATGATTCGATCCGCCATCTGAAGCATGAATTCCACGTCATCCGGGCTCATGTTGCGCTGCCGGTCGAACAGCAGGCCCAGGCGCGGATTCTGGTGGAGGGCTTCCAGGCGCTCCCGATCCGCGGACCGGGAAAAGTAAGATGTGCGTGCCACGTCCAGACCCATGAGCCAGTCGATATTAACGTCAAAGAACCTGGCGATGGCCTCCACCGTGGGCGCCTTCGGGGACCGAGCACCGGACCGCCAGGCGCTGATCGTCTGCTTGGATACTTGCAGACCCTTCGCGATGTCGTTGGCGTTTCCCCTGTACTCGTCTACAAGTCTACCAAATCGGATGCTGAAATTCTCAATCATAGTATCCCCTCCTGCGGGCATTGTAGCATAGATTCCGCACAAAGTAAACAAAAAATATCGAAAACGTCCACAATGTGGTTGACAAGTCCGTTTCGATGTGCTAAGATAGCACCAGTCCACAAAGTGGACGAGAGAGAAGGAGGATCACCCCAATGATCACGATCGAGTATTACACCGAGGAACAGACCGAACAGAAGTTTGACGAAATCATGGACAAATGCTTCACCCTGAGCCGCGCAGAGATTCACAACCTTGGTCAGCTGATCATGTCCACCTGCCAGTCACGCTGGGCCGGAGAAGGTGACAACGCAGCCCGGAAGGTTGACGGATTTCGCGCAATCATCGACTTCCTGTTTGAAAGTAAGCGGATCGACAATGAAATCTACAAGAAGCTGCACACGCTGACCGGCTATGTGATGGGTATCAACCATGTGAATTGAGAGGAGGAGCACCCCATGAAGAATTACATGATGGTGACCAAGGACGAAGACGGAGAAGTGTTCTCGACTTTCTACGACGACTACAACGCGGCGCGGGATGCGAAAATGGACGCTGAGTGCGGCCTGGGCTGCTACTGCGAGCTCTATGAAAGAGTCGAAGAGGAAGGAATGCGGTTTTATCAGTTTTTAGAGTCATGAGAGGAGGATCACCCCATGAGCGCTAAGGAACTGGAGAAGCAGCTGGCAAGGATCGACGAGCAGCTGGGCGCGGCATGAACCGCGTGGACGACCTGGAGCGGCAATGGACGGAGACCCGGGCCGCCTGGGTCGAGGCCCGGAAGGCTGAAGGACAGCCGGACTTCGCCGCGTGACGTTTCCGCAGAGGGCTTCCGAGGGAGCCCTCACCGGAGCCGCCAGGCTATCACGGAGGAAGGGAGGAAAGCAAATGATCGGACAGGAGAACCCATTGCGCGGCGCGGTGGCCGCGAAATTCGGCACCTGCGAGGCCTTCAGCAAGGCCCTCGGATGGAGCGGCCGCAAGACCCGTGACATCGTCAGCGGGCGTCAAATCCCCTCGGCCAGGGACATCGAACAGATGGCCGTATCACTCGACGTCATGGATAAGCCAGACGCCTTCATGTCTATTTTTTTTGACAACCACGTCCACATTGTAGACTAAGGAAGACGAAGGAGGCACCCCAATGATCGAATTCGCACCCAACCAGTGGACCAGCTTTCTGCTCCAGGGCAACGCCGTCCACGCGACACCTGTGGCCAGGACCGCACCCGAGTCCGTCGGCTGCGTGATCCTGCACCTCCGGGAGCTCATCGGCGACAAGATGAAGCTGGACATCCGGTCCAACGAGGAGAACAAGATCGTGATCCTCGCCAGCTCCACCGCCAACGGCTACCCGGTCCCCGAAGAAGTGGAGGCCTTCGTCCTCCCGACGACCAAGATGGAGGGATGACCATGACCTGGGAACAGATCCTCAGCAGCAACAAACCGATCCTTAAACCGCAGGAGATCTCCGGCGTCATGGGCTGCCATCCGCAGGTTATCAATCTCCTGGCGAAGCAGAACCGGCTGCCGTTCCCCTTCTTCCGGTCCGGCAACCGCACCAAGATCCCGCGCGAGGGCTTCATCGCGTGGATGCAGGGAGGGCTCAAAAATGTTTAACGCATTCCGCTTTATCCGCTACACGTTCGTCGGCATCCGGCATCCGCGCCACCGCCACCAGAAGAGCTTCCTCCGCCGCCACGGCCTCACGATCCTGGCCAGCGGCCTGGGCGCTTTGGTGCTCTCCATGCCCGCGTGGATGCTCGTCCTGGGGGTGATCTGATGGAATTCAGCAAGATGAAGTTCAACATGAAAGAGATCGCCCTGGCCACCGGAGTGGACGAGAAGACCCTGATGTCCAGGAAGACCGCCCTGGTGAAGGCGGGCGAGATCGAGAGCGTGAAGGGCAAGCGCCCGGAATACACCTACGAGGAAGTCAAGAAACTGCTCCGGCGACCGCTGAAGCCCGGAGAACCCCGCGGCGAGTACATCACCGCCCTGAAGCGCCAGCTTCAGACCGACGGCTACACGATCAAAAAGGGAGGCGATTAAATGGCCACTTTCCGCGAGATCGACGAGCGGCTGCTGGCCCTGGTGGACGAGGACGGCGAGATCCTCGACGTGGAGGAGTTCAAGCAGCTGGAGATGGACAGGACCGCCAAGATCGAAGGCCTGGCCGAGTGGTGCCTGGCCCTGAAGGATGAACAGGACGTCCTGAAGCGCGAGATCGACCGGCTCACCACCCGGAAGCGCTCCGCGGAGCGCAAGGAAGCCCAGCTGCGGGACTTCCTCCAGGTGATCACCCAGGGCGAGAAGGTCAAGACCGCACGGATCACCGTCAGCTTCCGGCAGACGGAGGCCGTGGAGATCTTCGACGAGAACGCCGTCCGGGAGATCGCCCAGCGCGATCCGCGCTTTGAGGACGTGCTCCGCTACAAGGCACCGGAGATCAATAAGGTCGAGATCAAGCGCCTGATCCAGGAACAGAAGGTCGAGATCCCCGGCGCCGCGCTGGTGGGGCGCCTGAGCACGATCATCAAGTGAGGTGCGCGCGATGGAAATGGATCTCGACGAGCTGAACGCCCTCATGGACCGCGTCTGGAGGGCCATGCATTCCAACGGCCAGAACTTCGAGCGCCTGGGCAGGATCTCCGGCGTCCGGTCGGAGACCATCCGCGCCTGGTATACCGGCAAAAGCAAGCCCAGCCTCTTCTACCTGATCCCGGTGGTCAGGGCGCTGGGGCTGAAGATCAAGATTGAGGAGGACCCCAAATGAACATCACCAAGGGAATCATCCCGACGGCCAAAAAGGTCGTCATCTACGGCCCGGAGGGCATCGGAAAGAGCACCTTCGCCAGCAAGTTCCCCGGCGCCGTCTTCCTGGACACCGAAGGCAGCACCGTCCACATGGATGTCGCGCGCCTGGACACGCCCCGCGGGTGGTCGGACATCATGACCGCTGTCAACTGGTGCGTCGAGCACCCGGATCAGCTGGGCACCTTGGTCATCGACACCATGGACTGGGCCGAGGCCTTCGCGATCCGCAGCGTCTGCGCGGAGAAGAAGGTCAACGGTATCGAAGACATCCCTTACGGCAAGGGCTATGTGTTCGTCAAGGACAAGGTCCGCGAGCTCCTGGAGAAGCTGGACCAGCTGAAGGCAAAGGGCGTCCATGTGGTCCTGACCGCCCATGCCATCGTCCGCAAGTTTGAGATGCCCGACGAAATGGGCAGCTTCGACCGCTACGCCCTGAAGCTCAACGAGAAGAACGTGGCCCCGCTGGTCAAGGAATGGGCCGACATGGTTTTCTTCGCCAACTACAAGACCGACGTGGTCAGCACCCAGGACGGCAAGAAGAAGGCCACCGGCGGCCGCAAGCGCGTCATGTACGCCACCCACGCCGCCACCTGGGACGCCAAGAACCGCTTCGACCTGCCGGACGAGATGCCCTTCGACTTCGGGAGCATCGCGCACCTGTTCACAGATGCCCCTCAGCCTGCCCAGGATGCCCCAGAATCGCGTCCTGAGCCAGAGGTGACCAAGAAGTCGACCCGGGCGAGGAAGGCCGATCCGGTGCCCGCAGACCCCGAGAAAACGCGCCCCGCGTCCATGCGGAGCGATGACCCCGAGAAGGACGCCGCGCTGTCCCGCCTGTGGGTGCTGATCCGCTCCATCCACATCGCCGATCCGCTGGTGCTCCAGCAGGTGGTGGCCTCCAAGGGCTACTATGACCTGAGCGTGACCCCGAACCAGTACGATACCGACTTCATCACCGACTGCCTGATCGAGGCCTGGGAACCTGTCAGCCAGATGATGATGAGCGTCGAAAACGATCTTCCATTCTGAAAGGAGTAGAAAACCATGAGTGAATCCGAAATCAAAGTCTTTGACTGGGACGCTGAGATCTCCAACGACGGCGAGGGCAGCTTCGACGAGACCGTGATCCTGCCCGACGGAAACTACGACTTCGAGGTGATCAAGACCGAGAAGGCCTTCTATGAGCCCCGGCCCAACAGCAGCCTTCCCGCCTGCAATATGTGCAAGGTCTTCCTCCGCGTGAAGGGCGGCGACCTGGGCAACAGCCTGGTCGTGGAAAACCTCTACCTCTGCGAGCGCACCGAGTGGAAGATCTCCGCCTTCCTGCGGTCCATCGGCCTGAAGAAGCACGGCGAGACCACCAACGTCGGCCAGCTGCTCCACTGCGATGGCGAGACCGGCCGCTGCCAGATCCGCGTGGACACCTACACCGGCAAGGACAACCAGGAGAAGCGCTCCAATAAGCTGGTCCGATTCTTCGACAAGGAAGGCACCGCCGAGGCCAAGCCCGCGGCGAAGAAGTGGGCGAAGGGGTCCTTCTGATGACGGACCTGCGAGAGATCAACGCCATGCTGGCGGCGATCCCCGCCAGCAGCTGCTCCTACCAGGAGTGGGTGGACGTCGGCATGGCCCTCCATCACGAGGGCCTGCCGGTCTCCGTCTGGGATGACTGGAGCCGCAATGATTCCCGCTATCACGCCGGAGAGTGCGAGCGCAAATGGCGAACGTTCGGAAACGGATCCAGCATTGTCACCCTGGGAACCGTCCACAAGATGGCCACAGACCGCGGATGGAACCCCGCCGCCGGTGTCCGCACTTTCGGGTGGGACGCCACCATCTCCATCGACGGCGAGCCGATCGACACCTCCGGCTGGCACAAGGCCGACACCGTCGCCCAGGTGCCGCCGCCCGCCAGTGACTACAACGCCGTCCGCGACATCACCGACTACCTGACCGCGCTCTTTGAGCCCGAGGAAAAGGTCTGCTATGTCACCAGCGCCTACCAGGACGAGGACGGCAAGTGGAAGCCCTACGGCGGGATCTGCTCCAGAAACTGCAAGAGCCTCCTGGACAGCCTCCGCAAACACCCGACCGACCCAACCTTCACCTTCGGCGACTACCAGAGCGAGGCGGGCGTCTGGGTGTGCTTCAACCCCATGGACGGCACCGGCCGCAATAACAAAAACGTCACCGTCTACCGCTACGCGCTCGTCGAGAGCGACAGCCAGGACATCGACACCCAGTTCGCACTGATCCAGGACCTCCGGCTGCCGGTCAAGGTGCTGGTACATTCCGGCGGCAAGTCCCTCCACGCGATCGTGAGGATCGACGCGGTGGACTACAAGCAGTACCAGGAGCGCGTGGACATCCTTTACACCGTCTGCCGGGCCCACGGCCTTGACGTTGACACCCAGGACAAGAACCCGAGCCGCCTGAGCCGCCTGCCGGGCTTCACCCGCGGCGGACGGAACCAGTACATTGTGGCGAAGGATCTCGGATGCCAGGACTGGGTGGAGTGGCAGCACTGGATCGAGGACGAGCTCGTCGAGCCCCTGGACGTGATCAACCTGGACCGGATCTGGAACGAGATGCCGCCGGTGAAGCCCGAACTGATCGAAGGCGTCCTCCGGCAGGGGCACAAGATGCTCCTGGTCTCGTCCTCAAAGGCCGGGAAGTCCTTCGCCCTGATCGAGCTCGCCGTCTGCATCGCCGAGGGCCGCCGCTGGCTGGGCTTCCGGTGCAAACAGGGCAAGGTCCTCTACATCAACCTGGAGATCGACGAGGCGTCCTTCCTGGACCGCATGAAGCGCGTCTATGAGGCCATGGACGTCCGGAACCCGCACCGCGAGAACATCGACACCGTGCATATGCGCGGCAAGACCGAGGAGCTCCGCAAGCTGGTCCCGCAGATCGTCCGCACGGCCCGGAAGGGATACGCCGCGATCATCCTCGACCCGATCTACAAGCTGGGCATCGGCGACGAGAACGCCGCCAAGGAAGTTGCGACCTTCTGCAACGCCATGGATGCCATCGCGAACACCGGCGCCAGCGTGATCTATGCGCACCACCACTCCAAGGGCGCCCAGGGCGCCAAGGCCGCCATGGACCGCGCATCCGGTTCCGGTGTCTTCGCCCGGGACGCCGATGCGCTCCTGGACATGATCGAGCTCGCGATCCCCGAAGAAGCGAAGGATGCGGTCGCGGAGATCCACGACGAAAACACGACGGCCTGGCGAATGGACATGACTCTCCGAGAATTCAAGCGACAGCCTGCTGTGAATCTGTGGTTCGACTATCCGGTGCATGAGATCGACGAGACCGGGCTGCTCGATGGCGCGGATCTCGCCGAAAGCGTCCGAGCCATGGCCGATGGCCGCGAAAAAGGCACGGCGGCGATCAAAGGCAAGAAGGAAAGCATGAAGGACCGGCTGATTTCAATGGTTCGGCAGGACGAAGAATTCGCCGGGAAGCGGCGGACCTATGCACAGTATGCCGACGATCTCGGCGTGTCCGAGAGGACGGTCAAACGGTACATGAAAGAGCTCACTGACTGACCGGCAAAAGGTGACAAATCAGTTATATATAGAGAGATGTCCCTATATGTGTCACCTGACAAACCTGCCATGATAGGGAACAGGGAACAGGCCCAAAGGGCGCCTGTCCCCTGTCCCGCCAAATCATGGACCGCGCGCGAAGGAGGCGCAAAAGTGACAATGACCGGAATGGCATTTACGCTGCTCATTGACCCGCCGACACGGACCGCCCAGCAGAAGGGCGAAGCCATCCAGGGCGGGCGGATCATCCACTATGTGAAGCGGGAAGTCCAGGAGGCCGAAGACACGCTGCGGCTCGCCCTGAGACCCTACCGCCCGCCGGTGCCCTATGACGGCCCGATCAAACTCACCTGCTCCTGGTGCTTCGACAAGGGCAAGAGCCACAAGGACGGCGAGTGGAGGATCACCCGCCCCGACACCGATAACCTCCAGAAGCTCCTGAAGGACTGCATGACAAAAGAGGGCTTCTGGGTCGACGACAGCCGCGTCTGCTATGAGATCTGCAAAAAAATGTGGACCACCAAGCCCGGCCTCGCCATCGTGATCGAACCAATGGAGGTGCTGAACACATGACCGTCGTGGAGCCGGACATCCGCTGCTTTGACTTCTGGCCTTGCGGCATCGAAAAGCCGAAACTCCGGGCCTATGAAACCATGATCAGGGCCGGACAGATCACCAAGCCACGGGTCGTGATCAATAAGTCCACCGGCGCTGTGGCCGTCAGCTATGAATCCACGGTCCCGCATGAATGGATCCGGGAAGAGATGGGACGGATCGCCCGCGAGGGCATCCAGGAAACGATAGGAGGGACACCATGAACCGCGAGGAAGTGATCCGCGGGCTCCAGTGCTGCCGGGGCGATATGTCCGGCGCGCGCGTCTGCCCCGATGACTGCCCTTATCACGACGTCGACGAGGATCTCGGCTTCTGCGACGCGCAGCTCATGCGCGACGCCGAGATCCTGCTCACCGAGGACGCCCGATTGGAGGATGATCTCAAATGATCGAAGGATTCCTCGTCAGCTCTCACCGCGGCCGCCGGTTCGGAACCTGTGCCTGGTGCGGACGCCGCGATCAGAAGCTGACCATGACCGTGCACCGCACGACAAACGACTACCGCCAGGCCGACGTCTGCGAGGCCTGCCTGAACAAAAACCGCGACGAGTGGAGGATCTGCTATGGAAAACTGGATCAGCGTTAAGCATCAGCTGCCGGAGACTGACCGGGCCGTCCTGGCTGTTAAGCAGCTGAAGAGTGGGCTCCGGGATATCTGCATCGCCCGGTGCATCCCGAACTATGCGAGATACCACTACGAAACCAAGACTTACACCGAGGAGCCCTACTGGGTGTGTAGTGGTAATAACAACATCCTCTACTGGATGGACCTGCCGGATATGCCGCCGAAGGAGGTGGGCGGGGATGAGTGACACCTATCAAGAAAAACGGCAGACCGTTATCCGCGAGGTGGTTGTTGGAAAGAAGTGCGACATCTGCTTCAAGGACATCCCGCCAACGAGCAGGAGCTTTCCCCGGACAAACCACCCGTATTTCGACATCACAACACATCACAGCGACTGGGGCAACGATAGCATTGACAGCTATGAACACTTCCACGCCTGTTCTCCCGCCTGTGCGCTGAAGTTTGCGACAGAGTATCTCAATGACAACTTTGGCGGGCATCACAGCCGGGAGATTGAGATCGAACATCACGGCGCGTGGTTCATGTCGGAGGAGGTGACC
>Ga0326512_10003198_pt1 | contig 12049 bp, 19 predicted proteins | sample 1_2617_0518_D_FD_203652 | JGI IMG/M metagenome (GOLD analysis project Ga0326512, IMG submission 203652) | Bovine rumen microbial communities from UC Davis, California, United States - 1_2617_0518 | ecosystem: Host-associated > Mammals > Digestive system > Stomach > Rumen | place: USA... | reverse complement strand
ACTAACCATTACAAAGTAGATCTCACTGGCATCTGTCCGGCACCGGCCCGGTGTGGTATGATTAAGGTGCCATCTATATCTATTTCAAACAGGAGGACAACATGAAACAGGAAGCAAAGAAATGGTACTACATCTTATTTGATGAGGTCAAAGGTTCGGTCTATGAGGCCGGGGAATGGGTGACCACCAGGGGGGATGCCTTTGAGCGGATCCAGGATCTGCACTACTTCTATCTGGACGAGCTGAAGAAGGCCAGGAAGAAAACCGCTGCGGAGAAGCTCCGCTCCATCATCAAGGAGGATCAGGAGGAGCTTATTCTGGAGTACAAGTTAATGACAGGAAGGGAGTGAAGGTAATGATCTATCACAACACCAAGAACGGTTTTCCATCCGCCATCCATAATGAAGAGTACCATCCTACTATTAACCGGCTCTCCACCACACCAGAGCATGAGATCAAGAATGATAAGGTCCAGCACACGGTGGTTGTCAGCCATGATCTGTTTGGATCCTCGCTGGCCCTCTGCCTGGAGGATGAGATCTACATTATTGACATTAAAAAAATCATTTCAGATATACTGGAGGTAGAACATGAAAACGAAATTTTGTACGCTGATCGTTAGACTGCTGCTCGTGCTGGGGGCCGTTGTGGTCCTCAGCCTCCCGGCTACACTGGGGGTGTTAAGATGAAGAAGGGCTTTGAAACCGTCAACCGGGACCGGCTCCGGTCCAAGATCGCGAAGGAGCATATCTGCTGTGATATCTGCGGCCAGCCAATTGACCCTCTGGGGCCATTCGAGTACTGGCGGACTCACGCGAAGAGGGAAGTATACGTGCACTGGGACTGCATTAAGGAGGTGTTACTCAAATGAGTTACGAGGTTATTATCATGTCACCTGAGGGCTACTGTGTTGGACGCTCCTTAACCAGATCGCTCTCCAAAGCCCGGCAGAAGGCTGCTATCATCCTGGAAGACTACCCGCGTTATATCTGCCGGATCTACTCCTATACATCCCTCACCGCGGATCCGGTCCTGGTGGAGGTGGTCAGATGAGCCGTTTTACACGCAAGGGCCTCCCACGGCCATATGACGAGTACAACACATACCAGCTTAAATCGGAGCCTATTGAGGCGCTGGTGAAGGAATACGGGCAGATCCGGAAGCGCGTATTGGATGCATACCGGCTTGCTCAAAAGCGCATGAAGGCGGATGAACCGCCAGCCGGCTATAACTATCTGAAGAACGTGCCGCCTTCGGCGCTCCTGAAGCAGGGCAACGTGGGCAAAGCGCGCCAGGCGCTGATCCTGGCGGCTGAGGCGTACCAGTCTCCATTATCCAGCATCTCAGGACGGAGAGCGCTGGAGGCGCGCGTGATCGAAGCACTGGAGGCGCGTGGCGTCAACTTCTCCAACATCAAGATCAATGGGCGCCGGGTGGACGTCACCAAGGATTTCAAAACAATCATGGACGCGGTGGACGCTGCGCGCACCAAGCTGGGAAATTATCGTTTTGACTCAGGATCCGAAAAGAGGCTGATCCAGGCGTTTGCCAATGCTGCCGCGAAAGGCATCGCGCTGGACCGGCTCCTGGATACGGCACCACCGAAGAAGAGGAAAGACGGATCAGAAGGTGAAGCAAGCTACAACCGGCTGCGGAGACTCATCCAGGATCCTGACAAGGTGTTAACGCAGAAGAGCTGGAGGAAACTATCATAATGGAGATCATTAGAGACTGGAGGGACTTTGATATTGATTGGTTCGCCGGTCTCGGACCGGCAAAGCGTCCCCAGGGCAATCCCTCCGGGAGGAATAAAAGGAAGATCTGGGACTGCGTCACAGCCTTTGACATTGAGACCAGCACGGTCATGGTGAAGGGAGAGCCTCACGCTTTCCTCTATCATTGGCAGATGTCTTTTAATAATGAGTATGTAGTCCTAGGCAGGACCTGGGAGCAGTGGCTTGCCTTTATAGATCAGCTCTCCTCCATTGTCGGGGATAACCGGCTGGTGATCTATGACCATAATCTCTCCTATGAGTTTCAATTCCTGAAGGGCGTATATAAGTTTAAGACGGATGAGATCTTTGCTCTGGACACCCGCAAAATCTTAAAATGCACCATGCATGAGGGATCCATAGAGCTGAGATGCTCTTACCTTCAGACCAATAAGAGCCTGGCGCAGTTCGCCAGGGACATGAGAGCAGAATACCAGAAGCTGGAGGGAGATCTGGACTATTCCATAGTGAGGTATCCCTGGACCCAGCTCACCCCCGATGAGGAGGCATACTGTATCAATGATGTCACCTGTCTCGTCTCCGCGATCACCAAAGAGATGGAGCGGGACAGGGACAGCCTTTATACCATCCCGCTCACCTCCACCGGTTATGTGAGAAGGATCATCAAAGAGAAGATGAGGAGGTGGAACAATCCCTTATTAAAAGCCATCCAGCCGGATCTCATCCTCTATGAGGTGCTGCACTGGGCCTTCCGGGGTGGCAACACTCACGCTAACCGGCTCATGTCCGGGAAGATCCTGCACGGAGTACGCTCCTGGGACCGTTCCTCCTCATATCCTGACGAGATCTGTAACCGGTTCTTCCCTATGACAGCGTTTAAACCGCTCATAGCGCCAACACCGGACAAGGTGGAGAAGGCCATGAAGGAGGGAAAAGCCGTCCTCATGATCCTGGAGATGCGGGATATCCATCTTAAGGATCCGTTCTGGCCTGTGCCATATCTCCCGCGCGACAAGTGTAAAGAGCTGACCGGCGGTGACTTCGACAATGGGCGCGTCCTGTCGGCGGATCATCTCATCATAGCTGTTACCGATGTAGACTACAATATAATAAAGGAAGAGTATGATGCGGAGATCCGGATCCTGAAGGCATGGACCGCGAGATATGGAAGGTTGCCGCGACAGATCACCGACACGGTCAAAGCGCTCTATGAAAAGAAGACCAGCTTAAAAGGCGTGGAGGGCGAAGAGCTGGAGTATATGCACTCCAAAGAAATGGTAAACGCCGTCTATGGTATGATGGTCATGGCGCTCATCCGTCCGGAGCTGATCTTTGACGAGGAGAGCAACGAGGTGTTGCTATCGGAGGAGGCGGATCTGGAGAAGCAATTAAGAGCCTCAACGAAAAATCCATACTTAGCTTACCAGTGGGGAGTGTGGATCACAGCCTGGGCGCGCTGGGACCTGGAACAGGGCATCAGAATAGCCGGGGAGGACTTCGTCTATGCTGACACGGACAGTGTGAAATTCCTGGGGGAGCATAACTTTACGGCCTATAATGAGGAAGCAAAAGCCCGCTCTATCAAACATGGTGCCTTCGCCCAGGATCCTGCAGGCAATACCCATTACATGGGCGTTTTCGAGGATGAAGGCATCTATGAGGAATTCAAGACCATGGGCGCGAAGAAGTACGCATTCAGGAAAAACGGTAAGCTGGGCGTGACCATCTCAGGTGTTGGCAAGAAACTTGGCGCTGAGGAGCTGGAGGAGGCCGGAGGACTTGCGGCAATGAAGGAGGGGTTCACATTTAAAAAAGCTGGCGGGACTGCTGCAGTTTATAATGACAATCCGCAAAACTTATATTATAATGGGGTTAGCATCACCTCCAACGTGGCGCTGGTCCCGTCAGAATATACGCTGGGAATCACGGCGGAATATGCGGACCTTTTAAAACGGTTTCCTGGAGTTGTCCAGGAAGAGTTAGATAAGATATCTTAAGGAGGTAACACAGATGGATATCGACAAGAAAGCAAGAGCAAGAGTATTTTCCCCGGAGATGGTGGGCAAGGTGGCAAAGGCCAGCCTCAGCACCTATGAAGGCAAGGATCAGGAAGGCAACGCGAAGTGGTCCAGCTGGTGGGCGCGCTTCGTTGGTCCGAAAGCGAAGAAGGCCAGCCGCATGGAAGACGGCACCCAGATCATCCTCAAGAAGGCGAAGATCGAGAATGTCTACGACAAGAAGGAGAAGAAGGCATATTACACGGTGACGGTCTTCGACTGGGACTACTACAAGGATGAGGACGAGGAGGATATCTGATGGATGAGAATGAATACCTGATTAACCTTCTCAACCGTATGGAGGACAAAATGGTGGAGCTGATGGGAGGAAAAGCCTATTCTATCTGGGCCGCCGAGACCGCCAGGGATATGTTCCGGCTGAGCGTGGAAGATATGGAGGACGGCGGTTTTAAGGACTATATCCTGGAGCATTTTGAAGAGATCACCAAGTGAAGTGAGGGAGGCGGCAGCGCCTCCCTTTTCTATATGGAGGATAATATGAAAAAGCTATACTTAGACAATGGATATGTGAACATGGACTATCTCATGGATCTCCCATATCCTTTTATCATCGTATGCGGCGCGCGTGGCACCGGCAAAACATATGGAGCGCTGAAGAAAGTAAAGGAAGAAAACATTCCCTTTATCTTAATGAGGAGGACCCAGGGAGAGACGGATCTCATCACCTCACCGGAGATGTCACCGTTCCGGGCCATCCCAGGGGAGGAGATCATCACGAAGCCGCTGACCAAATACAATGGCGTGATCTACAAGGGCGAGGATCCAACACCAATAGGTTATACCATGGCGCTCTCCACCATCTCCAAGGTGAGGGGCTTTTCCGCCGCGCAAGTCAAATACATCATCTATGATGAGTTCGTCCCTGAGAAGCACGTGGCGAAGATCCGGAATGAAGCGGAGGCCTTTTTCAATGCCTATGAGACCATCAACCGTAACAGGGAGCTGAACGGTGAGGATCCTGTCAGGGCGGTCCTTCTCTCCAACAGTAACAACCTGTTCAATCCGATATTAACGGAGCTGGGCGTGATCAAGGACCTGGCGGAGATGGCGAAGACCGGCAAAGAGATCAGGCTGCTTCCGAAACGCGGCATCGCGCTGGTATACCTGCAGCACTCCCCGATCAGTGACCGCAAAGCCAAAACCGCGCTCTATAAAGCTGTCGGGGAAACGGACTTTTCCGAGATGGCGATCCATAACAGTTTTGGTTTTGATGATCACATGGTAAAATCATACCCGCTCAAGGCCATAACCCCGGTGATCCAGGTGCAGGAGCTGGTAGTATATAAGATAAAAGGAAGTCATGATTACTATGCCTCCCTGCACTCCTCCGGATCTCCAAGGAAGATCAGCCCGGAACAGTTCCGGTTAAAGTGGGGAGACCTGTGGATAAAATATATAACAGATCATCTCTGGTTCGAAGATGCCTACTCCCAGGGACTCTTTTTAAAATTGATCAAACCATGACAAAATCTAATGAAATTTGATTTTTTCATGATAATATGTTATGATTCAGCTGTGAGGGGGCTGCCCATAGATTAGCTCCGGAAGAGCGGGCCCGGGTCTGATCCACCCATGATGCCTCCTCACCCACCACGCTAACAAAATCACCCGGGAGGTAATAAAATGGAATACACTGATCTTATCAACATTATCAGCACCGTAGGATTCCCGATCGTCTGCTGCATTGCCATGTTCAAATCCCTGGACACGGAGAGAACCATGCACCAGCAGGAAACCAAAGAACTGACCGGGATAATCTCAGAGCTGAAAATCGCGATACAGCAGCTCACCGACTATATCAAACTGGGAGGGAAGTCTGATGAGTAAGAAGGGCCTTGATGTATCTGCCTGGAATACCAACCTTGACTACAAAGCCATAAAGAAGGCCGGTTATGACTTCCTGATGATCCGCCTTGGATATGGTGAGAAGGTAGATCAGGAAGCGGATACCCACATTAAAGGGGCCAGGGCTGCAGGTCTCCACATTGGAGGTTACTGGTTCTTATACGCTACCGATCAGCTCAGCGCGCTGGAGAACGCAAGAGCCTGTTTGAAGGTCCTGAAGAAGTACGAGGGATATTTTGACTATCCAATTGCGCTGGACTTTGAAGGGGACTCCATCCGCTACTGTTACCAGCAGGGCGGCAGCACCGGCAAGAGCAACTTAACTATCATGTGCAGGTCCTTCCTCAATGCTATTGAGTCCGAGGGATACTACGTAAGTATATACGCGAATCCTTCCGATTTGGATAGACTCTACGGATCCATAACCCAGAAGTATGATTTATGGCTCGCCCAGTGGGGCGTAAAGTCTCCGGGCATCTCCTGCGGGATGTGGCAGTACTCCGATGCAGGTTCGGACTTCCGCCTGGACCATAACATTGCCTATTACGATTACCCTGCAGTGATCCGGGGCGCGGGCCTTAACCATCTTAAGGCTGAACCTGCAGCACCGGCAAAGCCGAAGACCAAAACGGTCACGTATACGGTCAAAGCCGGGGACACGCTCTCCGGGATCTGCGCGAAATACGGCCTTGATTGGCGGAAAGTCGCCAAAGATAATAAGTTGGCTGATCCGGATCTGATCCTGGTAGGCCAGAAGATCAAACTGAAGGGAGTAAAAGCATGATCAGTATTGAAGATGTATTGAAACTCAAAGAAGCAGGTTTCACGGCGGAGGAGATCGTCACCCTCCATAAATCCATGGAGCCGTATGAGGAGCCGGGTGAACCGGCTGCACCTGCTGAACCGGCACCGGACAGGACGGACGAGATCCTGCAGGCGCTGCAGGCGCTCACGAAGTCTGTTCAGGCCGCGAACATCAGAACCGGCGGAGGCGAACCGCCAAAGAATGAATCTATCGAAGATATCCTTAACTTTGCTATGAATGGAGGTAACAAAGATGGCAGTAAATGAACTGGGCTTTAATCAGCTCGCAACTATTTTGAACCAAATCCAGCAGCAGGCTACCGGCCAGAGCGCTCCGGTGGCGACCGACACCAGCAGCTTCGTCTCTGTTGGTCAGACTGTTCTCAAGACCGGCTATGATAATATGCTTAACGCAATCAGCCAGGTCCTGGGCAGAACCATCTTTTCGGTAAGACCGTATGACCGTAAATTCAGGGGCCTGGATGTGGACTCCATGAGATGGGGCAACCATGTCAGGAAGATCACCGCGCTGGACAAGCCTTTTGAGGAAGATGACCGCATGAAGCTGGTTGACGGCCAGGCAATTGATCCGTTCGTGGTCAATAAACCGTCCGTCATTCAGACCAACTTTTATGGTGAGAATGTCTACCAGAAGAGCATGACTCTCTTTAGAGACCAGCTCGACACAGCCTTCCAGGGACCGGACCAGTTCGGATCCTTCGTTTCCATGGTGATGCAGAACGCCAGCGATCTCATTGAGCAGGCCCATGAAGATATGTCGCGTCTCACCCTGGCGAACCTGATTGGTGCTAAGAACATCTATCAGACCACCGTGGACACCACCGGCACCCATGTTATCAATCTCCTGGCGGAGTATAACACCTATGCCGGTACCACGCTGACCGCGGCGACCGTCAAGCAGCCCGCGAACTTTGAACCGTTCGTGAAGTGGGCGTATGCTTACATCAAGACCATCTCCGACAAGATGACGGAGAGATCCAATCTCTACCATTATAATTTTGGCGAAAACATCGCGAGACACACTCCTAAGAGAGATCAGAGACTCTTCATTTATTCTCCGGAGATCAATAATGTTGAGGCCAGTGTTCTCTCCAGCGTCTTCCACCCGGACGAGGTCAGCAATAAGATCGATATCACCGAGCGCGTCAACTTCTGGCAGGGCATCACGGACGGCGGCAAGGTCAATGTCACTCCGTCCTATGTGGATGCCACCGGAGCCAGCGCCACCGGCACGGCTCAGAGCATCGATTATGTCTTCGCGGTCCTGATGGACAGAGAAGCGGCAGGCGTGACCACGGTCAACCAGTGGAGTGACAGCATCTGGAATCCACGCGGAGGCTACTCGAATCTGTACTGGCATTTCACCGACAGATACTACAACGATTTCAGTGAGAACGCTGTAGTGTTCACTATCGCTTAAAACTTTCCACCGGCGGGGCTTTGTCTTCCCTTTCTCCCGCCGGGCCGGGATGATCCACCTGTGGAGGCGGGGCGCTTCGCCTCGCCTCATTATTTTAGGAGTTGGTTATGGATATCTTACTTTACAAGGCAACGAAAAAGCCAAAATCCACCGCGAGACCGTCCGGAGGATCCAGGGTGAGCGGAGAGATCAAGCATGACTGTTCCATCATCAATCCAACATTCCGCTTCTCCGACTCCATCCGGAGTGACCTTACTAAATATAATATGCTATACGCGGAGGACTTCGGCAGATATTACTACATTTCTAATTGGGCGTATGTCGCTGGATTCTGGGAAGCTGACTGCTCCTGTGATGTCCTGGCATCCTTCCGGCAGGTGATCGGCAGCACTTCCATGTTCTGCATGAGGGCCGCGAATCGTTATGACGGCAGGGTGATGGATAATCTTTATCCTACCTTCCACGCCAGCACCGTTGACACCACCGCGCCATCCCCATGGGGCCAGGCGGACCGTTTCATCCTGGGCGTGATCGGACCGGCGGATACTTCCCAGGCCGGATCCGTGACATACTATTGCATGGGCGCACATGATCTCAAGGACTTCATGAAATACGTTCTGGGCAATCAGCGCCTGGTGGATGACGGGACCTTTAACTGGGGCGCGCTGGATACGGCGATCCGGGCAGCGATTTTTAATCCGATGGATTATATCGTCTCATGTACTTACGTACCATTCCAGCCGTCTCCATTGGGTGCGCTGGTCTCCGCGATCCCATACGGATGGTGGAGTGGATCGGTATCAAATACCAACCTGCTCAATCAGACCCTTACTCATAACATCCCGGATATTAACGTGACGATCCCACATCACCCGCAGATGGCGAGCAAAGGCGTTTTTGTGCAAAATGCTCCATACTCCCGCTTTGAGCTTCAGGTCAATCCTTTTGGCGTTTTCCCGCTGGATGGCAGCCTGATCCAGGACGCGGATCATATCCGGATCTCCATCAAAGTGGACCTGGTAACAGGTATGGGCATTATGGAGGCATTTACGGTATTCCAGGATAATACAGAGCGCTTCCTCATCCGGCAGACTGCTCAGGTGGGAGTCCCTATTCAGCTCTCTCAAGAGAGCGCAAATCTTTCCGCCGCTTTTGGGGCGATCAGCTCCGGAGTGAGCGCTGCCGGAAAAGCCGCCGGGGGAGATTATGCCGGAGCTGTCATGGCAGGTGTATCCGCTGTTGGATCCGCTGCGGATCTGGCAGCGCCATCCGTCTCCAGCACCGGCAGCAACGGCAGCAGGGCGGGTCTCTCCGGTCTGATCCGGCTGCACAGCACGTTTTACACCATTGCGGCAGGAGATGACGCGAACCAGGGCAGGCCATTGCTGGAAGTGGTCACGCCGTCCAGCTTAGGAGGATATATGCAGATGTTCAATGGAACGGTCCCTCTGGCATCCGGCATGACGGCTCAGGAGCGGGATGAGATCAATTCTTACATGGAGAGTGGATTCTATTATGAGTGATTACACATTCACGCCGCGCCTCGATGATTCCGGGATGATGAATAATCCTTACTGGTACGCGGACAATCCCTATTGGCAAGCAGAAACACCTCCACCATTACCACCGCATGATTATGGACTTCCTAATTGTACGTGCTACGCGTGGGGCAGAGTCCTGGAGATCCTGACTGAAGCCGGTTATCCGAATGCATACCAGGAGGTCCATAACAATCTCGTTCCTAACTTCGGCCATGCCTATACCTGGAATACAGATACCCTATGGACAACTTCCTCAGAACCGGCTCTGGGGGCTGTCGCGGTCTATGATACTGTAGGAAGTACCGTTCCGGGACACGTGGCAGTAGTGGAGGAGATCCAGGACGCAAACACCATCACCCTGAGCCAGTCAAATTATGGCGGCGCATATTTTGAGACCAAGACCGTCACCAGAGCAGAAAACTGGTATCCGCCTTCAGGACTGATCACTTTTAAGGAATTCATCATCCTTCCGATCTCGGTCACTCCGGGCGGATCCTATGACCTGATCGTCCTGCTGGCAGCCATGCTGCGAAAAAAGAAACGTAAAAAAGGAGGTTTGATCTAAATGGAAAACGTACCATTTTCCTGGGAGCAGATGAACATCCAGGCATATCATCACTCCCCATCAGGGATCCGATGCGCTAACACCGGACTCACTACATTTTTCAGTAAGAAGCTCTTTGAAGAGTTTAAATCAGTCTATAAGTGGGAGAATCTCCCGGAGACCTGGCCGGAGAACTACTTCACCTGGACTCTGTACCTTAATGGCGTTGTGGGCGTGATCGACACGCCTGATTATGGCGTGATCCCTCAGCAGTGCGGCCTCTTCGGTTATAATGTTTTCTATTTGCCGAATCAGATCACGATCGCGAACAGGTACATCAGCAAAGCGACTTATAACATTGGCGTAGACGCGGAGATCATCCGTTTCCAGGATGATTACTCCGGCATTGCTCCATTGATCAGCTATTATGCTAACCTCATGGCGCTGGCAGCTGAGGACCTTGCCAGCAACCTCGTGAATACGAAGTTTGCTTACGTGTTCGCGGCAGGGAACAAATCCGGGGCGGAAGCTCTGAAGAAGATGTATGATACCATTGCGTCCGGGCAGCCTGCAGCCGTTCTCGATAAGGAGCTTTATAATGATGATGGTACTCAATCCTGGGAGTTATTCTGTCAGAACCTGAAACAGAACTTCCTTGGACTGGACCTGCTGGACACGCTCCAGAGCATCACGGATAACTTCTGTGCTGATGTCGGGATCCCGAATGTCTCCATCAGGAAGAAGGAGCGGACCACCGTTGATGAGATCAACATGAACAATGTTCAGACCTTCGCGAAGGCCACGCGCTGGCTGGAGACGATGCAGGACTGTTGCAGGAAGGTCAACGCGATGTTCGGCACCAACATCAATGTAGACTTCAGATTTAAACAGGAAGGAGGGCAGGAAGATGCATCAGGCGAACTTGACGCTGAGCGGGATGTATAACTACGACAACACGCTGTTTGACGAGCTGAGGCTCCCGGAGGACCTGGGGAGGGATACGGTGATTGGCAATATCCTCATGGCCTGCTACGGGCTGGAAGTGATCTACCCGGACTTTGATACCATGAAGAAGGCAATTGGTTACTGGTCCGCCAAAATGCTCCCTTCCTGGTCCAGGGCATTAAAAGCTCTTTCCATTAAATACGATCCGCTTTATAATTATGATAGAACCGAGGTATGGAGCGAAAACGAGAAGAGCAACGGATCCGACACCGGGACGGTGGATAACCTCCGGACCTCTTATGACTCCAACCAGCTCCGGCAGACGGATCAGGCAAACTCCAGAGGATCATCGGAGGCTGCTCTGGAGCGGGAACATAAAGCAAGGATGTATGGTAATATCGGCGTGACCACCTCCCAGCAGATGCTGGAGTCTGAAGTCCAGGTGGCCAGGATCAATATTACGGACATCATCTGCAAGGATTTTAAGACGGAATTTTGTCTGTTAGTTTATTAAGGAGGTACGAAATGAATATCAGTACTTATGAGGCAAGAATCGCGGCGCTTGAGGCGCAGCTGGGGCCTGAGCCAGGGCCTACTCCGGAAACCGGTTTGGCATCGGTGGTAGTGACTCCGGATATCACCTTGTCTGACGGCACGAGCCTGAACGCGAAGCTGGCGGCGATGATGCCGGTGGCTGAGAGTTCAGTTAATTGGATTGATTATGCTGCCCCATCATTGACTGTTGGAACTAAGTACACAGTTCGTGTTACTCCTGGAGAAAATTGGTATGCATATCCTTTCGAGGGGAATCGTCCAATCGCTGCCCAGGGGCCGGCGGGAGAAGCTGCTGAGTTAGAATTTGAGGTCATATTAGATAGCCATGAAAATATTTTGAGAATGTTTGCAGCGGTTGGTCCAACAGTAGAACCGGACACCAACACAATGGTTTCCCTCCGTTTTAGGGTCAATTCTCCAAATCAGTAAGGAGGCCTGCTATGATCGACATCTTTAATCATGGACCCTACACAGATCTTCACCGCTTGAACCTGGACTGGATCCTGGAGGTCCTGCGGGAGCATGAGGAGAAGATCCAGGCTCTGGAGGAGCGGGTCAAAGAA
>Ga0326512_10003197_pt1 | contig 12051 bp, 3 predicted proteins | sample 1_2617_0518_D_FD_203652 | JGI IMG/M metagenome (GOLD analysis project Ga0326512, IMG submission 203652) | Bovine rumen microbial communities from UC Davis, California, United States - 1_2617_0518 | ecosystem: Host-associated > Mammals > Digestive system > Stomach > Rumen | place: USA: California... | reverse complement strand
CGATGACGAGCTCTCGGCCAAGCAGATTCGCAACATCGAGCAGGAGCTGAAGGTAAAGATCCTCGACCGCACCTCGCTCATCCTCGACATCTTTGCCATGCGTGCCCAGACTGCCGAGGCCAAGACACAGGTAGAGCTGGCACAGTATCGCTACATGCTGCCCCGACTGCAGCGCCTGTGGACCCACTTGGAGCGCCAGGGCGGCGGCTCGGGCAGTGGCGGCGGCAAGGGTTCGGTGGGACTGCGCGGTCCTGGTGAGACCCAGTTGGAGATGGACCAGCGCATCATCCGTCAGCGCATCTCCTTGTTGAAAGAACGACTCGTAGAGATTGACAAGCAGAAGACCACCCAGCGCAAGAACCGTGGCCGACTGATTCGTGTGGCGCTGGTGGGCTATACCAATGTGGGCAAGTCGACGCTGATGAACCTGCTCTCGAAGAGCGATGTCTTTGCCGAGAACAAGCTCTTCGCCACCCTGGACACCACGGTGAGGAAGATGGTCATCGACAACCTGCCCTTCCTTCTGGCCGACACGGTGGGATTCATCCGCAAGCTGCCCACCGACCTGGTGGACTCGTTCAAGTCGACGCTCGACGAGGTGCGCGAGGCCGACCTGCTGGTGCATGTGGTGGACATCTCGCATCCCGACTTCGAAGAACAGATCAGTGTGGTGGAGAAGACGCTGGCCGACCTGGGCTGCGCCGAGAAGTCCTCGCTACTGGTGTTCAACAAGATAGACGCCTACACCTGGACGCCTCAGGACGCAGACGACCTGACGGAGCCCACGCGTGAGAACATCTCGCTGGCCGACCTCAAGAAGACGTGGATGGGCAAGAGAAATGAAAGGAATGAAGGGAATGAAAGGAATGAGAAATGGGTGCCCGCCCCGCTGTTCATTTCCGCTAAGAACAAGGAGAATATCGACGAGCTGCGCGACATCTTGTATAAGAAGGTGCGCGAGCTGCATGTGCAGAAATATCCTTACAACGACTTTCTTTATCAAATAGAGGAATAATCGAAATATCGACATATCGACATATCGAGATTTCGAAATATCGCAATATCGAAATAATTATTGAACCAAACGAAATATAGACTTATGAGAGATTACAGACATCTGACACAAGAAGAGATTAGTGTGCTTGAGAGCAATAACTGCTGGGCCGAGAGTTGGGAAAATGTACAAGTGGCCGACGCCTTCACCCCCTATGGTTTTCATCGCGTCATGTTCTATGGCGACATCCGCCTGGGCGTATTCGAGAAACAGGTAGAAGTCACCAAGGGCTTCTCCAAGCATTCGGGCATCAGCGATGCCACGCTGCGCAACGTCACCGTGGGCGACAACTGCCTCATCGAGAAGGTGGGCAATTTCATCAACAACTACACCATCGGCAACGACTGCTATATCTCGAACATCTCCACCATGCAGACCACCGATGGCGCCACCTTCGGTGAGGGCCACCTGGTGAGTGTGCTCAACGAGATGGGCGACGGCAACGTCATCCTGTTCCGCGACCTCAACTCGCAGTTGGCAGCCCTGATGGTGAAACACTTCAGCGACAAGCAGCTGAAAGACCAGTTGATGCGCCTGGTGAACGAGGAGATACGCATCACCCAGCCCGAGCGAGGCACGCTGGGCAACGGGGTGAAGATTATCAACTCGAAGGAGATTACCAACACGGTGGTCAACGACGACTGCGAGATCAATGGCGCAGCCCGTCTGAGCGACTGCACCATCATGTCGTCGAAAGACGACTCTGTGTATATCGGTACGGGAGTTATTTGCGAGAACAGTATCATCTCCAACGGCTGCAGCATCACCAACTCGGTGAAGATGCAAGACTGCTTCGTGGGTGAGGCCTGTCAGATCACCAACGGCTTCACGGCAGAGGCCAGCGTGTTCTTTGCCAACTCGTTCATGGCCAACGGCGAGGCCTGTGCAGCCTTCTGCGGCCCCTTCTCGGCCTCGCACCACAAGTCGAGCCTGCTCATCGGCGCCGACATCTCGTTCTATAATGCCGGCTCGAACACCAACTTCTCCAACCATGCCTACAAGATGGGCCCCATGCACTATGGCACCCTGGAGCGAGGCTCGAAGACGGCCTCTGGCGCCTACGTGCTGATGCCGGCCAAGATTGGAGCCTTCAGTGTGTGCTTCGGCAAGCTGATGAACCACCCCGACATGCGCTGTCTGCCCTTTGCCTACCTGATGGCCTACGGCGACACCATGTACATCGTGCCTGGACGCAACATCACCACCGTGGGTCTCTATCGTGACATCAAGAAGTGGCCCAAGCGCGACAAGCGCGCTCCATCCAGCCGGAAGAGCATCATCAACTTCGACTGGCTCTCGCCCTTCACCGTGGGTGAGATTGTAGAAGGAAAGAAAATCCTGGAAGAGCTGCAGCGTGCCGGCGGCAGAAACGTGTCGTCGTACAACTTCCAGGAGTATATCATCAACGCCTCGTCGCTGAAGAAAGGCATCAAATACTATGACATCGCCCTGCGCATCTATATGGGTGCCGTGCTGAAGCGTGCCGTCAAGGAGAACTTCCTGGAGCGCCCCACCACTACCACCGGTCTGGGCCAGTGGAACGACCTCAGCGGACTGCTGCTGCCCGACAGTGAGGAGCTGCGACTCATCCGCGACATCAAGGACGGCAACTGCGAGAGCATCAGCGACGTGCTGGCCCGCTTCAACGAAATCAACGACAACTACCGCAGCTACCAGTGGGTGTGGACCTACCGTCTCATCCTCGACTACTACGGTCTGGACGAGCTCACCGACGAGGCCATCCAGCGCATCCGCGAAGACTATGTGAAGGCCCGTCGCGCCTGGATTGCCGAGATCCGCAAGGACGCCCAGAAGGAGTTTGAGATGGGCGACGTGGAGCAGCAGGTGTACGATGACTTTATCTCGAAGCTGGACCACGAGATAGACTACGAAGAGTAATGATAATTGAAAATGGATAATTGAGAATGATGAAGAAGCACTTGTATCTTTTACCTTTTTACCTTTTTACTTTTTTACTTTTAAATGCTTGCAGCAAGTATAAGTATGAAAAGGTGAAGGGCGACCTGACAGAGACCCGCATCTACACCCTCGACAATGGCCTGAAGGTGTATCTCAGTGTGAACAAGGAGAAGCCGCGCATCCAGACCTACATCGCCGTGCGCACAGGTTCGAAGAACGACCCTGCCGAGACCACCGGCCTGGCTCACTATCTGGAGCACCTGATGTTCAAGGGCACCGCGCGCTTTGGTGTCACCGACAGTGCTGCCGAGGCACCCCTGTTGGCCGACATCGAGCAGCGCTATGAGCAGTACCGCAAGCTCAGCGACCCTGCCGAGCGCCGCAGGGCCTATCACGAGATTGACAGCGTGTCGCAGTTGGCTGCCCAGTATTTCATCCCCAACGAGTACGACAAGCTCATGTCGGCCATCGGTGCTGAGGGCACCAACGCCTACACCAGCAATGATGTCACTTGCTACACGGAGGACATCCCCTCCAATCAGGTGGACAACTGGGCCAAGATACAGGGCGAGCGTTTCCAGCACATGATGATCCGTGGCTTCCACACCGAGCTCGAAGCCGTCTACGAGGAGTATAACATCAGTCTGACGCGCGACAGCGAGAAGCTCTACGACGCCATGTGCGCCAAACTCTTCCCCAATCATCCCTACGGCACGCAAACCACCATTGGCACCCAGGAACACCTGAAGAACCCCTCCATCACCAATATCAAGAACTACTTCCGCAAGTGGTATGTGCCCAACAATGTGGCCATCTGCATGGCTGGCGATTTCGACCCCGATGAGGTCATCAAGACCATCGACAAGTACTTCGGCCAGTGGCAGCCCGGCGATGATGTGTCGCAGCCCGACTTCGGACAGCTGCCCCCGCTCACTGAAAGCCAGGACACCACCGTGGTAGGCACCGAGGCCGAGCAGCTGTGGTTGGGGTGGCGCTTCGACGGCGAGGCATCGCTGCAGATCGACACGCTGCAGGTGGTGGAGAACATCCTGAGCAACGGCACTGCCGGACTCATCGACCTGGACATCACCCAGCAAATGAAGATGGTCGAGGCCTGGGGAGGCGCCATCTCGATGATGGAGCACTCCATGTTCCTGCTCGGCGGCACCCCCAAGCAGGGACAGAGCCTGGAAGAGGCCCGCGAGCTGCTGCTGGGCGAGCTGGAGAAGCTCAAGAAGGGCGACTTCAGCGACGACCTGCTGCCCTCGGTAATCAACAACATGAAGCTGCAGTACTACAACCAGCTGGAAGACAACCGGTCGCGCGCCAGCATGTTCGTCGACGCCTTTATCAGCGGCACCCCCTGGCAACAGGTGGTGGGCACGCTGTCGCGCATCGAGGGCATCACCAAGGAGCAGATTGTCCACTTTGCCCAGACCCACTTCCAGCAGGGCTATGCCTGTGTCTATAAGCGACAGGGTGTCGACCTCAGTCAGAAGAAGATCGACAAGCCTGCCATCACGCCCATCCCCACCAACCGCGACACTGTGAGCCTCTTCGTCAAGGAGATACAAGATGCGAAGGTGAAGCCCATCGAGCCCCGCTTCGTTGACTTCAAGCGTGACATCACCTCGGGCGAGACCCCGTCGAAGTTGCCCTATCTCTATGTAGAGAACAGCGAGAACGGACGCTTCCAGCTGGCCTATCGCTATGAGCTGGGCAGCGAGGCCGACCGCCGCTACCCCGTGGCCGCCAGCTACATCGACTTCGTGGGCACCGACTCGCTCACGCCCGCCCAGGTGCAGCAGCAGTTCTATCGCATGGCCTGCAATTACTATATCAGCGTGGGCGACCGCCAGACCACCGTCTATCTCTACGGACTGGCAGAGAACATGCCCGAGGCCCTGAAGCTGCTGGAGCATGTCATGACCCACGCCCAGGCCGACAGCGCCAGCTACGAAGAGTTCGTGATGCGCGAGGAGAAGAAGCGTGCCGATGCCAAGCTGAACCAGCAAACCAACTTCAGCCATCTGGTGCAGTACGGGCTCTATGGTCCGCACAACGCCTTGCGCGAACAGCTCAGCCCCGAGCAGTTGCGGCAGACCGACCCGACGGCGCTGCTCAATCTGCTGAAAGACCTCTCCAAGTATCAGCACACCGTGCTCTACTACGGTCCCATGAAGGCCCGTGAGATGGCCCGTGCCGTGAGCGACGCCCACCCCACGGCCACCGCCCTCATGCCTGCCCCCGCCACCGAGCACTACACGCTGCAGCCCACCCCTGCCAACGAGGTGCTGCTGGCGCCCTACGATGCCAAGAACATCTACATGCGCATGTATCACAATGAACAGCGCCCCTGGCATCCTGACGAGGCTGCCCTGCAGGCCCTCTTCAACGAATACTATGGCGGAGGCATGAACAGCATCGTGTTCCAGGAGCTGCGCGAGGCCCGCGGACTGGCCTATAACGCGTGGGCCAGCTATGTGCGCCCCAGCTATGCCGACCAGCCAGAATACAGCATGACCCACATCATCAGCCAGAACGACAAGATGATGGACTGCATCCACCAGTTCCGTGCCATCCTCGACAAGGTGCCACAGAGTCAGGCTGCCTTCAGCATCGCCCGCGAAGCCGTGATGAAGCGCATCGCCAGTCAGCGCACCACCAAGTTCGAGCTCATCAGTGCCTGGCTCGCTGCCAAGACCCTCGGCATCGACTACGACATCAACGAGCGCATCTACGAGGCCCTGCCCTCGCTCACCCTGGCCGACATTGTCAGCTTCGAGCAGCAGCAGATGGCCAACAAGCCCTACCGCTACCTCATCCTGGGCGATGAGAAAGAGCTCGACATGCAGGCGCTCCAGAAGATAGGTCCCATCCGCCACATCACCACCGAAGAACTCTTTGGCTACTAAACGCCTTTTCAAAAACCCTTCACCAACGCTGCAAAACTCTCTTTTTCAAGCAGTTATGGTGAAGGGTTGTTTTTTTGCCAGCAAATGCCCGCCAATCAGGAGTCATTGGCCATGACAAGCAACCCATAGGGAGGCCACTTACGGTCGTAAAGAGGCTACTTACGATTGCAGGGAGGCTACTTACGATTGCAGGGAGGCTACTTACAATCGCAGGGAGGCTCTCTGCGGAAGAACATAAATCATCGATCAGCAACCCTTCACCATAACCACCTGTTTTACAATGGTTTGCACGGATGGTGAAGGGTTTTACAGACGTCTTAATTCTTCATAATATCAACAGGATTGGGTAAAAAATTTGGTTTTCTCTTCGTTTTGCACTACCTTTGCAAGCATGAAGAGAAACGACATACTCCAGTTGGCACTGCCAGCCATCGTGACCAACATCACCGTGCCGCTGCTGGGACTGGTAGACACGGCCATCGTGGGCCACATGGGGGCGGCAACATACATCGGAGCCGTCAGCGTGGGGTCGATGATTTTCAATCTGGTCTACTGGGTGTTCGGATTCCTGCGCATGGGCACCAGCGGCATGACAGCTCAGGCCTACGGGCGCAAGGACCTGGCGGAGGCTGCCCGACTGCTGGGGCGCTCGGTGCTGGTGGCGCTGACGGTGGCGCTGGCGGTGGTGGTGCTACAGTGGCCGCTGTGCGAGGTGATGATGTGGTTCATCGGACCCACTGCCGACGTGCGCCCGCTGGCAGCCACCTACTTCCGCATCGTGGTGTGGGGAGCGCCGGCCTCGCTGGGACTGTTTGCGCTGACGGGCTGGATGATCGGCATGCAGAACACCCGACTGCCCATGGTGGTGAGCATCGTGCAGAATGTGGTGAACATCATGGCATCGCTCGTGCTGGTCTATGTCCTGGGCATGAAGGTGGAGGGCGTGGCCATCGGCACGGTGGTGGCACAGTATGCGGGTCTGCTGACGGCGACAGGACTGCTGTGGCGAAGCTATCGGACGGTGCTGGGGAAATGGAGAATGGAGAATGGAGAATGGAGAATTGGGCGAGGGGGTAGGCTGCTGTGGGTGACGCGGGGGCTGGGACCGTTCTTCCGCGTGAACCGCGACATCTTTTTGCGAACGCTCTTCCTGGTGGCCGTCAACCTCTACTTCACATCGGCAGGGGCCCGACAGGGCGCCACCATTCTGGCTGTCAACACACTGCTGATGCAGCTCTACCTGCTGTTCTCCTACATTATGGACGGCTTCGCCTTTGCCGGCGAAGCACTGGGCGGTCGCTACTGGGGAGCCGCCGACAAGGTGATGCTGCGCAGTGTGGTGCGCCGCCTGTTTGGCTGGGGTGCCGCCATGACACTGCTCTTCACGGCGGTCTATGTCCTGGGCGGTATGCCGTTCCTGCGCCTGCTCACCGACGAACCCAGTGTGGTGGAGGCCTCGCGCAGCTATGTGTGGTGGGCCTATCTCATACCCGTGGCCGGCGTGGCCGCTTTTGTGTGGGACGGCATCTTCATCGGCACCACCCTGACGCGCGGCATGCTGCTGTCATCGGCAGTGGCCGCAGTGGTGTTCTTCCTCGGTGTGTGGCTGCTCATGCCGCTCATGGGCAACCACGGCTTGTGGCTGTCGATGCTGCTCTATCTGGCCGTGCGCGGCATCACTCAAACGCTTATCTTCTATAAAACATGTTAAAGGGCTTGGCTGTTTCAAAGCTTTTGCTTATCTTTGCCCTATTATTAAATAGTTTGTGCGTATGAGACAGAAATTATTCATCGCGATCATTGCCATATTGTGGGTGCCTATGGGACTGATGGGACAGACATACAGTGAGCTCTGGAAACAGGTGAGGGATGCACAGGAGATAGACCTGCCGCAGACGGCCATCGGCGTGCTGGCCAAGATAGAGGCCAAGGCCATGAAGGAGCAGGCCTACGGACAGCTGATGAAGTCGGCACTGCTATCGGCGAAGTTGCAGGCCGAGGTGGCGCCCGACTCGATGCTGAATGCCGTGGAGCGGCTGGAGGCCAGGGAGCAGACGGCCCAGGACAAGGGACTGACGGCACTGGCTGCCGTCTACGATGCCGTGCTGGCCAAGGTGTATCAGGAGAACCATCAGATTACCGACGACTGGGAGCAGCGCGCCAACCACTACCGGGCGCTGGCCAAAGCCCACCCCGAGGCACTGGCTGCCGTGAAGGCGCAAGGCTATGAGCCCTTCGTGGTGAAGGGCGACGACAGCAGTCTTTACGGTCACGACCTGCTGAGCGTGATAGGTAGCGAGCTGGACGAATGGGCGTGGCTGACCGACTACTATACGAAGAGCGGCAACCGGCCTGCTGCCTGTCTGACGGCGCTGAACGAATGGAGAATTGAGAATGGAGAATTGAGAATTGTCCAATTGGACTCGCTGATAGCTCTCTATGGCGACTTGCCCGAATGCGGCGAGGTGGCGATGGAGCGCTATGAGCGCATGAGCGACGACCGATATACTTCTGCACAGAAAGCCGAGTGGCTGCAGACGGCCATCAACCGATGGGGTTCGTGGCGGCGCGCCAACATGCTGAAGAATGCCTGGTCGGCACTCATCAACCCCCAATACACGGTGGAGGCTCCAGAGAATGTGCGAGAGGTGAACAAGGCCCAGACCGTGAAGCTGACCGGCCTGCGGCATCTGCAAAGCCTGACGATGAAGGTGTGGCGCACCACACTGGCCGGCGACACCAACCTGAACCCCAACTCCGACAAGGACTACAAGAAAATCAAGAGCGGCGCCCAGGAGCTGAAGGACAAGGAGCGCACGCTGACCTTCACAGGTCATGAAGACTATGAGCTCTACGAAGACTCGCTGGAGCTGGCTGCCCTGCCGGCAGGTGTCTATCTGCTGGAGTTCGCCTCACAGCCGCAAACCGACGTGAGCCGCATGCTCTACTTCGTGTCGGGTGTGCGCATGCTCTCCCAGCCTCAGCCCGACAACACCATGCGCTATGTGGTGGTCGATGCCACCAGTGGTCAGCCCTTGAAGGGGGCCACCATCAGGATGACGTTCAGAGGCCATGAAGAAAAGACGCTGACCACCGACGCCAACGGCGAGGCCGTCTACGACAACAGCAAGCAGCGCCCCACGGAACTCTACGTCTATACGGCTACCGACAACTGCTGTCCCAAGCAGAATGCCTTTGGCCGCTATATGTACTATGAGCACCAGTATAACAGGGAGACCTGCAATGTGTTTACCGACCGTTCCATCTACCGTCCCGGACAGACGGTGCATGTGGCTGCCATCATCTGGAAAGAGGTGTCGGCCACGGAGAATGTGGCGGTGGAGGGCAAGAGCGTCAGACTGGAGTTGCGCGACACCAACTACAAGCTGGTGGGCGAGCAACAGGCCACGACCGACCGCTTTGGCAAGTGCAGCGCACAGTTCACGCTGCCCACGGGACTGCTCAACGGTCGCTTCTCCGTGCGGGTGGCAAACAGCATGGCCAGCATCCGCGTGGAGGAATACAAGCGTCCGGCATTCCAGGTGGAATTCGACGAATACAAGGATGCCTACAGCCAGGGCGACATCGTGCAGGCCAAGGCCAAGGCCATGAGCTATGCCGGAGTGCCCGTACAGGGCGCCAAGGTGAAATACACCGTGCGCCGCCAGATTGCCTGGTGGTGGCTCAACTACTCGTGGTACTGGCAGCGCGGCTGGATGGGCGAAAGCATCAAAGACGAGACGCTGAAAGAGGGCGAGGCGGTGACAGCCGACGACGGCACCTTCATGGTCGACGTGCCCCTGCTGTTGCCCAAGGGCCAGACAGCCACACCAATGTACTATCACTTCGTGGTGGAAGCCGACGTCACCGACATGGCTGGCGAGACCCACCGTGGCACCATGCGTCTGCCGCTGGGCAGCAAGGCCACGGCGCTGACCTGCGACCTGCCCGAGCAGGTGCGCAGCGACCAGATGCCGAAGGTGACCTTCACCCGCAGAAATGCTGCCGGCAAGGAAATCGAGGGCACCGTGAAGTATCGGATTCAGAAGCAAGAAGCAGGAGGCAAGAGGCAAGAGGCAGGAGGCAAGAAGCAAGAGGTTAGTGGCAAGTGGCAGCAGGCGAAAGCCAATTGTCAATTGTCAATTGTCAATTCTCCATTAAAAAGCGGCTCCTACCGCTTGGAGGCCGTCTGTGGCGACGACAGCATCAAGACCACGTTTGTCGTCTTCGGATTGGCCGACACCAAGCCAGCCACGAAGACCGACGACTGGTTCTACATCTCTGACCAGCAGTTCCCCAACGACGGCAAGCCCGTCACCGTGCAGGTGGGCGCTTCCGACCCCAACATGCACATCGTCTACTCCATATTCGCCGGCAACAAGATGCTGGAGAGCGGCAACGTGAAGAAGAACGGCGAGCTGGTGAACCGCCAATTCACCTACAAGGAGGAGTATGGCGACGGCCTGCTGCTGACCTACGCCTGGGTGAAGGACGGCAAGAGCCACATGCACCAGCAGGCCATCAGTCGCCCGATGCCCGACAAGCAGCTGAAACTGACGTGGACCACCTTCCGCGACCGGCTGACACCCGGACAGCAGGAAGAGTGGAGCCTGCACGTGACCAAACCCGACGGCTCACCTGCCGATGCCACCCTGATGGCCGTGCTCTACGACAAGAGTCTGGACCAGCTGAATCCGCATCAGTGGTCGTTCACACCCTCGGCCTACCTGTCGTTGCCGTCTACCGGCTGGCAGTGGACCAGTTGGGGACAGCTTCGCGGCAGCGGCGCGCTGGACTATCAGCGACTGTCGGTACCCGACTTCAGCTACAGCCACTTCGACCAGGAGGTGCTGCCCCGCTACATATCAATGATGCGCATACGGGGAGGAGGCAAGATGTATGCCTCCAGAGCCATTGGCGCCATGGACGGAATGGTGATGGCCGAAGCAGCACCGATGATGAATGCGGTGGTGCAGAAGGCTGTGGTGGTGGAAGAGAAAGCTACTGCCGATGCGATAGGTACTGCCGACACCGGTACTGCCGACGAGACGACAGAGAGTCAGACGGCAGAGGCATCGGTGCGCGAGAATCTCAACGAGACGGCCTTCTGCTATCCTGCTGTGGAGAGCGACCCGGAAGGCAACATCGTGCTGAAGTTCACGCTGCCCGAGAGTCTCACCACCTGGCGCTTCATGGGCGTGGCCAACACGGTAGATATGCTGTATGGACAGATAGGCGGCGAGGCTGTCGCCCAGAAGGACGTGATGATACAGCCCAACATGCCACGCTTTGTGCGTATGGGCGACGAGGCGGAGCTGTCGGCCCGCATCTTCAACCTGCTGGAGAAGCCTGTCAGCGGCACTGCCAAGATGCAGCTCATAGACCCCGAGACCAACAAGGTGGTCTACGAACAGCAGCAGCCATTTAGCGTCGAGGGCGGTAAGACCACCACCGTCCATTCTCCATTCTCCATTCTCCATTCTCAATTCTCCTTGCTCATCTGCAAGGTGACGGCACAGGGCGAGGGATTCTCCGATGGCGAGCAGCACTATCTGCCCATCCTGCCCGACCGTGAGATGGTGACCAAGACCGTTGCCTACACACAGCATGAGCCTGGCGTGAAGACCATCGACCTGACCAAGCTCTTCCCCACTGGCACCGACCAGCAGAAGCTGACCATCGAATATACCAACAACCCTGCATGGCTCATGGTGCAGTCGCTGCCCACACTGGGTCAGCCCTGGGAACACAGCGCCATCGACCAGGCCGCCAGCTACTACTCCAACCAGCTGGCACGCACACTGCTCAAGCAGAGTCCGCAGGTGAAGACGGTGTTCGAGCAGTGGAAGCGCGAGGAGCAATCTCCAGCCTCCACGCTCCATTCTCAATTAGAAAAGAACCAAGAGCTGAAGGACATCGTGCTCAACGAGACACCGTGGGTATGGGCTGCCGACCGCGAAACAGAGCAGAAGCAGCGGCTGAGCGACTTCTTCGACGAAAACGGTATCAGCAACCGACTCGCAACAGCCGTGGAGAAACTGAAGAAGCTGCAGAATGGCGACGGCTCCTTCTCGTGGTATCCGGGCATGGAGGGTAGCGAGATGATTACCGCCTCGGTGGCCGAGATGCTGGTGCGCCTGAACATCATGACAGGCGAGCAGA
>Ga0326512_10003196_pt1 | contig 12055 bp, 9 predicted proteins | sample 1_2617_0518_D_FD_203652 | JGI IMG/M metagenome (GOLD analysis project Ga0326512, IMG submission 203652) | Bovine rumen microbial communities from UC Davis, California, United States - 1_2617_0518 | ecosystem: Host-associated > Mammals > Digestive system > Stomach > Rumen | place: USA: California... | reverse complement strand
ATGATGGAAATCTGATAGACCCATAATGCTGCTGCCTCACGTCCTTCGGGGATGTTCAACTGGGTTTTGACAAACCATAGCCCAACCGTCTCACCAACCAACAAAAGGAAAATCGAAAACAGGGCAAAGATGTTGATGCCCATCGAATAGATGCGTTGGTATTCCTCTTTGTCACCTTTGCCTAATGCCACATTGAAAAACCGTTGCATGGCACCAACCAAAGCATGACTGATGAAAGAAAAGAGCGTAATGAACCCGCCTATTAGGTTGTAGATGCCATAATCATCCACACCAAGCGTGGCCAATATCACCCTCGATGTATAGAGCGACACCGCCATCAAAAGCAGCATCCTCAAATAAAGGGCAAACGTATTTTTTGCTATACGTTGGTTATTAACAGGCATAATCAATCCTCTTCATCATCCGGACAGAGCATACCTTTCTGAAGTAGGCCGTTCACGTGTCCGTTTATTATTCTTTCCGATTGCATGCGCATCGCCTTTTCAAAACGCTTACGCGGTGACAAGACTTCGTCACTCCAGTTAGCATCATGGGTCAATACTTGAAGGTGCTGTACAGAGTCATCCTTAAGTACATCTTCAAGACGGTCGAAACGCCAATAACCAAGGCTGTCTCCACAGTAACCATAATGTTCTTTGAAATAAGACGAATACACGTTTATCAGACCACCATATTTGTACTCCAGACAACTTTGTGTGAAGGGGGTGGTATTATGAAAAGAAAAAGTGTCGATTTTTACACCAAAAGTATGTTCTAAATAGTCCCTATCAAGCTTGATATACTCATCCAACTCTTTTTCATCACCGATGCCCCAATAATGGCAATCAAAATGAAGCCCTACCAAATGACCAAGTTTACGTATGTCGTTGAAAATATTGGAATAATGCTTATTCAAAAGGTTATAAAATGGACTATGTAATTGAAAGAAATAACTAGCCACAGCCCCTTCTTCATGTTCTATCTCTGCCATTTTCAAGGCAATGTCAGGCTCAAACTCAACATCATGACGCCAAATGACATCTTTTCTCTCTGGCACAAATTCATCCTTATGGAGGATAAATTGAAACCCTTTTTCCTTGGCTAATTTGACAAGCCGCCTGTAATTATCAAGCGTAAAATCGTCAAAACGGTATTTTTCTCTATTAGTCATAAAAAACAAGTTTACAACACATTTATCATCTTCAAATACTCAGGCCACTCGCCCATATCCTTCCAAGCGTGTTCGCTCACGGGGAAGCAACCCACACGACCACCACGGGCTTTGATCTTTTCCATGAGTTGGGTGATATGGAAGAACTCACCTTGCGGGATTTCATCGATACACCCGGGGTTGAGGATATAAACCCCTGTGTTGATCATATAGGTCAATTCCGGTTTTTCTTTTAAAGCGGTCATCAGGCCGTCTTCGCCAGTTTCAATCACACCGTATGGGATGCGGAAACTCTTTACTGCCGTCACGATAGTCAAGTCATTATGATTCTCTCGGTGATAGTCATACACATCACGCATATCTTGGTCGATGACAATATCGCAGTTGCTGACAAAGAAGGGCGTATCAATCTTTCCTTTCAACAACGACACGCTACCTATGGTGCCAAGGGGTTTGTCCTCTTCAAAGAAACTGACATCATAATGATGAGGAAGTTGGTCAAGGTAGTAGCGCATCATATCGCTCTTGTAGTTGACCGACATATAGAACTTCTGGCAACCAATAGCCTCAAATTGGTCCATGATTTCCTCAAGGATGGTCTTGTCGCCAATGGGCACCAATGGCTTGGGGATGACATTGGTAATGGGTTTCAAACGCGTGCCTTTGCCACCTGCCATAATGACCACGGGGAGATTGATTTGTTCCCGTTGAACCAACTCCGTTTTCTTGAAAAGGTCATTCCAAAACCACACATCCACCAATTCTCCTTTTTCGTCTAAGATAGGCATCACCTCGGCACGCATACGGCGGATTTTTTCCTTGATGACATCCTCGCCTTCAGCAACATATCCGTAAACTTTTTTCTTGTTCAGGATACGACTCACAGGTTCTGTTAAGGCAATGTTTTTGATAATCGCCCTTTGGATGTCGCCTAAGGTCAACAATCCCTCGAAATGGTCTCCATCGAACACAAATAGAGTTTTCACCTTCTGCGTATCCATGGTTTTCATGGCATCAATAAGGGTTACACCTATTGAGACAACCCTTTGTTGAATTGGCAATTTTCCCATAATATTTTTAAAAACAAGAAATTATAGCAAATCGATTGATATAACACAATAGGCAATTATATACATAAATAGGCCTCAATGATAGTCTCCTTTTAAATAAGATAATATGTAAGAGCCTTCAAACCCAACTAAATTACGACCTTTTTTACGGATGTTTTCATTAAACCGCCTATCATACATATCTATTATTTGCGTACAAACAGAACAGTCTATTCCAAACATCTTTGACAATGCTTCGTAAACCACCAAACCTGTTGGTATATCTTCTGTAACATATCGCAGTTGTGGTACTGAATTGTTTTGATAAGTTGGAGTCCTGCCGATAGCCGAGCTTAAACATTCACCTTCTTGACGAACTACACCGTAGGTAATATCTAACCAATGCTGCGACGAGAGGACACAACTGTCAAGAAACTCTGTAAATTCCTTGCGGATGTGACGAAGAATGTCAATCTCATCAGCACTTTCCTCTTCCAATGCACGCAAAGCATTGGTAAGTTTACGCCAAATATCTTCACGAGGGTGCTCCTTTAAACCAAAAGTTTGCAAACCGAGTTTATGGGCAATTTGCAAACGCACTTGGTCTATATTTTCCAGCACTTGGCCAACTTCTGGTCTAGCTGCGATTCCATCCATATAAAACGAGAACACTTCACCCATTGACTTACGACGCTCTATTTCATCAATATTCAACATATAGGTGGCACAATGAAATACTGCACCTATGTTGTTCAAAGAGGTCAAGGCGGGAATACGTGTCAATGCAGCTTGAGGAAACAATTCACGCAACATGTTGACATGATTATGGTTTACTTCACCCTCAAGTGATGCTATGAACGTTCTTTTTCTGCGTTTAATTAAAGCCGTTCCTGGTTTGGGAGATTTGCAACTATACGGGCATGTCGAAAGGCAAATGACAGGGTATTTTTCTCCAAGTATGCGCCACATATAAGGCGATGCCACGGAACGTGATGGTGATAAAACCACAGGAATTCGCTTTTCAGCCAAACCTGTAGCACACATCTCACGCACAGCATTTTCATGGTAAGTTGATGGCAGGGCAATAATAATGATGTCGGAGTTTCCTACTAACTGCTGCACGTCACTTGTAACAACACTCTCGCCAAGTGGAACAAAATGCGATTCTTCGTGGTTGGCGTTTTCCGGACGTTCCAAATATATACCCCCCGCTGAACGAATAGCATCAATTACTTCTTGACCATGAATAGAAGTCCTATTATAGCCTATCACGCGATAGCCCCGTGATAGCATATCAGCAAAATAGGCATGACCACTTTGGGAAGCTAGGCCGTAAATACCAATTATCATACTAAGCAAGCTATATTGAGAAAGGAAATCCCTTGTTTCTACCTTTTGAGATTCAATCTTTCTTCCTCTGTAATAATCCTTGGATTATTATAGTCATCCACCACGTTAATCATGCCGTATTTCAAAGGTTTGGTGATGAAATCGCCTCTATATTTAGCATTGATAATGCCAGGAGCCGACATGTATTTCTTCTCAATGGAGGAGGCTATCACATCCTCGTCACCTACATATTGTGCGATGGCCTCCAACGGACAGGGCTGATACTTCGGGTTCAGCTTGGCTATCTCGTTGACCAACCATGTGCTTTCCTTTATCAGATAGTCGCGACGTTCTGTCACAATCGGCACATTCACCTCTTTCATGATATCGGCTTTGTGTTGACGGAATATTTTCACCGCACGACGTATCAGGCGCGAACTATCGATGATGTCAGCCGGACGGGCTGCATAGTTGGCCTCACAGTAGCTCACGATATGGATGATATGCGGATCCATGCACATCTGCAAGAAGGTGCTGCGAGCCAGCTGCCACTTGGCAAGGTTCATGTCGGCACTCAACGATTCAATACCCGTGCGCGTCTCTCGGAATATTGGGGCTGGATTGCGGCGACCAAGTGAAATACGGCGGGCCATTTCCATGCCTGCTGACATCTTGGCAAGATCGGCATAGTCGCCTGTCTCTTTCGGCTTGTTGAACTGCATCTGAAGCACCATGTTCTCCACACCGCACATGGTCATCACCGCACTTATGAGAGCATAGCTGGTGACGATAATCGTATCATGTGCCCAGCGTGACGACCACTGGTTGGGGTCATTCATCTCTACAGGGATGCCATATTTGGCCAATTCACGCACACAAGCAAAGTGCTCCTTGATGTTAGGGCGCACCAAAGCCGGGCCTCGGCCATCCAACTCGTTGAACCAGTAAAGCGGTACAGCCTGATGCACACCTTTAAGCATACCGGCATCAAGACACTGATGCACAAATCCCACCAAGTCGGTAACATGACAATAGGGCTTCACGCCAGGGAAATTGCCGTAACGAGAGGCCTGATATAATGCAACGAGGTCCGTAAAATCTTTATAAGGTACACCGCCGTCGTTCTTCAACTGCTCAAACATTTCAGGATGCCCAAAATAGCGTTGCGAAAGGTCGCTGGAACCTAAAGACACTTCATCCAACACACGAGCCTCAGCCAATTGCTTGATACCTTCAACAGTAGGCTTGATGGTTTTGTCAGGGATTCCGAAATGGCTCCTTAGCACAGGCAACTCAGATTCGCGGATACGAGTGATATAGTCGCCACAAGCCTTCACCGAGGGTATGGGCAATGGGGGCTCGTTTTTATAGTCATCGCCACGCACCGCCTCATCGGCCAGTTGGTTGAAGATTTCTATGCCTTTCGGGACTAGTTCCTCATACACTTTTTGGATGATAGCTTCGCGGTCATGCTTAATCTCAAAATAATCAACTGTCTCTGTTACACGCTCCAGCACATTTGGTGATGCCTTTACGAGATAAACTTTCAAAGGAAGTTCATGAATCTTGTCTTCCAAAATCTTTATAGTTTTAGGCAGACCAGCAAACTGAACCTTCACATCGTCGGTATCCTTCACCAATCCCGTGCTATAAAAATAGTTCACCACCTTGAACAGTTCGCGGACAGCCACATCCTCGTTCTGGCGATAGCTCAGCCCAATAAAATGAGGTTTGTATTTATCAATGGCGTTATAGAAGTCGGTGTAGTCCAAAGAAGGTGGAAGGATATAACTCTCCACCCCACCCAATGCTGCTATCTTGCTGGCATTGTGCAAACCCTCTGTGTGAGGATCGTTGGCTAAGGTGGTCGCTACAAAAAAACGATTACGCTTCATTGTATATAGTCATTATAAATCTCATCAAGTTTTGACCAAATTATCATCTCATTCCCTTGTACGTCTTTCACAGAAAGTGATTGCTTTATTTCATGCATAATTTCAGCAAGCCGAGCTTTTCCTTTCACGATGACAGGAATGCGGCAGAACAACTGGTCGAGCGTTCCAATGTGTTTTGGCTGGATGGTGTCACCTGGTTTCCAATACTGGACAATTGCTCCAGTTTCTGGTATGGCTTTTATTTCTTCAACACCTTTTGTGGTAGCAATAGTTCCTTCTCGAAGTGGTATGGTAAAGGAGGCAGAGAGATACCCATTCAGGTAAGGGTCTATACGCTTTGTGTCATCCTTATCACACATCTTACCAGTACAAGCATAATTGATAAGCATCTTCAATTCGTTAATGCCTGTAATTTGTTCTGTAATCTTGTAGGTTTGACCTCCACTTACACGTAATCCCATTTCATAGAACCAAATGCCTTCGGGATTGGCAATTGACTCCATAAAAAAAGCTCCATTTTTGATTCCAATTCCCTTGAACATGGCCTTCACTTTCTCATCTACGGTACAAATGTATTGGTCGGTATATTTCGACGGATAGAACGCGGCGGCTGTGATAAGCGCTTTACCATGGTCGGGGTCGAGAACATAGCGATCTCCAACGGCTTCAAGATACAATTCTCCATCAACAGCTATATACCGCACGCTCATTGTAGTGCCTTTGTTCTCAATAAACTTTTCAACGATAAACTTTTTCTCTGTGGAGTATTCAAGGGCATGGCCTATGGCTTTCTTGTATTCTTCTGGATTATAGCATACTGTGATACCCTTAGCCGAACATGAATCTGTCGGCTTAACAATTATTGGGTAATCAAAAGTTGAAGGATCATCGTCCTGTGAGAACTCTGGGACACATGGTACACCATATTCACGACACATATTCTTGAAAGCCTGTTTGTTTTGGCACATATTCCACTGTTCTTTCGTGCAATAGCAAGGGAATCCCAACTCATTGACATATTCACATGCGTGCGAAACAATCAGTTCACTTCCACCCATGAACACACCATCAACATTCAGCCTCTTGAGGAAAGGAATCATCGCTTCTTTATCCGTTGTGTCAATACGGTAGTATTCTTTTACAATATTATCAAGAGGTGCTGGGTATAACCCAGCAAACAACAATTCCACATCATTATCTTCAGCATACTTCTTGATAATATCGATCCAAATACTACTACCTAAAAGAAGCAATCGTTTCTTTTTTTTCTCTTTCATAATTACAATATATGTTGGTTATTCTATGATCTGAACAATAAATGATATAGCCAGAGTTTGAGGCGCTCACATTGCCCGAAGCCTCGTCGAACTCATCTTTAACGACCGTGTTCTTGATACACCAAGAAGCAGTTTTGGCTTGCTCAAACAAGGGCCTCAGACGTTCATTTTGTTTGCTGTGGAAATAAATGCCCGTGTAGGCTTTGTTGGTGATTGTGGTAGGTTGATATATACCCAAATGGCACTCAATAGCGGCTTTGTAATAATCAAAGCCCGTACTTAAAGGGGTGAGAATGTCTGAAATATGATCACCACCGCCACGTGCACCAACTTCTATAAAGTAGATCTCATTATCAATGATTTTGATTTCCAAATGTGCCATGCCGCAATTCAATCCAAGCGCCTCAAGAATATCCCAAGCAGCCTTGTCAATCCTTGCTTTCGTTTCGTCTGAAAGATTAGCTGGTTGGTGGTGGGCTATCTCTACAAAATGCGGTGGCCCAGAGGATTCTTTCTCTGTGTATTGGATTACATAGTGTTTGCCTTTGCCGTTAGAAAGACACTCGATGGAATATTCTTGGCCGCCTTTCAAGTACTCTTCTACAAGCGCCGAACCATCGGAAGAGTTTTCTCTAGCTTGTTGAACCGCCAGTTTCAAGTCATCTTCATTATATGCAATGCTTACACCCCTTTTCCCACAAGCATCTACAGACTTCACCACTACTGGGAACGCGACATTCAATCCCTCTTTATAGAGTTGGAACTTTGGCTGCTTTACAGAAACAAGGTTTGCCACCTTCGTTCTCATAAAGTATTTGTTCTTTCCACCAAAGCCATGTTCTATGTCATTGCCAAGAAGTCCAGCTGTATGTGCAACTCTTGCTGCGACCTCAGTGGAAAGCTCACTTGAAGGCATCACGCCATTCACATTCAGTTCACGACAAGAATCAGCGATAAACTGAATGTCGAAATTATTCTCCTCCACAAAAACATCCACTCGGTCTTTGGCAAGTGAATCATTTCTTCCGTATGCCACGACAGTTACCCCCATTTCCTTGGCTGCATTGATGATGGGTAAGGCTCCTTCTCCCGCCCCGATGATGGCTAAGACATATTGACTCATAAATCCTATATTATCCAACCTTTATCAAACCATTAAAACGCTGCTCATAATCGGCCATTAAATCATCGAGTCCCTTCCGATTGTCAGCTGAGATAATCATTTCTCCATACCGATTCAAGCTGCTCGTAATCTGATGCACTTCGTCACCCTCTTTCAGTTTTAACTCAAAACTATACACCCCTGACCAAGAAGTCGCTTCATTGATTTTTGGGTCTATGTGTTTCACTATGCCCTCGGGCAAACAGAAGAAACAAACGCCAGAGGCTTTATCAACACGCCCCGTTTGTGTATCCACCTTCTCTCCCAAAGCGATGTTCAGCAGTTGGTCTTCCATATTGATCCCCGTGGATAGCGGTACCAATGTAGAAGTGATATAGTCACCACCCAAACGAGGACTGGTCTCTATGATAAAGATCCCACGCTCGTTAATCTTCAACTCAGTATGCGAAGGACAATTCTCGAAATGCATGCAACTGGCAATCTTTGAAACCAACTCCCTTATGTCATTCTTCTGATTCTCTGTTAGGTTGGCAGGCTGCTTGTGTGCCAATTCTACATTATAGGGAAATTCCGTAGTGGTTTTTTCCGTGAATTGGATCACTTCACTCTTCCCTTCGTAGTGCAAGCCTTCGATGCTGTATTCCTGTCCTTCGATGTATTCCTCTACCAACACGGTGTCAAGATGGGAATACTGCAAAGCCTCTTGCATGGCTTCCTGTAGCTCCTCCTTGTTTCGGCAAAGTTTCACGCCACGACTGCCTGAGTTGTCGCGAGGCTTCACGATGAGTGGATAATACAAATCATCGGCTTCTTCCACCTTGGCAATAAGTCGACCACGGGCACAAGGCACACCGCCTTCCAAGAAGCGTTGCTTCATCTGATACTTGTCCGTGGACCATTGCGCGGTCTCAATGGAATAAAACGGGAAGCCATACTTCTCAGCCACTCTTGCCATCATGACCAAAGGCTTGTCGGTCGCAGCAGTCACAATGGCATCAACACCATACTTTTCCACTACGGCACATGTGCCTTCAAAGTCTTGTCCGCCAACAATCTCAAAGGCATCCACCTCGTCCTTACAAACCGCATCGGCACAAGGGTCAATGCCTATGGTGAACAAACCTTTCAGTTTGGCCCGACGGATGATGGAGCGCTGCAGTTCGCCCACACCGAAAATTAATACTTTTTTCATTTTTCTTCTTTCACGTTAATTACCATGTAATTCCTCGTTAATTAATTCTTTCTGCTAACCAATTAACGGGCAAATTATACGGGCAATTAATGGGCATTATATGTTTCGCTTGAACGTTAATTACCATGTAATCGACCATGTAATTTTTCATTAATTGTTGTCTTCGTCATCCAGCAGTTCAGCATAATCTGCATCGTCAATAGGTTTCATGCTGCGATCAACAATGAAACACTCGTTGGCGTATTTGGAAAAATCAACCATCAAATGCAAAAGAGAAATTAATGAAAAAATAACGGCTTAATTCGTGACAATTAACGTTAAAATGATAGGAATCATGAAATCTCTTTTACCGCTTGCTCAACTGTCTGGCAAATGAAATCTATTTGTGTTTCTGTAAGCGCGGCGTACATCGGTAGGGTAATCTCGTGATCGGTCACATACTCTGTCTGGGGCAACACTGCAGGATAATCCTTATAGATGGAGAAACGGTGTACAGCAGGATAGTGCACACTGGTTTGAATACCAGCGGCATGTATCTTGTCACGGACAGCATCACGATAAGCCGTATCGCCTTTAGTCAACACGACGGGCATGATGTAATTGCTCACGAACTCCTTGTTATCGGCAAACGGCACTACCACGTCCTTCACGTTGGCCAGTTGCTCCACATAACGCTGACGCACCTTGATACGGGTATTCAAGTCGGCAGGCAGCTTCTTCAATTGCTCAATGGCAATGGCCGCGCGGATGTCATCCATGCGATAATTGTAACCTAGTTCAAGGATGTCGTATGTGGTGGCATGTCCGCTGGCGCGTTGGTAACTCATAGTCGTCATGCCATGCGAGCGCAGCAGACGGGCTTTCTTGGCCATCTCCTCGTTGTTGGTGATGAACATACCGCCTTCACCCGTAGAGATATTCTTGTTGGAGAAGAAACTGAAAGCAGCGCAATCGCCGAGCGTTCCAAGTTTCTTGCCTTTGTATTCCGACAACGGGCCGTGGCAGGCATCTTCAATCACCTTCAGGTTATGCTTGCGAGCGATGGACATGATTTCGTCCATGTGGGCAGGGAAACCCGCCATGTGAACCACCACAATGGCCTTGGTCTTAGGTGTAATCTTTTTCTCGATTTCCTTCGGGTCGATGTTGATATGGTCGGGACCGATAATATCGCAGAAAACAGGTGTTGCCCCTGCATAACGGATGCTATTCACAGAAGCAGCAAAGGTAAGTGAAGGCACCAGCACTTCATCGCCAGGGCCGAGGCCGCACACCATGCAGCAGACATGCAGTGCAGCAGTGCAGTTGGTCATGCTCACCGCATAACTCACCTTCCACATATCGATGAACATCTGTTCCAGTTGCTCGTTCTTCGGGCCTGTGGAAATCCAGCCCGATTTGATGGTATCGTAAGCCGCTTGGGCTTCTCTTTCGTCAAAGTTTAGATTGAATAATGGAATTTTGTAACCCATAATATTTAATATTTACATTTTCTGATCCAAATTCTTCCCTTTCTCTTCATGCTCGAAGTTCGGGATAAACTCCTTGATAGCATCTACAACCTGGGCTTTAGTGAAGTCTTCCTTGGCAAAAACAGATTCCAACTTTTCAAAAAAGGCATTGACCTCAGCCATATTATGACGGGTAGTCTGCTCCACCACACCTAAGGCTTGGAAGCGCTCCATGTCAATCTTCTCACCAGGTACATAAAACTCCTCAAAAGCCTTTTCGCCTGTAGTATCGCTCTTAAAGTAAACCACAGGATAAGTGTCGCTGTCATATGACATCTGACTTGCATAGAGCTTTGCCTCATCATCGTTGGTACATTCCTTCTTTTGGAAGCCTTCAGACTTTACAAAGTCGTCACAGATAGCACTGAAAGTGAGCATCTGGTCTTCGCCCAATTTCGGGAAGAAAACTTCACCACCGTTGCCCAAGATGCAGGCCAACATGCAGATTTGTCCACTTTCCTCGGGCGAAACGAAGTAACGCTTCACATCGTTGGGAGCAGCCAGGGGCTGTTTCTTCTGCAAACGGTGCAACCATCCATCAGGCAGGGAGCCATTGCTGAAAGCCACATTGGCAAAACGCGCTGTAGTCACCTTAAACTTGCCGTTGTAGGCCATCACCAAGTCTTCCATGATGCGCTTGCTAGCACCCATGATGTTTACAGGATTGGCTGCCTTATCGGTACTCACGCAAAAGAAATGCTTAGGCGGAAACTCGCACAGCAGATCCATAAGCTTCTTGGCCTTGATGTCGTTGTTCTCAATCAAAGCCTGCACCGAGTATTTGTCTTTCTCGCTGCGCACGTGTTTATGGGCAGAGAAGTTAGCCACGATGTCGAACCCTTTCTCTTCGCGGAAAATCCTTGTAAAGATTGGGTCGGCAAAGTTCAGTGTATAAGCACGGTACTCTTGTGGCACAAACAGACCTTCTGTAGAGCGGATGTCACGGGTCAATTCAGCCAAACCGTTTTCATTGAGGTCGATGACCACCAACTTTCCAGGCTTGAAACGCAGCACGGCTTTAATGAAGGAAGAGCCGATGCTACCAGCGCCTCCGATGACGCAGACGGATTTGCCTTCTATTTCTTGAGTCAGCCGAGCAGCATTGGCTTGAATATCGGCCTCAAACATGCTTGAGGGGCGATGTGTGACGCTGTCGGCGATGAATTTATCTAGGTTGAACATTTATTTGAATTGAGAATTGACAATTGAAAATAATGGTTTTTTTGTTTTTCGATGCTTTTACATCACATCCTCCTCCTTCAATGCCTCCCAAGCACCGTCCTTGCACTCCAAAATCACGCTCCCCATTCCCATACACTCCAACGAATGCCATTGTCCCATGGGAACGCTGAGGCCGCAGATGTTGCCTCCGGCTTCAATGAGGAAGGTGTCGGTAAGCTCACCTTTATCGTTATAATACAGCCACCTTACCTTGCCACGGAGTACCACCACGGTCTCAGAGGTGTCCTGATGGCGATGGATGGGCATCACTGTGCCTGGCTCCAAGG
>Ga0326512_10003194_pt1 | contig 12056 bp, 18 predicted proteins | sample 1_2617_0518_D_FD_203652 | JGI IMG/M metagenome (GOLD analysis project Ga0326512, IMG submission 203652) | Bovine rumen microbial communities from UC Davis, California, United States - 1_2617_0518 | ecosystem: Host-associated > Mammals > Digestive system > Stomach > Rumen | place: USA... | reverse complement strand
CTATGACCGCTTGCAGGGTACCTATCAAGTCCTGTCGCAGACGATAAACCTGACGTACAACGGACAGACGCAGGAGCACGTTGAGCACGTCAGCGAGGTCGAATGGACTGAAGTCATACAGAAGCAGACATGGTATGCACTTGTCATGCCTGAAAATAAATATCTTGTAATGCCGGACGGAGCGAGGCTCCTTATGCCGGTGAAAACTATAATCACAAATTAGAGGAGGAATCACAATGGCAGATGGAGAAGTAAGAGCTCAGGACTTAACTCAGGAGACTTTATCGACACTGGGCGGTGATGAGCAGTTCGTGATGTTCGACAGCGTAGAGGGTAAGAGAGCTGACCTCAGCGTGGTGGCGGACTATATCGTACAGCATGGCACGATAAACGAATCAACGATAAGTGCTCTGCTTACTGCGCTGGATGGGAAGATCGGAACGCTTTCAAACCTGAACACCACAGCAAAGTCGAATCTGGTCGCGGCGATCAATGAAATACTTGCCAACGAGGGCACGCTGTCCTCACTTACGACAGACGCAAAGAGCACGCTGGTCGCAGCGATAAATGAAGTGAAGAGCGAGACCACGGCACTCGAGACCGAAGTAGCGAAGAAGGCGGACGCTGACGGTAATTACGAGAACCTTACCGCTGGAAGTGCAGAGCAGTTGATCGGTGACACTTATACCGAGGACAAGGCTCCGTATCTGTTCCGTAAGAGTGGCGGAGACCTGACAGTAGGAACGAGAGAGTATGACACGCTGGTTGGTTCTACTGTAGCGTGGAATCAGCATGAGCGTATAAATAGGTCAAGCGGTGCAACGGCAGGCGTGAATTACACAAATAATGGTGATGGAAGTTTGACTTTAAGCGGAACGGCGACAGCTAATTCTTTTATCCCTCCATCTAATACGAACACATCGGATACTGCCATAGTTGGGCATAAATATCTTGGTATATCTAATATTACAAACCCATCTATTGGCGCTTTATCTCTTGGTTTTTATATAGATAATACGACCAAGCAAATTAAAGGCAAGGCAAGTGATATATTTGTTCCAAGCGAAGAAGGAAAAATACAAATAGGATATCGTTTTGCATCTGGAACGACATTTGATAATGTCAAAATTTATGGAGGTCTTTTCGACCTTACTCAGATGCTCGGTTCTGTCATAGCGGATTATGCTTATTCACTTGAAACCGCAACCGCTGGCGCTGGAGTGGCATGGCTAAATAGGTACGGCTTTATAGATGGCAAGTATCACCCATACGATGCTGGTAGTCTTGTAAGTGTACACCCAAGCGCTCATAAAATGGTTGGGTTTAACCAGTGGGACGAAGAGTGGGAGTTAGGAACATACAATACCACGACAGGAGCAAAGACGTCAGACACAACTACAATCAGATGCAAGAACCCTGTTAAGGTTATCCCGAATACAGAATATTATATGTCGCCGTCAAATTATGCGGTGCGTGTTCTGTTTTATGGAGCAGATGGCGGATATTTGGGAAACAACATATTGCTCAATATAAACAGGCAATTCACAACGCCAAGTGATGCTTGGTATCTTTGCTTCCATGTAAGTTCGCTTACAACATATAGCAATGACATCTGCATCAACCTCAACAAGACTACAGGCTCACCGAAGAATGGCGACTATGTTCCATACACCGCTAACAGCTACACTCTTCCAGACGCTGATCTAAGAGGTATATTCAAGCTCGACAGTAACAATGTACCATATTGTGACGGCGATACTGATGACGGAAGCGGAACAAGGACGAGGAAGTATGAGCTGATAGATTTAGGAGCGCAGAACTGGGCTTATGCGTCTGATATGAATCGTTTTTATACAGATATCATATCAAATATTAAATCAGCAGCATCTTCGGCTATCCCAAATATAGTATGCCCGATTTATCTCACTCTTTCGTGGTCGCAATTTAGCGATGTTTCAAATAATAAAACGCTCGGGCTTTCATCTGATAACAGAATTAATATCAGAGATACTGCATATACTGATGCTGCTTCATTCAAGACGGCTATGAGTGGTGTATATCTTGTTTATGAAAAATCCACTCCGACTACTGAAGCAAGCACCGCCTTTACTAATCCACAGGTAGTAGACCCTGACGGTACAGAGGAATACATAGACGAGAGAGAAGTTGCTTTAACAGTAGGACACGATACAAAGTATCTAGAGGACCTTGTAAAGAAGCTGGAAAGCATACCGAACCCACCGAGCACTAACGGAACGTATAAACTGACCGCGACAGTGGCAGGCGGTGTGGCGACACTTAGCTGGGAGGCGTAGTAATGAGTGGACTTAACGAGTTCATTGACAAGATAATCGAAGCCATTGATACCCGACAGTCTAAGAAGCCAAAAACCCGCCTCACACAGGCGGAAGTCAGGAGAGTAGACCCAGACGGCACTGTCTGGGTCCACATTCCAGGCGGAGCTCCTGAAACGCCTTGCGACGCTTCAACGGCGGTCTGCGAAGTAGGCGACTTCGTGCAGTGTCAGGTAGGCAACGGCAGGGGAGTAGTTCTCGGCAATACCACCAGACAGGCGACTGATGATACTCTTGCAAAGCAAGCAGAGGAAAAAGCTGACAGAGCGATACATACAGCTCACACATTAGAGGCTGAGGCTGGCGGAGCGATACAGCAGGATATCATACACTATCTTGCCACATCGTTATCTTCTGGGGTAACGACGGATACGCCAGGCTGGTCTACGACTATTCAGAACATTGATTCTATCAACAGGTATCTGTGGACGTATCACACGTATGAGCTGATAAACGGAAATACGGTCGATACAGCTCCGATCATAACAGGAGTATATGGCGACAAGGGCGACGAGGGCGACCCCGGAGCAGAAGTCGAATCCATACAGGAAGTCATAGAGTACTATCTTGCTACTTCGGCAAGCAGCGGAGTTACAAGGTCGACATCAGGCTGGACGACAACGATCCAGACGACAACGCCTACGAAAAGGTATCTCTGGAACTATGAAGAGGTCATCGGCACAAAAGGCTCGACACTTAGCCTGACAGACCCTGTCATAATCGGAACGCATGGAGCGAATGGCGTCGGCATAGCGAGTATCACCGAGTACTACCTTGCGTCATCGGCTTCGTCAGGCGTGACGATAAATACACCAGGCTGGACGACAACAGTCCAGACAACTACCACTACAAAACGGTATCTGTGGAACTACGAAGTGGTAATGGGCACTGACGGAAACGTGCTGAACACGACCGACCCTGCCGTCATCGGCACTCAGGGGACTAACGGCACAAACGGCACAAACGGTATAAGCATATCAAGCGTTACTGAGTATTATCTTGCTACCTCTGCCTCGTCAGGTGTCACGTGGTCTACACCAGGATGGACGACATCCGTACAGACCACGACCTCAACGAATAGGTACCTGTGGAACTACGAAGTCATAACCGGATCAAACAGCCAGACACTAAACAGATCAGATCCGGCAATCATCGGTACTCAGGGCGATAGCGGAGTAAGCATATCGAGTATTACAGAATACTACCTTGCTTCTTCTCAGTCGTCAGGCGTCACCTGGTCAACATCTGGATGGACTACAACTGTTCAGTCAACTACGAGCGAAAAACGCTTCCTCTGGAACTATGAGATAGTAAACGGGTCAAACGGCTCTGAGCTTAATAAGACCCAGCCAGTAATAATTGGTACTCAGGGCATGAATGGTCACGGCATATCGCAGATAACCACGCATATGAGGGTAGCGACATATGCGACCATTATGAGCTGGGTAGGTCTGACAAACGATACATGGAGCGGAGTGACAGCGTTTGATGGTCAGAACGGCGATACTGTTCTGATCGCATGCCAGATATCAGACATGGGGAATGCTGTCGGCTATATGAGGTGCGTAGTCAAAGGGTACAACTCATCTACTCAGATCCTGACTACAGACAACCTCGATTTTATGCTTGGCGAGAAGGGCGAGGCAGGCGTGAGCGTTACAGCGGTTCAGCCGCAGTATTATCTGTCAACGAGCTCGTCATCACTCGTCGGCGGTCAGTGGGGGAATACTCTCACGTATGTCTCAGGGTATTACATCTGGACGAGGGAGCAGATAACGTACAGCAACGGAACAGTGGGCTATTCCACGGCGATATATGACCAGGCTCTCACGTCGGCATGTTCGTTATCCTATAACACGGCTCAGTACTTCTGGACGAAGACGAGCGGCGGCACGACAAATGTACCGACAGGTGCATACGTTACAGAGAAGACGCAGAAGACCTACGACGATGCTCAGGGCGGAACACCGACAGGCGGAAGCGTGCTGATCAGGTCGACAGGCGTGTATCTAAGAATGGCTGCCAAAACGCTTGTGGAGCTTCTGGCGGCAGGGCTTAAGATATACGAGCCAAACGACACCGCGAACCCAGCAGCACAGTTTTTAAGTAGCGGGGCTATCCTCGGCAAAGAGAACGGCATCCATACCACTATCGGAAACGGGTTAGTCCGTCACATGAATGCTCAGACTATTCTGTCGGAAATAGCGCCGAATTATATGACGCTTGCTTCTGGCAAGGGCAGAATAAAGTACAGCGAAGACGGCAGCGCTTTCGGACTGGATAACTCGCATAGGATCGTAGTCTGCAAGGGCACCGACGAATCGGGTGTCAGAAACGACGCTACGCTGTCGTCAATGGATATGGCTAACTGGAACTCGTCGAAACCGATGGCGTTTTTTAATGTTACGCATAGTACGATAAACGGAACAAAGTCGGCGGGTGGCGGTCTGTATGTTTTGGATGGATCTGGTAACATATCAAACCTCCGTTATGCGGTATTGACGAATAGCGGTATATTTGAAACGAGCGGAGACATTAAAGCTGGGTCTATATCTGTTCATAGCCTTGATACTACCGCGACAAACCACGGGAACGCTATCGCAACATTACAGGACGATATGGATGCGGTAGAAGCTGAGCTTGCTGATATCAAAAGCAAGTTCGCTTATTCCACAGAAACGCTTTATAGCTCGACGAGTATAGCGAAGGAGAGTTACAAGAGCGACACTAAGAGCATATCGAAGTCAGGTTACTATCCGATGGCGATAAGTGGATGGAGCGCAACCGCGTCACAGCACTGCCCAGCAAGGCTGTATCTGTCAGCCCAGAATAACGGCTCTGGAACGATATCATACATGATAAGGAATACAGATGAATCAGCAGCGCACTCAGGAACATTTACGGCACACGTGCTCTGGGTAAAGACATAAGGAGGGCATCATGGTAGAAAATATCTTAATCGCAGTACTCGCAAGCGGCAACCTGTTCTTATTTATCAAGTTCTTAATTGAGCGATGGGACAGAATGCACGCGCAGCCTGTCGATGATCGCCTTGCTAAGCTGGAAAAGGATGGGCTGAGGATGCAGCTCCTGTTCCTGATCACACTGCAGCCGGACGAGAAGAGAGAGATCCTAAAGCTGGCGGAGTACTACTTCGCAACGCTGAAAGGGAACTGGTATATGACATCTATCTTCAACAAGTGGCTGGAGCAGAACGACATCGCGAAGCCGGAGTGGTTCGAGACAAAATAGTTATCAATGGCGGTCAGCCCGTTGCTCTTGCTAATTCTCACAGCGGGCGCGCCTTGATATATTACTCATAAGTTATATTAAAATCGCTGAGAAGTGAAATCTGAGCCTCACAGGGGCTCTTTTTTGATGGAGGTAATTATGAATATCGGAACAATCATCAGAACTGCGCTTGTTGCTGCGACCTGTCTGAACACAGCGCTCATGGCAACTGACCTGTCAGGGTTCGACAATCCAACTGTGAACTTCTGGTACAGGGTGATATCCATCGTGCTCAACTTTATCATCGTAGCTGCGACTACCTACTTCAACAACGACTACACACCGCAGGGCGCTGTCGGGACATCTATTACAAGAGACATGAAAGCAGACCCGACGCTTATCGTGAAGCTGGAAGACGGAGACGAAGACGATGACGACGACGAAGATGACGAATACGGTGACATCGAGATAGGGGATGGTTCCAATGAAGTGGAATAAAAAGACCGATTCGATCTTCCTCGCTGTCGGTCACGGCACACAGATAAATGGCGTGTGGGACAGTGGCTGCGCTTATGGTCAGTATACCGAAGCGGCGCTCATGCTGCCGATCGTCAAGGCTGCGGTCAAGCTCCTGAGGAAGTCAGGGGTCAAGGTCTACACTGACGCAGACAGAGACAACGACAAGAACATGATCGCGACAGTGACCGAGGCAAACAAAAAGAAGGTCAAGCTGTACATGTCAGTACACTGCGACTATAAAGACGCGACAGCAGGTGTTAACCCACTGTATGTATCCAGCAAGGGCAAGAAGTTCGGTGAGAAGGTCGGTAAGTACATTGCCAAAGCTATGGGCATGAAGTACAAGGGCGCGACTTACCGCACCGATCTGTACGAGCTGAATAGCACTGACGCGCCGAGCTGCATTCTGGAGACAGGATCTATCAAAGAGGACCTGAAGAAGCTCAAAGAAGCAAAGAAGTACGGAAGGACGCTTGCAAAAGCCATCTGTAAGTACATCGGCGTTGAGGTCTATGTATCCAACAGGACGAAGATCGCACGCAAGGCATGTGAGCTCTGTTATCCAGGCAACCCGAAGAAGGCAAAGTATCCGAGCGGTAAACCGACTGCAGCATACAAGAAGGCGCTCAAAAAAGCGTACCCTGACAGGAAGTCATGGAGCACGCCTGCAAGGAAGGGCGCTTCCTGCGATGTCAATGTCGGGACTACCGTCAGGTCTGCCGGAGTAGACAAGACATTCCCTCGCGGGCTGTCTGATCAGATAAAGTATCTGGAAGCCTCGGACAAGTACAAGAGGGTAAAAAAGCCTACTCTCAAGAGCATGAAAAACGGATACATCGTAGTCTACAAGAACAAGACCGGCAACAAGGGTCACATCTGGATCTACTACGACGGCAAGTGCAAACATGCTGCATACAACAAATACTACCCGAGAACTACGAACAACGCGAAGTCACAGCTCAGCTCCAAGAAGCGTGCATGGGTTCGCGTATACTGTGCAAAATAACTGGACGCCGGAGGGCAGCTCCGGTCACCATCTTTCACCCCGCAGATCGGCTACCTGCGGGGGCTTTTTTATTGCCTAAACAAAAAGAGCCTTGCAGGTCATTCTGTGAGGCTCTATTTTGCGTTCTAAGCGATTTTATTATATGAGGTGGTATAGTTATACCTTTACAATATTCACTACCAGAGCGGGCTTGCTATGTGAGAAGCCTATCTCGGCGGTAGTGCGCCACCCACGTGATATCATCTTGTTTATCTTCTCTATTGTCCCTCTATTCTTCTTATCCCATATCTCGCCGATCTTGTCAGCTCCAAACAGCACATCGAAGTGGTCTTCCTGAAGCGACAGGCTGCACAAGTACTCTCGGTGCGGAAGCATTGCGGGCGTGCTGGTCACTGTCGCATCGTAAGAGTAAGGGCGCTTGGCGACAGGCTCAGCGATAAGTGCCTGGTCTGCTTCTCCGCATACAATCATCATAAATCTGTTAAAAGCGATCCGCTTCATGCTCTTAGGCTTATCAAACTGCGTGATGTAGTTCCAGCAGGGTATCTCTCCGGCATACTTCCCTCCGGTGTACACTGAGCCGTCGAACCTGACGGTGACATCCTGATGACCTTCCTGCAGCACGTTCTCGCTGTAAGGGTCGAGCTCTATCTCGATGGAGAATAACGGCTCGACTTTAGGCTCCGTAAAGCCTTTTAATATGTTTCTTATCATGGCTATTTCCTTAACAACTTTTAAGAATAAATTAGCGGAATTATTATATACTTTTATATCACATTGATATATAATAATACACGAAAGGAGATAAGTCAAATGAGCAAGAACACTAATCAAATAGCCACAAGAGTTGACGATGATCTGATGGACAGAATCAAGGCTCAGTGCGAGAAAGAGCACAGACCTTCTATCGCTAACTTTATTGAGCATGTCATATTGGTTTATCTCGATTCTATCAATTCTTAACGCACTTCTTTCGGTAGGTGAATAAAGGTATCTATTCCTAAAATCATAACTATTGGGATACGACATACCAACGAATAATTATTCATGTTACACCTACCGTTAAGGGGAAAGAAACGGAGGTGTTTTTTTATGAAAGAAAGAGAAGTGCCGCAAGTCAAAACTGTGTCGGCAAAGTCTCCAGCAGAGTTTGATAAGCTCTATAATGCAACGGCTTACGAACTTGGCACATCGATCACGGAAGTGAAGGACATTGATGTTATAACAGCAAGATTCTACTACACCGTGACTGAGCGACAGGCAGAGACAATTGGTGATGCTTTTATGCAGCACAATGTATGTGCTACTTGTGCAGACTGCCCATTCCTTCAGATCGGAACCGATGCCAGGCGTAAATGGTTCCCATGTGAGTATTCCACTCACGGCGAATCAAGGATGGACAGCCCTGCGTGTGAAGTCTTCTATCGCGAAGCAGTGAAGATGATGAGAGAGAAGGCGAGAGTATGAAGGACATTGAGGGTTATATCTACCTGGCAGCCGCGATCGGCTTCTGCGGGTTCCTGTGGTTCCTCGGTGTGAACATTGTGGCGGTGCTGGGATGAGTTACGAAGAAGTTGAAGAGGCTGTGATGGACGAGCTGATCACGAAGACAGAGGCGATCGAGAAGATCGCAGAGTGGCTGGAGATACATCCAGAAGGTAAGGCGTGGGGCATGAGCGCCATCGAGACAGCCGAACTGATAATGGGAATAACGAAGGAGAATTAGAAGATGGATAATTTTTCTGTTGTGGCTAATGGTATTAGCTGGGGAAAGAAGAAGCGTAGGTATAGCGATCACGCATCTGGTGTAAGGCTTGTTCTGCTGAGAAGCGACAGCAGAAGCGGTAAAGGTCCGCGTCTTAGGATTTACTTTGGGAGGGGCTGCGGTGAAGTTACTAAAGCTAAATATGCTCAGTATTCAGAGCTCAATAAAAACTCTACTGTTTTATGGTTTAACTTTAGCTGCGACAAAAAAGAAGGCGATACATGGTTTAAGTGTATGAGGGGACCTTGTATAGAGCCAACATTAAACGAGGAAGAAGTCCAAGTATTCCATGATATATGGGAGCGAGAAGAGGGTTATGACCTCCAGTACGATACTGCTATTGGATACTACTACATTGTAGCTGGCGAAAGAAGGCGCAGGTAGCGATGAATAAAGCAATCAAAGAAAAAGCCAAGTACGTGGTACGCGCTAAGGCAGGGACAGACCGCAGCAGCGAGCACTCTGCGCTGATAGCATGGCTCCTGAGGCTGGTCTACCAGATCAGGGCGAACTACTGGCTCTGGAGAGTGAATCGCATGACAGAGGGCGAGATTATGAACATATACTACGACCTTACACGAAAGGACGGTGAGAGCTGTGACGACCTTATCAGAAGAATTGCTGGCAACGCTCACTAAAGAGCCGCAGAGCAAATGGCTTCTGGCAGAGAAGCTGAACACAAACGAGAGAGCCGTCAGGCGAGCTATCAAAGAGCTGAGGGACAACGGCTATGTCATAGTATCGAACAGCACCAACAGAGGCTACTGGATAGGCACTGACAAGGACAGGGACCGCATCGTCAGAGAGCTTGAGGCGAGGATCTCAAGCATGAGCGCAACAGTGAGAGCCCTCAAGCAGGGACGTGACTTGGGGCAGATGGAGGTGGAGCTATGATCACCAAAGAATTACTTGCAAGCGCCAATACTGACCTCGGATATTTGGACATCGAGCGCTATGACAAGAAGTCTGGCAAGAAGGTCACTAAGCGCTATGTCACAGTGGCAGCGAGGGTCCAGGCATTCAGGAAGATATGCCCAGCAGGGTCGATAGACACTACTGTCTGCGACTTGGACGACGAGCATGTGATGGTACAGGCGAAGATATACGACGAGAACGACCATCTGCTCGCAAGTGGTACGGCAGAAGAGAGGAAAGCGTCTTCGCAGATAAACCAGACATCATACGTGGAAAACTGCGAGACATCAGCCGTCGGACGTGCTCTCGGTATGCTCGGTATTGGCTCTGAGGAGAACATGGCGAGCGCTGAAGAGATGGCGACTGCTCTTCTGAATAAAGTAGAGTTCCCTGACGGGGTAAGGTTCCTGGGGACATACTGCACCGAGCATGCTCTATCACTTAGAGAAGTATGCGAGCAGAACAACCTTAACAAGGCTGCAAAGAAGTCAGACTACTATGCGGTGCTCGCTAAAGTGATGGCAGAGCAAGGCGAGTAATGGACCGGAACGGCTACAACAAATCAATATTGGCAACTACGGCTGGCGTGTGCTATGTCTGCGGGTCTAATTGCGAGACCGCAAGGCACGAAGTGTACGAGGGCAACGGTACAAGGGCGCTATCCAAAAGATACGGCTTATGGATAAATATCTGCCCGAGCTGCCATCAGTATATACATGAACATCCAAAGTCTGATAAGGCAGTGGACTTAAAGGATGACGCGAGAGCTGCCTTCATTGCAGCAGGGCATACGCCAGCGGAGTTCACAAGAATATTTATTACAGGAAACATTAAGTGGTGGGAGATAGATAATGGCTGAAAAAAGAATGTTTGCAAAGTCGATAATCGACAGTGACGCATTTCTCGATATGCCGCTGTCAACGCAGGCTCTGTACTTTCATTTGTGCATGAGAGCTGATGACGAGGGCTTTGTTAATAGCCCGAAAAAGATCCAGCGCATGGTCGGCGCATCAGACGGCGATGCCCAGATGCTGGTCGCTCGTAAGTTCATCATACCATTCGACAGCGGTGTGATCGTAATCAAGCACTGGCGGATACACAATTACATAAGAGGCGATAGACTAAAACCCACTAACTACCAGGACGAGAGACGCCAGTTGGAAGTCAAAGGAAACGGCTCGTATACCATATGTCAGTCAAGTGACAGACAACTGCCTGACACATGTCAGCCAAGTGGCAGCATAGATGAGATTAGTATAGATCAGATTAGTATAGATGAGAGTGAGAATAGAGCGCCCACACAAACTGAAGTAATCTCCTATTGCAAAGAACGTCACAACAATGTCGATGGTAAACGCTTCTACAACTACTACAAGGCACGAGGCTGGAAGTTCAAAAATGGAGATCCTGTAGATGATTGGAAGGCATTGCTCCGGTCGTGGGAACCCAAAGACATGGGAGACCCTGAAGCAAAAGACAAGCGCCTGAAGGAGCTGCAGGACAAGAGAGCCGAGCTCGTAAGGAACGGCGCAAGCAAAGAGGAGCTTGAGGTCATAGACCTTAATATCCAAAGCATTGAAGATACGATGGAGGCAAGCTGATGGATAAAGACGAGTTAGAAGAGGGATTGCGCTACTTCATGCAAGAGGAACGTAAGTATTCAGATCTTTTATTCACGTTGATATGGGCTTCAAAACCGAAGCTTACAGACGGCAGGCTCTGGATGCAGTTTGACTGCACGAAGATTAAAGAATGGCTATATAAACATGAGCCTGAAATGATGGAGCGCTGGGAGATAGAACAGCAGAAAAAAGTGGAGGGATGGAATGAACAGCGTTGAGCTTATTGGCAGACTTACGAGAGACCCTGAGGTCAGATATACATCAGGATCTAACATGGCGGTGGCGACATTCAACCTGGCTATCGACAGACCGCAGAAGCAAGGGCAGGAGAAGCAGACAGACTTCCCGAGAGTAACGGTCTTCGGCAAGCAGGCTGAGAGCTGCGAGAAGTACCTGAAGAAGGGCAGGCTCGTAGCGATACAGGGACGGCTTCAGACAGGATCATATACAGATAAGAACGGCAATACAGTGTACACGACTGACGTTGCTGCGAACAGGGTCGAGTTCGTAGACTGGGGCGACCAGCAGGAACAGAAGCACAGCTACAGCGCTGCAGCGAACAAGATCGAGCAGGCTCCTGAGCCACAGCAGGTAGACGCATTCGCAGAGGTGGATGAAGATGTCCCCTTTTAAGTGTGCGGAAT
>Ga0326512_10003192_pt1 | contig 12057 bp, 9 predicted proteins | sample 1_2617_0518_D_FD_203652 | JGI IMG/M metagenome (GOLD analysis project Ga0326512, IMG submission 203652) | Bovine rumen microbial communities from UC Davis, California, United States - 1_2617_0518 | ecosystem: Host-associated > Mammals > Digestive system > Stomach > Rumen | place: USA: California... | reverse complement strand
CTATGCTAAAACACAATCTCGGTATCGTAACTAATAGTTGGTTGGCTAAATACTTTTAGCCTATAATTTATTTATTTACAATGCCTTTCGACAGATTTAACGTTGCAACTGACCAAGCTGCTAACATTATGAAAACAGGAAATATCAATGACGCAACAAACGTAAACGATTTCCTAACTTACTTACTTAAAAAATCTTTCCTTGAAAATGGAGAACCTAGTACAGTTTTCATGAGATTCGGTACTAAAGCATCTCATCAAGGATACAAATCTATCACTTGGCCTCGTTTATGAGTAATGAAAACTACTCTTGCACAAGCTGCTTTGACTGAAGGAGTTACTCCAGATGGACACACTAATGTAGTTAAAACTGTAACTGCAGTACCTGTTCAATTAGGAGACTACTCAATCATTTCAGATGTACTAGATGTAGAAACTTTGTTACCTATCATCGCTGCACAAGGAAGAGAATTAGCTAACAATGCTGGAAGACTTATCGATGAATTTATTCAAGATACTTTGGCTAACAGTTCTATCGGAGTTATCTACGCTGGAGACGCTACATCAAGAGCTACTTTAGCAGCTGGAGATGTAATGGACTTAGACTTAGTTCTTAAAGCATGTACTTTCTTGGCTTCACAAGGACAGACTGGAGAAAGATTCAAGATTATTATGCATCCTAATGTATTCTTAGATTATGCTAAATCATCTTCTACTAATACTTGGTTGAATAAACTAATCTACGAAGACTTCAAAGGAATTAAAGATGGATTTGTAACTGCTGGAGTTAATTACGACATCTATATCTCTGCTAATGTAAAACCATTCGTAGTAGATGCTGATACTGACTTCAATGTATATCCAACTTATGCTTTCAGAGATGGTGCTTACGGAGTTTGAACACTTCAAAATCTTCAAACTTTCTACAAACCATTCTGAGCTGCTGGAACTGAAGACCCATTGAATCAGAGAGCTACAGTAGGATGGAAATGTATGTACGGTGCTGCTGTATTGAACGACTTATTCATCGTAAGAATCGAATCAAGAGCTGGTACTGACTACGCATGGCAAGAAACTTTAGACTAGTTAGTTTGCTTATATATATTGGGAAAGGTAAAACTTTCCCAATAGAATAATCAGACTGATATTTATCTCTTAAATAAGTAAGTATGGGAACAATAGCAGAAATGTACGACAGCCGATGCACAGAAGAACTAAGATGAGATACGCAAGTAAACAAGAAAGTACGATTAGCATGGTTTAATAAATGAATGTTAGTATTCCAGAAGATGATACTGGAATATGTTTCATGAAAACAATCAACGAGTGTCACTTTTGCAAACATCAGGAAAGGAGTAGATGAGTATCCACTCCCTTCTTTTGATGCTGACGACCATATAGAAGATTTCTATTCGATAGTTCAATTAAGAGTAGCTTATGCTACATGAAAATGATGACTACCATTGTATAGAGTATGTAAACCTATGGAGTTCTGAGATTATAACATCAGACCATTAAAGAACTATCCAGAGACATGAGATGTTAAACTACAATGATGAAGACAGTATTGATGACCTATGATATGGGGAAGAATATCAAGGAGAAATCCTAGATATATATTTGTGCCTAAATATGAAGATTGAGTATATAAGAGCTATATTAAGATATTCCCAACACCTACTGCAGATGTAGATAGATGATTGACGCTAGCTTATAATTTCGTACAGCAACCAGTAAAGTATGAAGAAGCATTCCCTAATAGCTGAACATCAATGGATATTGCTAAACTAAACTTACCACGATATTTCCTAGATGCTATTGATGACTATATCACATTCAGACTATATCAAGCAGAGAATCCAGAGTTGGCAACATATTATAAACAACAATTTGAGAATACACTACATGATAATATTTACTGACTAAACAAGGATAAGAGACCAATCGATGAATGATTTGCAGATTTAAGATACTTTTATCATTACTAGAAACAGATAATGGCAGTAGGAGAAAAGAGAAATACAAATCAGATTTCACAAGTTAGTTGGACAGACTGAACAGCACAAGATGTTTACTACTGACTAGACCATAGTTTCCAGTATAGTAGTAATATAAACTGTGATGATGAAATGCATGGTATAAAGTTATCTACTTATGCAGTATTTACTCCTAACTTTAAAAAGAGTCAATTGACTAGTGTATGAGATAACTGAGTAGTGGCATTAAGAGTAGACGGATGAGCTGTTCCTTTATGGTTTGATGAAAATACATTCTTATCATGATGAACTGCTAGCTGATGAGCAGCTAAACCAGATACAAGTATGTGAGTGTGTCCATGAACAGTATTTCAAGATTTTTTTTGGTATGGTAGTTCTGTAGATAACACAAATGGTTTAGTGGCTAAGAATGTGGCGACAACATCTACTTATGTAATGTTTCCTGTAGACCATGTAGATTATACAGATGATTCAATCTGAAACCCAGATGACACAACTTGAATGCCAATGATATGAGCTATTACAGCTATTCTAAACTATAATAACACTAGACTAGTAGTAGCGTGTGGTAATGATATATGGGTATATTATCCAGAGTTAGATATGAGTAATCCTAACTCTCCTGTCTATGACCCTACATGGTCAGAAACATTAGAGAATCACTGAAAGACATGATGGAAGAAAGTGCTTAGTTATGAGGCATGAGTAACGATAGTAGCTCTGACTTGTACTTTTGAATATTTAAAAGTATGGGCAGTAGATGAATGATGGAATACTAAAGTATATTTCTATCAAGGTAACAACAACCTTAGAAATACTTTCGTGTATAATTTAGTAGATTTAACAGGTGTTAGGGTACTCAGAGTTTATAATATTAATGGTATAGATTACTATGTATCTAGCATAGACTGAACTGACTGATTTGTAAACCTATATAAATTAGTCTGAACTACACCAGTACAGTTATTAAAACAGAGAGCATGATTAAGTCCACTAGATATAAATTATAAAGCACCATATTTTGTATGACCAGTGTGATTGAACGCTGCATACTATGCTGGTAAATTCTATATAGCAGATGCTTATGGTCTATTCCAGTTCACGTATACGCCAAATGGGTATGATAAATGATATATGAAACGATGACTATATAATAATAAGCAGGTATATGGAGTGTGTCTAAATAAACATTTCCTATACGTATCTACAGAAGATTGATGTTATATGATGAGAGTAATAGATACATGATTGCCTCCTATAACAGCATCATGAACAGATTATCCATGATACCAGACTAGTTGAGTATTGATTAGTAGAGAGTTTGAGTGAAAGGAATGATGAACATTCACAAAGATGTTGGATGAAATCAGACTTAACTTTGAGCTTAATCCACTAACAGATGAGAACTGAGAGATAGATATATACGTTAGTCCTAACAACTTATGGAAAGATACACATACATTTACAGAGGCACATAATTGGTATCATGTAATGCATATAGACCAGACTAATGGTAAAACTAGGACAGAGAAATCTAACTTATTTAATAACCTATGAGCGTGAAAAGAATCAGCTTTTAAGTTTGATTGGCAGACTATCACTTATGCAATAGTTATAACTAGATGAGATGAGAAACAGGCTACACCTATAGTAAGGCAGATAGACATAAGGTATCATTGTAAAGACAAGACTAATAATGTTTATGATATAAATTAATCTTAATGGCACGAATACAGATAGATTGAGAACATGATTATAGGCTGGAAGGATGAGAATATCCTATTTCTGATAATAATAGACCTGCTACTTATGACCAGTTTATGACTCTAAGGGACACATTAGTGTTCTCTAATAAATACTATGCTGATAAGGCAGGTAGAAGTCTGATAATATGAACTAAGTTAGACTGAACCCCTACAGATACGGTAGAGATACGAGAGCCTAACTTATCAAGGATGAGCTTTCAACCATGATATGAGAGTCATCCAACTGATGAGAACTATCTTAAAGATGAGACTAAGTGAACATATGTAAAGTCGTGACATTCATGAAGCACTAATCCATTATGTTGTGAGATAATGAAGGATGGTAGATACAGAATATCGCATAAGGAACAGTTTGTTGATTTAGATAGTAGTATTACTAGAGTCCATTCATTTGTGAAACAGCATACAGGGAATACAGAAATATCAAGAGCAGTATTCGATTGGGAATGGAGTACGGCATGAGAGTTTAACAGAATAACAGCATATGGATACGTAGAATGTGATTTACATAAATGAGATTGGTTGGAGTTATTAATACTAGACCAGAATGATAATCATATTAGTTCTAGTACATGAAGATTGTGACAGAACGCTAATTGGCGAAGTGTAGAATATATAGATTTAGCTTATAATAAATAATAAATGGCAAAAGAGAGCAAACAGCCAGAGCAAAATGATGCAATGAGAGGGATATTAGACCCTATTGCACCATCAGACTTAACGGCACATTGACAGAGTGTGAGCGGATGATTAGACCCTATGAGGGACTTAAACCCTGAATATCTTGCTAATATGGATTACAACAAAGAAATTAGAGGTGGTAATCAGAGTTTTAATCAATATTGAGATGATTCTAGTCCAGAGAAGCAATGAACACTAGGATGAATGAACGAGAAGTATACATGAGAGTATACAAAGAATTCTGACATTAATTATAAATCAGACATTACTACTAAGGACTTGAACCCTAACTTTGTTTATGGTCAGACTTCTAAGGTATATGGTACAGACCATCCATGATACATTTCACAGAGAAATGATGATATTGCATCAGCATTATATAATGAGTGAAGAGTTAGTAAGGAAGAGGTACAGAAATTCCTAGAGGGTCAGACTTGATTCTTTAATTCTAGTGAAGCAGATAGGGCTAACACAGTAGAATCTGTATGGAAGAGACTATGAGCTATTGCTGAGCAGAACAAACAGGAGGAAGAACCAGATTTATCTAAAGCTGAGGAGATAGAGAAAGACTATAGCTGAAAGATATACTGAAAGACAACAGCAGAGGAATGAAATCCAAAAGAATGAATACAAACTAAATCTGATGCTAATAGTGTATTCACTGCTATGGAAGAAGCTAGAGCTAGTAATCTTAAAACTCTAATATCTATGCCACCTGCAGATATAGCGTCAGCATTAGATAATTGACTATTGCCATGAAACCTACAGTCAATCAGAGATATGCAACAATATTACCCTGAGATATGGGAAGATGTAAAACAATATCAGAAGAAAAGTAAGGTGCAAAACGAGGTTGATTCCATTACAAAATGAGAGCAGAGCGATACAAGTAATGCATGACAGTCTATTATAAATAACGCCAACACAGACTTCGCTAATAAGAATGCAAGCTCAATTAAGTCCTCGCAAGAAATAACTGCTGACGTAAATAACTCATTAGCAAGTAATCAAACTGCACAGGAAGCTAGTGAAACTATGGCCTCTTTAGAGGAAGATATAGCCACATTGAAGAACAGACTTAAGAATCTTAGGAACGAGGCTAATGCTGCTTTCAAATGAGATGTTCCTGATTATCTAGTAAAGGCTTATATTAGCAATAAGACTCAGGAGATTCAGAATCAAATGAAGATATTAGAAGATAGATACAACATGGCGTATAATAGATATAAGGATGAAGTCGCTAATACACATTGGGAAAAGGAGTACCAACTTAAACAAGACCAACTAGAGTTACAGAAACAGAATGCAAATCTTGAAAAATGGTATAAAGAACAGTGAATAGAGATAGAATGGTATAAAGCTAAGTGAGGTAATGCTACTACTAATCCATGAGATTCTTATGAGGTAAGTACAATGTCAGACGAAGAAATTGCAGCTGCAGTAGATGAGCTGTTAGATGAATATGATAACTGAAAGTTAGGTAATGCACAATGTGCAGCATGAATACAGAAATACTACTTGCCTAAGTTATGAATAGAATTATCTAATCTTTCTTCTTGGGAGAATAAGAAAAAACTAATCAATACTGATAGTGATTATGTGCCAAAGAAGTGAGATTTGATTATAATTAATTCTGGAGCTAAGTTAAAAGACTGAACACCTGCATGACATATATGAATAGTTATATGAGCGACTAGTGATTGATATGTTCAATACCTTGACTGGAATGGTAGCCTAGATGCTAACTGAAAATGAACAGAGAAGATAGCAATCAATTCTGTAAAAATGGATAATAAGAAGATAGAATGATATAGAAATGTAAATAAGAAATGATGAACATGAACATCAGCTGGATATGATAGAGAGTTCACAGAACCAGATTATGAAACTTTTGAGGCATTCTTAGACAACGACAAAAAGACTAGGATGAGTCAATCAGAAAAAGAGGCAATAGCTGAACAGTATTGATTCAAGGACAATCTTAAATGAATGACAGATTTCGCTAATGAAGCTCTTAAGAATAGACCTGAAGCACCTGATACTGAGACTGATACGTTAGACCCAGAGAATATGACTTGGGTAGATTATACATGACTCTCAGAGGAGCAAATTGCTGATATCGAGAAAAAAATAGGATATAATCCTAATATAGAATGGGAGTTAAAAAAGATTATAGACAAATGAATCCCAACTTCATGACCTGCAATGCAAAACGTATTAAAGACTGTAAGAGCAAAGGATGAAGAGCAACTATGACAATGGATAGACCACTACCAGAATAAAGTAAATGCAGAGGCAGTGCAAGCATGAGAAGATATCCTAATCTTATTGGCTCAGTTGCAAAATAATTTTGAAGATGCTGATAGAGTAGATAAGGTCACAGAAGACTGAAAAACTAAAACGGTATTTGATACTAATGCTACACAATGATGGTGATGGGGTGCAATATGAATTAAATATAATCAGTTAATCAATCAGTTACTCTTAAATAAAGTAACAGAGGCTAGAGAAAAATGAGCCACATTCTGACAGATGACAGAATACGAATGGAAAATATTGGAAGATGCTGCATCTGCATTAAAGATAAAATTCTGATGGTGAAGTAGCGATGAGTCGTTTTCTGCTGCGTTCTTTGACCTTGTTGATGCTACATGGAAATTAACAAACTGAACTAATAAATGACCAACAAGAAGTGAATGGAATTCATTTGTAAATCAGATAAGAAATGATAGTGAATGGTACATGACTCAATCTGGTGCAGATGGTTCTAATCTATGATGAAATGGATGATGAGCTGGTGTATGAACATGATGAAGCAACGAAAGGACAAAAGAGGAACTATTCTCTAGTAATTAATTTTATAACTTAATATAATACAACATGGGTGTTTGAGAATACTTACGTGACCAAAACTATGGTGGACTTATATTCAATAAGAATCTCCCTTATAACTGGTGATGATGATGATTAGAATATGACTGGATGTGAAATGCTAAGGCTAAGACAATAGAAGATGAAGATTCTGATATAGATAGAGTTGCAAAGAGTTTTAAGAACATGAGGCAACAGGTTAAACAAAGGTCAAACCAACAGGTTATATCAGACTTGATAAATAGCCAGAATACTATGTATTGAAGTGCCATGTCTAGTAGAGACAAGGCTACTTCTGCACAAGAGATGAAGGCAGCACAGCTAGACGCATTTGCAGCTATAGTAAAATGAAGAGCTATAGAAGACTGATATGAAGATGAATGGAGTGGATATAGCAATACTAAGGATATAATATCCCACTATATAGACCTAAACAATTCTGATGAAGTAAACAATAGATTAATAGAGTATGCGAATTCTCAGGAAGACCCATACGACTTTGCATTATCTATGTGAGTTCTACTTACTCCAGACCAGAAGAGAATCAGAAAAGCTCAGGCAGAGTTAGATACACTATTCTGAAAATGAAATACACCAAAATGGTTAGCAAAAACATACGACTTTCTGGCAAATCAGATGGTATGATGATTGTCATCTTGGGCAGACCCTATTGAAAAGTGAGATTTTAATGAAATGTTCGCAAATAGCGATAGTGATGAAGCACCTATACTTGGTGCGATAGAGAATTATGCCTACAGAACTTTCTGAAAGCATATAAACAATCTGGATGAGTATGAGATGAATAAGATTCTCAATGACCTAAAAGATACTGAGACATTAAAGAAATATCTTCCTGATGAGGCTACTGCAATCGCTAATAAATTTGAATGAGCAGCATATTGAACATTATTCTCTCAATTCCCAATCACAACAGCGTCTCTTCAATGAACATCATCTATTCCTGTAGTATGAGATATTACTTCATGGACTCTTAGAAATATTGCTAGATGAGTATGACAAGCATTAACATATTCTATATTATCTCCATTAGCATGACCATTATCATATAATCTAAATAACGAAGATGAAAGGTTAGATTTCTATGAGGCTTTATGAGCAGTGTTCCTATGGCGAGACCATGAAGTATGAAATGCAGAGTGATGAAAAGCTACTAGAAATAAATGGGACAAAAAAACTGAATGAATGTTCAATAAGTTTCTACACTCTGACGCTAAAGAGGCACTATGAGGTAAATTATGAGAAGACGTAATAGACGTAGATGAAACTAAGACTGATACATGATGATGACAAACTGTACTGTGATGGATAAAAGATGTGGTTAAGAAGAGAAATGAAAGAAAGAAAATGCAGAAACAAGAGGCTACACAGGAGAAAATATATGATAAAGCTAATAAGACCCTAGTTAATCCAGAGGTATGGGAAAATAAACAAGCAGCAGAGGCATATACGCAGTTGGATGATGAAGCTGTACAGAGAATAAAGAAAAGCAAGCAAAAAAGTAAGGCTGTATTAGAAGAGTTCGACAAAAAGAGCAAAATGTATGAAAATGCTGAGAATGCTATCGCTGGTACTATAGATAAAATGTTCTGAATAGATGAGACATACGAGAACCCAATATCTACTAAGGCCTGAGGAAAAGAATATACTTCTAATAAACCTAGGCAGTATATTAGAGAGTGGATAGATATAATGAAAGAAATAGCAGAGTACCAAGAAGAGCAGCAATACATAGATTTAGCAGAGCAGATAGCAAATGATTGAAATCTGATACCATATAACGTACTTGAAATGGCTAGGTCTCTATCTAAGCAATTCGATTTGTGGTCTAAATGAAAAGAATGACCAGAGCTATCAAAGATGAAGGCAAGAGTAGATTCTACTAGGCAATGACTTAAAGATATGCTAAAAAGAGAGTTGGATAAAACTCCAGAATGGCAGGAAGTGTGAGTAAATCCATTAGAATACTATGACTCTTTATGGAGTCCAATTATCTGAACTAGGTCTAATATTGTAAAACTAAGAAGTGCTTGGAATAAAGCTAAATCAAACATAAATGACAAATCTACTCTTGAAAAGATATGAACACGGGTAGATAAAATACCATTTACAAAGGCTCGTGCAGCACGTATTGCTCTTGAAAGTATCCAATGAGACAGAATCATGTCAATGGTTAAGAAAGAGAAAAGTTTAGGTAAGATTATAGATGAAATTAATAAACTAAGTAGGAAATTACCTAAAGACGCTACTAAAGAGCAGATAGACGCTATTATGAATGACTGGGCTAAAAATCATCCATGAATGATTGAAGATATCTCAGTATTAGAATGAGAAGTAATAGAGCCAACTGAATGAAAATGGTATCAATGAAGAAATCCATACCTAGAAGAAATGTTCGATACAGTGGAGATAGAAACTCCTAAATGATTGTGAGAGAATCCATGAGTATGACCAGACTTGCAAGAACCTATCATATCAGATGAGAACTGATATGTTTGAAGAAGATGACAGACTACTGAGAGTTATAAAGGTCAGAAGAAGTGAGAATGATGGACTCCTGAAGAATGGAATAAAGAAGCTCCAGAGATAGTAGAAGAAGCAGCACCAGAGTGGACTAAAGCTGCAGAAAACTATGCGTCTCAATATTGAAACACACTAGAATGATGGAGAGCACAATTAGAAGCAGCATGAATAAGTCCTGAGGCTATAGACGTACTATTAGAGAAACTTGCTAAGAAGAACTTTAAAGCGTCATCTGTACAACCATCTATATTTAGCTTTGAAGAGTTGGGATGAAAAAAACCTAATCTAGCAGATATAGTAAAGGAGCAATCAGACAATGCTACTAGCACTGACAAATCAAAAAAGCCTTGAAAAAGTTCTAAGAAAAAAGATAAATAATAAGGCCATGTCTATATGCAAAAAGTAAAACTGTGGAAAGAGACTGAGTAATCAGTCTTTTTTCTTTATTGTCCACATACCGAATATATTACGCTTATCTAAGCATGGCTTAGCAAGATTTATATCCTATTATTACCTATGGAAGTAAAGAGTGTCTATATGGATTTAACAGAGGGTAAAAAAAGCTGAAATGTATGGAAGTTAGAATCTGAAGCATTCAAGAAACCAATAGAGATAAAAATCTGATATGATAATCATGATATACTAGAGTTCACGGCTAAGGTAGAAGAACTAAAGCATGAGCTAGACCTACATGATAGGAAGATAACACGTTTAGATGGAGATAATGTAAATCACAATCTATTCAGAGAGGAGTTTCAGAATAAGGTAAACAACAAACAGGAACAGATTAATGAATTGAGGATGAAACTAGAGGAAGAAAGGGGGGAGAAGAAAGAGATGTACAAAATGATAGCTGATTTAAAAACAACAGTAGAAACATTGAGTGGAACAATTATCCGCCTTCAAGAGCAAACATCGCTAATTCAAAAAAAGATAACGAAAGTACCTATGGTTTTCCACGATAAATGATTCATATCTTGAAGAGAAAGTAGCGGACTTTGAATGATAAACGTTCCAGATGGAGATTATCTATTGATAGCAAAGTATGTAGTTTGAGAGCATAACGAGTATGTAACTAACCAAGATGAGATATTGATGGATACTATCCATGTAGAAGGTCAGCATTATATACCTTTCTATAAGTTAGAGTGAGGTACTGAGCTAGATACTCCTACAGCTACTATATATTATGATTTAGTCTTTATACCAATGTAATGTATGTATATGTCAGTGATAAGTGAAACATAATCATGAGAAGTAGTTTCAGATGGACATGAATGCAGAACAAGTACAGAGAGTACATCACAAACTATAGTATGGAGGATAATCTAATCTTTGAAGAGAATCAGATTAAAAAATATGAGAACTCTAAGCAATATATAGAGGATTCTAATAGGTACCATCTAACAAAAGAACTAGAGAAAACAAAAAAGAAAAATGCTGAGCTTACTACCATAGCCAATGCTAAAATGAAGAAGGATTTGGAACTAGAGGTTAAGGGACAAGAGCCAGATGAATACAACAAAAAACTTTATTTATTAAAGAATATGAAATGATTGCAACGTTCGTGATGACAGGAGAATGGATAGAGCTACCTATAGAGATAGGTATGGAGAAAGCAAAGCTATCTGATAGGATTACTTCATGAGATAAAGTAACAGATAGTTTCTGAGCTTTATTTGATTCTCTATGTATAACAGCAGACGAGGATAACGCCAGTTCTGTACTAGTTTCAGATTACACTGAGGATAAACAAGTGAATGATGGTACTAGAGCAGACTTCATAGAGCTTAATCCTAGTGCAGAATTACATCTACCTTGGAACAGACAGGTCCAAGCATTAAACAGACCATTTGTTATGTGACAAGCGTGAGATGTTATTAAGGTCGTGGCTAGATAGGTAGCAGTATTTGAACAATTAATTTAACCAATAACACTAAAGTACAATGGCAACAAGAGTAGTAGAATGAAAGAAGCCATATACGTGATGACAGGCTATAGATATAGATGAGAATAAAGTCATATCACTAAGATTAAGAGATGAGAATAATCTGATTATCTATGATGCATGAGATAATGAAATCTATGTAGACCTTCAACTCCCAGATGAGATTACACCTACTGACGCTTTCCCTGTATGAATTACTACAGGGAGAGTTATTGTAGATAATGGATGGGATGTACAGGGGACTATAATAGTAG
>Ga0326512_10003191_pt1 | contig 12060 bp, 7 predicted proteins | sample 1_2617_0518_D_FD_203652 | JGI IMG/M metagenome (GOLD analysis project Ga0326512, IMG submission 203652) | Bovine rumen microbial communities from UC Davis, California, United States - 1_2617_0518 | ecosystem: Host-associated > Mammals > Digestive system > Stomach > Rumen | place: USA: California... | reverse complement strand
AGCACATCCAGCAGATGCCCTTTGTACCAGAAACCATGGCTGCCCGCAAACTGATGCACATCTTCCTGGGACAGAAAAAGTCGCTGGGAGTGGTGGTCGACGAATTTGGCGGTACTAGCGGACTAATCTCTTTGGAAGACATCGTGGAGGAAATCTTTGGAGATATCGAAGATGAGCACGACAACCAGAAATATGTGGCCAAACTCCTGGATGACGGTGAATACATGCTTTCTGCTCGCTTGGAGATAGAGAAAGTGAATGAACTGTTCTCGCTCGACCTGCCTGAGAGTGACGAGTATATGACTATTGGCGGACTGATTCTTCATGAGTACCAGTCATTTCCAAAACTGAATGAAGTAGTGCGCATTGGACGCTTCAAATTCAAAATCATCAAGAGTACAATGACAAAAATCGAGCTTGTGAGATTAAAAGTCATTGAATAAGACAAATTTTCGCAAAAAATTGCGGAGAATTGAGCGGAATTTTGTAATTTTGCAGGCTGAAACTGAAAAAACAAAGAAATATCAAATAAAAAAAATAATAATTAAAAGCTAAAAAATGGCAGCAATAGGAAAAATCAGAAGCTGGGGACCAGTACTCGCTACTGTGATTGGTCTGGCCCTTTTTGCATTCATTGCCGAAGAAATGTTCCGCTCATGCGAAGCAACAAACAATGAGCGTCGTCAGCAAGTAGGCGAAGTGTTAGGTAAGAAAATCTCCGTTCAGGAGTTTCAGAGCATGGTCGACGAATATCAGGATGTCATCAAGATGACTCAGGGTCGCGACAATCTCTCTGAAGAAGAGCTCAACCAGGTGAAAGACCAGGTGTGGCAGCAGTTTGTCAACAACACCATCATCGAGAAAGAGGCTGACAAGCTGGGACTCACTGTGACTGACGAAGAGATGCAGAATCTTTTCAAGGCAGGCACCAACCCCATGCTGATGCAGACCCCGTTCGTGAATCAGGAGACTGGTCGCTTTGATGTTTCTCAGCTCACCAAGTTCCTCGCCGACTACAAGAAGATGCAGGAGCAGGGCAACAGCCAGATGATCGAGCAGTATCAGCGCCTGTACAACTATTGGAAGTTCATGGAGAAGTACATCCGTCAGCAGCTGCTCAACCAGAAGTATCAGAGTCTACTGAGCCAGTGTCTGCTCTCCAATCCCGTTTCAGCTAAGCAGGCTTTTGCCGCTCAGAACGAAGAAAGCGATGTGCTGCTGGCAGCTATCCCCTACTCTACCATCAAAGATACTGATGTTGAGGTGAAAGATGCTGACCTGAAAGCCAAGTACGATGAGAAGAAGGAGCAGTATCACCAGTATGTCGAGACTCGCGACATCAAGTATGTCTCTTATCAGGTACAGGCATCAGCTGCCGACCGTGCTGCTTTGATGCAGACCATGAAGACTGCCCAGGAGCAGCTGGAAAGCGGTATGACTCCCGCCGAGGCAGTTCGCAAGGCCCAGTCGCAGATTCCCTATACAGGCATTCTGGCCACTCGCAAGGCATTTCCCTCTGACATTGCAGCCAAGCTCGACTCCATGCAAGTGGGTCAGGTTTCTGCTCCTTTTGAAACCAAATACGACAACACCCTGAATGTGGTGAAGTTTATCGCCAAGACCCAGTTGCCCGATTCTGTGGAATATCGTCAGATTCAGGTGGGTGGTGCTACTGTTGACGAGTCTCGTAAGACCGCCGACAGCATCTACACCGCTTTGAAGGGTGGCGCTGATTTTGAAGCTTTGGCTAAGAAATATGGCCAGACCGGCGACAAGCAGTGGATGACCTCAGCCATGTATGAGCGTTCTCAGACGGTGGATACCGACACCAAGGCATACATCAATGCGCTCAACACGCTGGCTGCTGGTGAGACCAAGAATCTGGAGTTCTCGCAGGGCAACATCGTGCTGCAGGTTACTGCACGCAAGGCCATGGTCGACAAGTATGATGTGGCTGTTGTGAAACACACCATTGATTTCTCCAAGCAGACCTATTCTGACGCTTACAACAAGTTTAGCCAGTATGTCAGTGAGAACAAGACCCTCGAAGGTCTGGAGAAGAATGCCGAGAAGTTTGGTTTCCGTGTTCAGGAGCGCAACGACATCTACAACTCTGAGCACACCGTGGCAGGCATTCGCTCAACCCGTGATGCCATGAAGTGGATTTTCGATGCCAAGGCTGGCGAGGTATCTCCTCTCTATGAGTGTGGCACCAACGACAATCTGCTGGTGGTAGCGCTGACCAAGGTTCATCCTGTGGGCTATCGCGCACTCGACGATGTGAAAGAGCAGCTGAAGTCTGAGGTGATTCGCGACAAGAAGTTCGAGAAGGTGGCAGCCAAACTGGCTGGTGTGAAGGATATCGAGGCTGCCAAGAAGGCAGGTGCAGTGGTTGACAGCATTCGTCAGATTACTTTCTCTGCTCCCGTCTTTGTACAGTCTGCTGGCGCTTCAGAACCTGCTCTGAGTGGTGCTGTTGCAGCAGTCAAGCAGGGTGCTTTCTCTCCTGCCGTCGTCAAGGGTAATGGTGCTGCCTATCTCTTCCAGGTGCTCACCAAGAAGCAGCGTGAGGGTGTCAAGTTTGATGCAAAGCAACAGCTTCAGCAGCTTCAGCAGCAGGCTATGCAGGCTGCAGGTAGCTATCTGCAGGAGATGTTCCTGAAGGCTGACGTAGTGGACAACCGCTATCTCTTCTTCTAAGAAACTATTTCCTCCTTTATATAATGAATCCCTCGCTGACTGGCGAGGGATTTATTTTTCGTTAGAACTAAAGAGCTTGGACAAATTCACGACCGTATGCCCTGCAGTCGTCAAGGGCCGTCTGGTCAGGGACCCATAGCTTGGCCAGCCCCTCATTGACAAGAGCAAAACCAGCTTCCTCCAGTTTGGCACTGATTTGTTTCACAGAGCCTCCACCCCATCCATAAGATCCAAAGGCTGCCGCTTTCTTGTTCTTGAACTTCAGACCGGCAGCCATCTCCATCAATCCGGCAATGGCAAAGGAGTGACCGTTGTTGATGGTGGGTGAACCCACGAGAACGGCCTTCGAGCGCCACATCTCCGTCAGGACGTCATTCTTGTCATCGCGATTGATATTCATAATCTTCACCGTGGTGGTGGGAGATGCCTCACGAATACCATCGGCGATAGCCTGGGCCATCTTACGAGTAGACTGCCACATCGTGTCGTAGACGATGGTCACCTGGTCTTCTTGATAGGCAGCGCTCCACAGCTTGTATTTCTCGATAATCTGTGCAGGATTGTTCTTCCAGATGACACCATGTGAAGGACAAATGAGCGTGATGGGCAGATGCATCGCCTCTATCTGGGGTATCTTCTTGCTCACCATGGCATTGAAGGGGTTCAGGATGTTGGCGTAATATTTCTCTGCCTCGTACATCACTTCAGCCTCACACACAGCATCGTTATACAGCGACTCAGTAGCATAGTGCTGGCCAAAGGCATCGTTGGAGAAAACGATACCACCATCGGTGTCCATATAGGTCAACATAGAGTCGGGCCAGTGCATCATGGTCATCTCTACAAAGGTGAGCGTAGTTTCACCCAGACTCAGCGTGTCGCCCGTCTTCACATTCACAAAGTTCCAATCTTGATGGTAGTGGCCGCGGATGATGGCCTCGCCCTTCTTTGTGCAGTAGATGGGTGTGTCAGGGATGTAGCGCATCAGTTCGGGCAGTGCACCACTATGGTCTATCTCGTTATGATTCATGATGATGTAGTCGATCTTCGAGAGGTCGATGGTCTCTTTTAGCCTAGCCACAAACTCACGATCGTAGGGCTGCCACACTGTATCGATGAGCGCCACCTTCTCGTCACGAATAAGATAGGAATTATAACTGGAGCCTCTGTGAGTAGACAGCTCGTCACCATGAAAATGTTTCAGTTCCCAGTCGATCTTGCCGACCCAACTGACTCTTTCTGTAAGTTGTTTTGCCATTTTTTATTTCTATTTGTTGTTCAGTTTAGTACCTACTTGAATGATGTGTGTGCAAAGTTACGAAAATTCGTGCAAAGGGAAGAGTGAAAAATGAAAAAATTGCTGCCGCTAACGTCATTTTTCATTTTTTCATTTACATTTCCCATTTCTCGTTTCTCATTTCTCATTTTTTTTACTATCTTTGCAGGCAGAATGCTGAACATGGCAACATATTTCCCGATAACAAGCCCCACGCTGATTTTCTTTGTGGTGCTGCTCATTGTGTTGTTGGCCCCCATTGTGATGGGAAAGCTGCGCATTCCACACATCATCGGCATGGTGCTGGCAGGCATAGTGATAGGCAAATACGGCCTGAACATTCTGGAGCGTGACTCTTCGTTCGAACTGTTTGGCAAAGTAGGACTGCTCTATATCATGTTCCTGGCCGGACTGGAAATGGATTTGGAGAGTGTCAAGAAGAACTCTGGGAAGATTATCATTTTCGGACTGCTCACCTGCGTGACGCCACTGCTCATCACCTACTTTATGGCCATCTGGCTGCTGAACTATTCGTCAACAGCTGCATTCCTCTTAGGGTGCATCATGGCATCCAACACACTGATAGCCTACCCTATCATCAGCCGCTATGGACTGGCTCGCAACTCCAGCGTCATGATCAGTGTGGGGGCCTCGATGCTGTCGCTCTTCATTGCACTGATGATGCTGGCAGCGCTGGCAGCATCGTATAATGAAGAAGCAGGCCTGTCATTCTGGATGCTGTTCATCGTGAAGTTCTGTGTCATGTGTGCAGGATGTGTCTGGCTTATTCCTCGTCTCACCCGCTATTTCCTTCGTCGCTACTCCGATGCCATCATGCAGTTCATCTTCGTGCTGGCCGTCATGTTTCTGTCAGCCTCACTGGCCGAGGCCATTGGCATCGAAGGCATTGTGGGCGCATTCCTCTCAGGACTGATATTAAACAGGTACATTCCCCATGTGTCGCCCCTCATGAACAGGATAGAATTCATTGGTAATGCCGTGTTCATCCCCTATTTTCTGATTGGCGTAGGCATGCTCATCAATGTGAGGACTCTGTTTGATGGACCGCACATGCTGTGGATTGTGTTTCTGATAGCCTTCTTCGGCACCTTTGGCAAGGCGGTGGCTGCTTATCTGTCGAGCTGGTTGCTCCGGATGCCCAAGACTGCCGGCAACATGATGTTTGGTCTGACGTGTGCCCACGCTGCTGGTGCCATTGCCATGGTGATGGTAGGCATGCGACTGGAGATAGCACCTGGACAGTATCTGGTGACCGACGAGATGCTCAATGGAGTGGTGATCATGATCCTTATCACCTGTATCATCAGTACCATGATGACCGATCGTGCCTCGCAGCAAATCATTCTCAAGGAGAAAGTCCATCTGAAGATGAACGAATGGAGAAAAGACGATGAGAAGATTCTGCTCTGCGTGAAATATCCAGAGATAGCCCCTCAGCTGCTGGAACTGGCCATCATGATGAGAAACCAGAAGCAAAACCGGGAGTTGGTAGCACTCAATGTGGTGTACGACGACCTGCAGGCAGCCACCAATCGCGAACAGGGACTGCGCCTGTTGGAACAGCTGCAACAGCGAGCCAGCGCCAGCGATGTCAGAATGCAGACACAGGTGCGACTGGCCACCAATATCGCCAACGGCATCAAGCACTCATTCCGTGAGTTTGGCTGCTCTGAAATCATCATGGGCATGCACGTTCACACAGATGCCAACCCTAAGTTCTGGGGCGAATTTCTGCAAAGCCTCTACAACGGACTGAACCGCCAGATTGTGCTGACAAGGTTCGTGCAACCCCTCAACACCCTCAGGCGCATCCAGGTGGCTGTGCCTTCCAGGGCCGAATTTGAGCCTGGATTCCGTCGCTGGCTGGAGCGACTGGCCCGTATGGCAGGCAATCTGGACTGCCGCATACAGTTTCATGGGCGCAACGAGTCGATGGAGCTTATCCGTGAATACATCAACAACCATCATGCCAGCGTCAGAGCAGAGTACACCTATATGGACCATTGGAACGCCCTGCCCAAACTGGCAGAGAACATCCGTGAAGACCACATGTTTGTAGTCATCACGGCACGTAAGGGCACCATCTCCTACAAGAATGCCTTGGAGCGCCTGCCCAACGAACTGATGCAGCACTTCTCGGGCAAGAACCTCATGATTATCTTCCCTGACCAATATGGTCAGGCCAAGGAGGAGAGCATGACCTTCACTGCTGCCCAGCACCAGGAGGAGAGCAGTATCTATGACACCATAGCACGATGGGCCAAGAAGAACAAGAAATAAGCTATCAAAGCCAAACGAAGACCAGAATAAGCAATTAAAGCCAAACGAAAACCAGAATAAGCTATCACAGGCATGATGATTGAAATCAAGAATATCAAAAAGAGCTTTGGCTCGCTGGAAGTGCTGAAAGGCATCGACCTGAATATTGAGAAAGGAGAGATCGTGAGCATCGTGGGCCCCAGTGGAGCCGGCAAGACCACGCTGCTGCAAATCATGGGTACGCTATACCAGCCAGACTCTGGCAACGTATTGATTGACGGCATCGACGTCACCCACCTGTCACAAAAGAAGCTCAGCGACTTTCGCAACCAGCATATCGGCTTCGTCTTCCAGTTCCATCAGTTGCTGCCGGAATTCACGGCCCTTGAGAACATCATGATTCCTGCCTATATTGCAGGCAAGTCTACCAAAGAGGCCAGACGCAGGGCAGAAGAATTACTGCAGTTTATGAACCTGAGCGAACGAGCCAAGCACAAGCCCAACGAGCTGAGTGGCGGCGAGAAACAAAGGGTGGCTGTGGCCAGGGCACTCATCAATCATCCTGATGTCATCCTGGCCGATGAACCCAGCGGCTCACTGGACTCAAAAAACAAAGAAGAGCTGCACCAGCTCTTCTTCGATTTGCGTAATCAGTTTGGTCAGACCTTTGTCATCGTCACTCACGACGAACAGCTGGCCCATATCACCGACCGCACCATCCACATGCGCGACGGTCTGTTAGAGGATTCTGCCTACCAACCGGAAACTCAACACGGGATAGACTGAAATCTTGCTGATGGTCTTGATGACATCACCACCATCACCTTCCACCTTGCTCTTCTCCAACTGGCCTTGACCGTATTGCTTGGTAGTCTTGTCGTACAATGGAGCATAGACTTTGGGAGTTCCCCAGAACTGTACACCCAGATCGAACTGGCAACCGATACGCTTTTTGGGAATGGCACGCCCGAAGCCTAATCCAACGTATGGACGGAAGCCATTGACCTTGACGTTAGCTTCCACATTACCCTTGTCAGCAGGATTGGGAGTAATGAAATAGTCGCCCAGCTCTGCGCCAATCATCTTCAGATTGTACTGACTGATGATGGGCTGTGTGTTCACATTGGCATTCTCCACAGCATAGTTCCACTGGTTGACAGGCTGCAGGAAACCGTCCTCCTTGTTATACACCTTAACAATCTTGGATGGGCCGAAATAAGCACCCAGAGTAACACGGAAACTGCTCTTCTTGGGGAATGGATAGACATCCACCAGAATGTGACCTGTTGTGTTGTTCAGCTTTCCCTGAACATCCATCTTATTCGGCATCTCACCATCAGGAAAATCCGATAAGTCTATCTGCTGGTCAGCGGGCAGATACTGATTCAACTGGTTGGCATAGCCTTTCACCTGCGACATAGACACATCGCCCGTTTCTACTTTCAGGTCAAGATCGGTGTCGACCTTGATCTTCGGCATAAAATCAATACCTGCACGTATGCCTACGTAATGAGTAATGTTGGTCGAAGCATCCAGCGTAATACCGGTGGTACCAAAGCCTATACCTAATCCAAAACGGTTGAAAATACCATAATCTTCGGTATCCAACTGAGCCCACGACTGTCCAATGCCAAAGGCAGCCATCGCACATACTAAGAGTAATTTCTTCATAATTTCACGTTATTTTAAAGTTAATAATGCTTACTGGTTGCAAAGATAAGTAAAAAAAACATATCGTCCAAACTTTTCTGCAAAAAAATCCATATCATGTTGTTGACGGATGAAAGCACGCGCTATCCATCATGCAAATACGAACTAAAGAGAGAGATGCCAACATAAACAAGAAGTCCCCCACACTGATGGAGGACTTCTTATGATATAAGAGAGGGAGGAAGAGATTAGTCTTCGTCCTTCAGCTCTGCCTCGTGCTCCTTGATAAGAGCCTGCTGGATGTCGTTCGGAACGAGCTCGTAAGAGCTGAACGATGTGGTGAACGAAGCACGGCCACCCGTGAGCGAGCTCAGTGCGATGGAGTAGCTGGAGAGCTCCTTGAGAGGAATCTTGGCAGAGAGCTTCTGATAGCCAGCCTCAGAGTCCATACCCATGATGATGGCACGGCGACCCTGCAGGTCACTCATCACATCACCCATGTAGTCGGCAGGCACAAGCACCTCCAGGTCGTAGATAGGCTCCAGCACCTTAGGACCGGCCTCCTTGAAGGCAGCACTGAAGGCATTGCGGGCAGCGAGCATGAACGAAAGCTCGTTAGAATCCACGGGGTGCATCTTACCATCGTAGACGATGACACGCACGTCGCGAGCGTATGAACCTGTCAGCGGGCCCTGCTCCATGCGCTCCATCACACCCTTCAGAATAGCGGGCATGAAGCGCATATCGATGGCACCACCCACCACGCTGTTGATGAAGACGAGTTTGCCGCCCCACTCCAAATCCTTCTCTTCCTTCGACTTGATGTTCATCTTGAACTCCTGGCCGTTGATGGTGAACGAAGTGGGATCGGGCATTCCGTCGGTGTAAGGCTCGACAATCAGATGTACCTCACCAAACTGTCCAGCACCACCCGACTGCTTCTTGTGACGATAGTCGGCACGGGCCATCTTGGTGATGGTCTCACGATAAGGAATCTTTGGCTCCTGATACTCAATCTGAATCTTCTCGTTGTTCTCCATACGCCACTTCAACGTGCGCAGGTGGAACTCGCCCTGACCATGAACGATGATCTGGCGCAACTCCTTCGACTGCTCCACCACCCATGTGGGGTCTTCCTGGCGCATCTTCTGCAGGGCAGCCATCATCTTCTCGGTCTCAGCCTCGTTGACAGCTTTGATAGCACGAGAGAACTTGGAGTTAGGATATTTGATGAAGTCGAACTTATTCTCCACGTCCTTGTCATTCAGCGTGTTGCCAGTCTTGACATCCTTCAGCTTCACAGTGCAGCCGATATCACCGGCACGCAGCTCGTCCACCTGAATGCGGTTGGCACCAGCACAAGCATAGAGTGTGCCCATGCGCTCCTTCGAGCCACGGTCGGCATTGGTCAGGTCGTCACCACTCTTCACCACACCACTCATCACCTTGAAGTAGCTCACCTCACCAATATGAGGCTCCACGCCGGTCTTGAAGAAATAGAGCGAAGTGGGAGCGCTGGCATCGGCAGGAACATCCTTGCCGGCAGCATTCTTGATGACGGGCATCTCGCTGACGAAGGGCACCACATTGCCCAGGAACTCCATCAGACGGCGCACACCCATGTCGCGACCTGCGCAGACGCAGAACACGGGGAAGATAGAGCGTGTCACGAGGCCCTTGCGGATACCCTCGCGCATCTCGTCCTCGCTGAGGTCTTCGGTCTCGAAGAACTTCTCCATCAGCGTGTCGTCGCCAGCGGCAGCAGCCTCCACGAGGGCGGCCTTCATCTCCTTGGCCTTGTCCAGCTGGTCGGCAGGAATATCCTCGATGATGGGAGCACCACCCTCGGGCTTCCAGCTGTACTTCTTCATCAGCAGCACGTCGATGACGCTGTTAAAGCCGGCACCTGTGGCGATGGGATACTGTACGGGCACGCAGTTGGGGCCATACACCTCCTTCAGCTGATTCAATATCTGGTCGAAGTCGCAGTTGTCGCGATCCAGCTGGTTCACCAGGAAGATCACGGGCTTCTTCAGTTTCTCTGTGTTACGGAATGCATTCATCGTGCCCACCTCAGGACCATACTGTCCATTGACGAGGATCACCGTCTGGTCGGTGACGTTCATGGCAGTGATAGAGCCACCCACGAAATCGTCGCTACCCGGGCAGTCGATGATGTTCAGCTTCTTGTTGTTCCACTCTACATGAAAAACAGTAGAGAACACCGAGTAGCCATATTCCTGCTCCACGGGGAAGTAGTCGCTCATGGTGTTCTTACCCTCTACGGTGCCACGGCGCTTGATGATGCCGGCTTCGTAGACCATTGCCTCGGCAAGAGTAGTCTTGCCGCTACCCGCACTGCCGATGAGTGCGATGTTCTTGATTTCGTTAGTTTGATAAACTTTCATATCCGTAATATTTTTAGGTTTATTAATTGCAGAGTTTTCACAAAGCGGTCGTAAAAGTAATGATTTTCGAGCAAAAAACCAACGAAAGCTTTCAAATATTAAACTTTATTAGTAATTTTGCAACTAAAATGGCAGGATTATACATACATATTCCATTTTGCAGGAGCCGTTGCATCTACTGCGGCTTCTATTCCACGACCCTTCTCGACATGCGCCAACAGTATGTCGATGCGCTCTGTCGGGAGATGGAATTGCGCCCCCAGATGGCGACGCCAGATGCTCTATGCGAAGGCCTCTCCACTGGTGTCAATACCATCTATCTGGGTGGTGGCACGCCCAGCCAGCTCACCATCCCCCAGCTTGAGCAGCTTTTCCATTATATAAATAAGGTGTATGCTCCCTCCCTCCACGCTCTTTCCTCCACGCTCCTCCCTCCCCCCTCCTCCCAAACAGAAGTGACCATCGAGATGAACCCTGATGATGTGACTGTCCCGTACGCCGAAGCATTGCCTCGGCTGGGAGTGAACCGTGTGTCCATGGGAGCCCAGACATTCAACGACCAGCGGCTGCGCTTTCTGCATCGTCGCCATTCTGCGCATCAAGTGCAGCAGGCTGTTGAGAGGCTCAGAGCAGCAGGCATCCACAACATCAGCATTGACCTGATGTACGGCTTTCCTGGCGAGACGCTCGCTGACTGGCAGCAGGATATCGACGAAGTGCTCCGACTCCAGGTAGAGCACATCTCAGCCTACTGTCTGATGATTGAGGAGGGCACCCCACTCCATCGCATGGGCATAGAGCCGTGTGATGAGGAACGGGAGCGACAGATGTACGAGCTGCTGATGGACAAGCTGACGGCAGCAGGCTATGAGCACTACGAAATCAGCAACTTTGCCCGTCCTGGCTATCGCTCGCGCCACAACAGCAGCTACTGGCAAGACATTCCCTACATCGGACTGGGTGCTGCAGCCCATAGCTATGACGGACAACGGCGCAGTTGGAATGTGGCCGACATCCAGGCCTATATCCAGGCTATTGCACAGGGCGAGCTGCCCTCTGAGCACGAGGTGATCGACGAGTGCACCCACTATAACGACCGCATCACCGTGGCGCTGCGAACCAGGGAGGGGCTCCCCCTGGACGCACTGCCAGAGAAATACCGCCGCTACTGTCTGCACGAAGCACAGCCGTTTCTCGAAAGCGGATTGTTGCAATGGCACGACCATCATCTCTCGCTGACGAAAAAAGGGCTCTTCGTCAGTGACTACGTCATGAGTTCACTCATCTATGTCTGACGATGATGACAAAAACGAGCAGCTAAACGTCTATATAGATATAACTAAGGTATGAAACAACTATTTTTTTCACTCATCCTCATTCTGTTCACCAGCAACGCATCATGGGCCGGCGAGATCATCGTCCAGCCCGGGCAGAGCATTCACGAGGCACTACGCCAGGCTCGTGAGTGGCGCCGCACCAGCGACCCGCGCTGTCAGGGCGGCATCACCATCAGCCTGCAGCCTGGGCGCTACTCGATGCAAGAGCCACTGTTTTTGCGGCCAGAAGACAGTGGCACGGAGGCATCGCCGCTCATCATCCAGGGCCATGAGGGCACCATTCTCTGTGGCGACCCGATGCAGCAGCACACCCAGCTGTGGCCCGAAACGGGAATGGAGCGGATGCTGGACTTCGACACCCAGACGCGAACCATCACCATTCCGACACCCCCCGAATCAGTGCTCAGAC
>Ga0326512_10003190_pt1 | contig 12061 bp, 5 predicted proteins | sample 1_2617_0518_D_FD_203652 | JGI IMG/M metagenome (GOLD analysis project Ga0326512, IMG submission 203652) | Bovine rumen microbial communities from UC Davis, California, United States - 1_2617_0518 | ecosystem: Host-associated > Mammals > Digestive system > Stomach > Rumen | place: USA: California... | reverse complement strand
AGATAACACCTTTCATCGTATAGCCGATGAGGGGATGCAACTGTCCGTTGAAGAGAGCAGTAGGACAGCGTTGCTGGAGTTTCGAGACATCTCCTACCGTGATGGTCTGTTTTACTTTCGGAAAGGCGCGCAACCAGTCGGCTTTCATCCATGCCTCACAGGCAGAACCTCCCCATGCGGTGACGATGAGCCCTACAGGTACGTCCAAAGTCGAACGTAATGCACGACCAAAATAATAGGCTGTTGCCGAGAAGTCACGGACACTGGCACTGTTTGCCTCGTTCCATTGTCCCGTCACATCGTATCGTGGAGTCAGTGATACATGGCGCTTGACGGTGAATAGTCGCAGTTGGGAGTCTTTACAACGCAACAGCTCCTCCGTCGTTCCCTCGACGGGTTGCTGCTTGAATCCTTTCATCTGCATCTCCATATTCGACTGACCTGCGCAAATCCATACCTCGCCAATCAGGATATTGTGTAAGGTGACGACCTTACCATCGTTGAAGGTAATCTCATAAGGACCGCCAGCCTCTGGCGTCTGTACCTTCACCTCAAACTTGCCGTCCTTGTCGGCTTTCACCTGATAAGTCTTCTGGTCCCAAGAGGTAGTGATCTTGACAATCTTACCTTTGTCGGCAGTTCCCCATAGGTTACACTCTGTTTGCTGTTGCAACACCATGTTATCGCTGAAGAAACGGGGTAGCCTGACCTCTGCAAAGGAATAACACAGGGACAGGTAAAATGTGAAAAGAAAAAATGTGATGCGTCTCATATCATTGTTCTATTTTTAATTCTGGTTGTGCTAACAGACCGGCAGGTAAGAGGTTGTCACCTTTGGTACGGTACTTGGCATTGGTCCAGATGCCTTCATAGGGTGACTTCCCCTGGTCCATACCGCGCAGGGCATTATGCCAAGTGTTGACGACCTCTATCTCTATCTTGTTCTTACCTTTCTGCAAGGCTTTGGTTACCTCCACCTCATAAGGGGCTGTCCATGCGATACCACAGTCGATACCATTCACCCAGACGTGGGCAATGTCCTTGACATCAGGGAGCTGGATCCACGCACGACCAGCAGGTTGCTTTTTCATCTTCCATGTTGTCGTATACATCGCATGACCGCTGAAATAGCGAATCCGTTCGTCAGGATGCTGACTCCAGTCAAACAACTGCTGATTGTCGAGGGTGATGTTACTTTCTTTGAAAGTGATATGATAGGAGTTCTCAATTATTCCCTGCGTGGGAACTCTGGATTCCCTGCGTGGGAACTCTGGATTCCCTGCGTGGGAACTCTGGATTCCCTGCGTGGGAATAAACAAGGACCCAAAAGCGGGCATCGTGAAGGTTACTATTGTCCTCCCATTCTCCTCGGAATAATCGACTTGTGTTACCTCATCTGTGACAGGATCATAGATATACGGAATGCGTCCTGTACTGCGGAATGACGCAGTGATCTCGCGTTCCTTATCCATTTGGTTGGCGAGGAAGTAGATGTCTTGTTCTGCAGTAGCACGATGGGTATAGGCGATACCTTCTGGTAGAATGACATCACGCTCAATACCCTCAATCGTCTCTGCATACCACGGTTTATCGATAATCACAACACCTTGCTGGCGCAATTGCTCTATCCGCTCATGTGCCTCCTTGGAGATGATGCAACCTTCAGGAATGACTAATACCTTGTAGTTGAAAGGCATATTCAGCAGGGCATCCTTGTTCATGGAGTCGTACTGATAGCCATGAAGCGGGTTGATCCAGTCTTTTAAATCGAGAATACCGGCAGAGTGACGTACGCCGACGGGTGACTCCTCCATCGGTTGTCCGACATTTGCGAGACGTTTCTTTTCCGATGCCACACGTTCTTCCCCAAATAAACCCGGTAACATCGGTACGAGACGGTCTGGTGTCAAAGCACGAGAGGGCATCTCCTCACCAGTATACACAGCGATATCCACTACAGGTGTTCCTTTCTGAAGCAAGGTCTGACAACGGGTGATATAGTCTACCAATGCTTTTGCCTCCGGGAACCACGTCTGGTCACGCTGGAAGAAAAGACCGATTCCGTCGAGCGTCATACCGGGTTTGCGGTCGAGCCAGGGGTTATGGGTATTCACATGGAAGAAGAGTCGGTTCATTCCCAGGGCGAAGTTACGGTCCAATAATGCTTTGATGCTGGCAGGTGTCTCATCCCATACACCACGTACCTCTGTAAATCCCTCAGCCTGAATAATCTTCTTTCCGTAGACATGTCCACCATGAATAGCATCCAGCATATCGTTAGGTTTGTCGTGGGTGGGGGAATTCAACCAGTATTCGCCCATCGGAATATCCACATACTTATAGTGTTCCATACCATCAGAGACCATCGTGGGAGCGACACTCTCACTGCTGAGTTGTACTCCATAGTCCTTTGCCTTCTGTGCCACCGTCGTGAAGAACACCTCGTTCACCAGTTCATTGATGGTCATACGGATATCCCGTAGTATCTTTTCTCCGTCTTTCATGGGTACTCCTGCATAGACAGGCAGAAGGGGGATGAGGTCATAGCCCCGACGACGCTCAAACTCCTGGGCAAAATTCTTACTCCAGTTCTGGGAACCACACTCCCAAGAGTCAACGTGCAGGTATTGGATGGCTTTGTGGTTAGGACGGTTCATAAAGAGTCCGAACCAGTTCTCCACCTGTTTCTCTACGGCTTCTTTCGAGAACTTGTCACACTCCAGTCCCTTGGCACCACCTGCTGTCGCGTTGGTATGACCAGTAGAGGTATGTCCCATTCGCAGGATACGCCACATACCCTTGGGTAAGTCTATCTCAACGAGGTCGCCAACGATTTCTCCACGAATCAGATCAGAAGGACGAAGGAGGTCGTTGACAGACAAGTCTTCTTGGGGAGTGTCTGGGGCAATACGCCATACGTAACCAGCCTTCCCCTCCCAATTGTCGATGAGGGACCAACTCCCTAACTTGATACTCTTCAACCTGAGAACAGGTTTCCACTTGGCGGCATCCAGGTCCTCGGCACCAGGCTCAGTACCTTCTGGTGTCCATTCGAAACGGAAATACCTGGCTCGGGTGGGAGGAATACTGAATGTCGTATTGAAACCAGTATTCTGCCAACCTTGACGGGGAGGTGTGAGTTGTTTGACATCATAGAAGACGATGCCGTCATCAGAGGCTCTCACCTTCAACCGCTGGCACTGGATATTCGTACCTGACGGCTCTATCTCAATATTCTGAACCAATGTAGGTTTATCGAAAACGTACTGAATCCAGCAAGGTTTGTCGGCACAATAGACACCCTTCGCGTTCACTGTCACCTCTGGAGAATAGGAAATATAGGGAGTACCAGGTCTTTCTTGCCTGATAGGTATCGCATATACGGCAATATCCTCATAGTAGTTCTCATAGTGTTGAGGTTTGGTCATCCGGAAATGATGGAATCCTCCATCCATGATGGTGTCACAGAATACAATCTTCTGCATCGATTCCTCGGGTTTGATCCACGGACCACCAGCCAAAGCAAAACCGTCACAGACATGAATACCCATTCCCAAGCCGAGGGAATCAGCTTGCACCAAGGCTAAGTCGACCATTTTCCAGAAGTTGTCACTTAAAGCATCGGCAGTACCTTCATACTCTGGACGTTCCACAGCTCCTCGTATCGGCATCAGGTAACAGCCACCCAGTCCTACCTCCTTCATCGCCTGTAAGTCTGCTTTGATACCTTGTTCGGATACAGCACCGTACATCCAGTACCAGAAGGTCCAGGGCTTAATCGTGTCAGCATGGCTGACACTAAATGAAAAATGAAAAATGAAAAATGAAAAAAGTAATCGCTTCATATCATTCAAATTTCAGGGTAGCACTGATACCTCCTTTTCCTTTACTCCAATAGGGTTGTGCCGAGGGACCATTAAGGTCAGTGGTATTTACCTTGTTGCGTACGGCAGGGATGGCCTTGAGCAAAGCGATACCTGTCTCGGGGAGGGTATAGAGAAGATGGTCACGACCGTCACGTGGGGTATAGACACCAACATAACAATGGTTATCAGGATGTATGATCCCGATCTTTCCTTCAGTGGTCTCTATCTGCATCCAGTCGATATTGGCGAAGTAGCCTTTGAACTCAGGATACTCGAAAGACTCACCAGGAATGGGATCGTTGTAGCTCGTCTTCCAATACCCGTATTGCGGACCTTCCAAACGGTTCTGCCAGACACGATAGGGTCCTTTTCCTACCCATTGCTTACTCTTAACCTTTGTCTCTGGATAGTCAAAGCAGACACCTAACAAATCGACAACACCGTTAAAGTAATAGGATGCTGATAGGCTGACGCTGCCGTCATGATGGAAAATCCAGTTCACATACTCTAGCGAGCCATGACGGTATTCTGCATGCAACACGTTATTGTCAAAGGTAAATCCGACAAAGGAACCTTGATCGGCATATTCCGTATAGTCGGTCTTTTTCTGGAAAGCCTCTTTGTCATCATGGTTATAGAAACCGTCTTGTGAGCGATCACTACGTTTGGCGGCAATGAAACGGGGTCCGTTCCCAAAAGAAAGGGTATGTCCGTTTGTCACAACATGATGCAGGTGTCCGTCTTTTTTGGAGAAGACATATCGTTTGTTTGCCATACTGATAGTCATCTCGTCAGCGGTCTCCTCCATCCCTGCCTTTTCCACATTTTGTGGTTCACCTTTTGCAGTAGAACCCATTTGGAAGAAATTCCACGTGAAGATCTCTTTTCCGTATGGATCGGTGGCAGTAATTTGCAATACTTCTCCAATATCATCTATCGTTTGACCAATGGGTTTGGGCTTATTCACCTGAACCGTCTTTCCTGGTTCTGCATCTGGCACTTCTAAGGTTCCTTGTGAAGCGACTTTGGTCTGGCTGTTACCATAGGTCGGCATCAACAGATATTTGTAAGTGAAACGACACTCACTAAGTCGGGTGAAGTTATAGTGATTTGTTATTGCCAGTTTGGTGGATGGTAGTATTTCTATCTGTATAGGACTCCATATCTCACGGATGGTATAGAACGAGCCTTCTTTCTCCATGTGGGGACCTACGATACCGTCAGAGCCGAAGTTACCCATACAGTCTACGATATTGTTCATATCCGTGCGGACGACACCCTGGTCCATCAGGTCCCAGAGGAAGCCACCGGCACAACGGGGATTCGACATCATCAGTTTCCAGTAGTCCTTCAGTCCCGCACCATGTCCTCCATCGTAGAGACCATGCAGGAACTCGGTAGGCATGAAGATCTCCTTCTGTCGCATATACTCTGCCGTCTCACCCCATGAACGATAATGCTTCGTCTCGAAACCGTTGCGGTTTGCCCAAGGATACAGGACGACACGCTGTTGGGGGTCGAACTTTGCGAAGACAGGCTCCAGTTCATAGTTGAAGCCTCCCTCATTGCCATTACTCCAGAAGATGATGCTGGGGTGGTTGACATCACGTGTCACCATCTCCTCGACAATCTGAGAACCGGTAATGGTCTCGTGTGCCCAATGCCACCCAGGTTGCTCACATTCCACATAGAGACCTAATGAGTCACAGGCATCCAAGAACTCCGGGTCGGCAGGGTAGTGGGAGAGACGTACGGCATTCATGTTCATCGACTTGATGAGCAGCACATCCTCGATATTCTTTCGCTTGGATAGCGTACGTCCCGTTTCTGGACGGAAAGAATGGCGGTTGGCACCTTTCACGATGACTTTCTTGCCATTGATAAATAAACCATCCTCTTTGTCACCATTATATTGGTGGCGGTATTCTATAGTGCGGAAACCAAATTTCTGACGTTCCACATGGAGGGGTTTACCTTGTGGGTCTTTTAATGTGAAGACAGCTGTATAAAGATTCGGCTGTTCTGCATTCCACAATAAAGGATTCTTGACAGCGAAATCAACCTGTGTCTTGTCGCTGGCGACAGGGAAGGATGGACTGGTTGTCACCTTCATTCCTTTCGCGTCTAAAATATCGACACTTACAGAACTACCTGCAAGGGCGCGGTTCAGGAACACGTCAGCTTTGAAACGACCGTCCATTCCTGCATTGATGGCTACACGGTTAATGTTCTGAGCAGGTTTGGAAATGATAAACACCGGGCGCCAGATACCACCGAAGTTCCAGTAGTCGGCACGACGCTCAGCAAAATTGACCTGTGGATGGGTGCTCTCTTTTAGGACTTCCACTTCCAAACGGTTTTTCTTCGCACCAAAAAACACACGGTCTGAGACATCTATGGTATGACGGGTGAAGCCTCCCTGGTAGGTGCCGTTACCAGCCTTTCGTCCATTGATCTGGACTCGGATTTCTGTAAAAGCAGCCTCGAAAACCAGCTGGATCTGTCGTCCTTGCCACTCTTGAGGTAAGGAGAACTCTGTCTTGTACATACCCTTCTCGTCAGCAATACCCTCCGGTGTTGCCTTACCATAGAAACGCATACCATATTGATAGGTGCCGAAACCCTGCAGCTCCCAACAGGAGGGCACACCGATCTTCGTCCATTTCCCGGCATTCCGCCCATCGGTACATTGGAAGTCCCATTGTACCATATCATCACATCCTGTACCACTGATGTACTGTCGGTGTGTGTTCACATCACCCGATTGTGCCCATGCTGCGAGCCAACCCATAGTCAGCAGTCCTATTGTTACAAGTTTCTTTCTCATATATTCTACCTTATTTATATATATTAAGGACTCTCCCGTATCGGTTTTGTAACCCTTGACTCGTTACAAATCGGAGTCTTTGTCGTCTTATTAGAAACCAAACGAAAAAAGATTATGATACAGAACAAACCACTTAGCGGAATCATTCCGCCACTTGTAACCCCTTTGAAAGATAATGAGACACTTGATATTGAGAGTCTTGAGCGACTGATAGAACACCTTATAGCAGGGGGTGTCCACGGACTTTTCATTCTCGGCACTACTGGTGAGGAGCAAAGCCTGAGTTATGATGTTCGTAAACAGATGATCAAGGAGTCATGCCGCATCAACAAGGGACGCCTGCCGTTACTTGCATGTATCACCGATACCAGTATCGTGGAGAGTATCAAACTCGCTAAAGTAGCTGCTGACTGTGGTGCCGATGGTGTCGTATCCGCTCCACCTTACTATTTTGCTACGGGACAACCGGAACTTGCTCAGTTCTATGAGGAACTGGTACCGCAGCTTCCGCTTCCCGTCTTCCTCTATAATATGCCGTCACATGTGAAGGTGAGCTTTGCTCCTGATACCGTGCGACGTATCGCACAAAACCCACAGGTGATTGGTTTCAAGGACTCCAGTGCCAACACCGTCTATTTCCAGTCTGTGATGTATAAGATGCAGGAACGTCCTGACTTCGCGATGCTTGTCGGTCCTGAGGAGATCACAGGTGAGTGTGTGTTGCTGGGTGGACATGGAGGTATCAATGGTGGTGCGAATATGTTCCCGGAGTTGTATGTGGCAATGTATGATGCCGCACGTGCTGGTGACCTGGCTCGTGTACGTCAGTTGCAGCAGTATATCATGCAGATATCGACCAGTATATATACCGTTGGCAAACACGGTTCCAGTTATCTGAAGGGTCTGAAATGTGCCCTCTCTTTGTTGGGTGTCATCAAGGACGACTTTGTCGCCTCTCCCTTCTATAAGTTTGAGGAACCAGAGCGCGAGAAGATTCGTCAGGCACTTGCAGCCTTGCCGATAAAAGATGGAAAACTATGCATCTGATAGATTTTGTCATCTTTATCGTCTTCACACTGGGTGTGGTGGTCTTCGGCTGTTCTTTCTTCAAGAAAGGAAGTTCAGCGGATGAGTTCACCTCCGCGGGACATTCCATCCCAGGTTGGGTCGTGGGTATGTCTATCTTTGCCACCTATGTGTCGAGTATCAGTTATATCGGTTATCCGGGTAAGGCGTTCGCCGCTGATTGGAATGCCTTTGTCTTTTCCCTGTCAATCCCTATAGCGAGTTATTTCGCCGCTAAGTACTTTGTACCCTTTTATCGGCATAGCGGCTCTGTCTCTGCCTATACCTTTCTGGAGGAGAAGTTCGGAGCATGGGCGCGTCTCTACGCCTCGGCATGTTATCTGTTAACCCAGATTGCCCGTATGGGTAGCATCCTTTATCTGCTTGCCGTCCCCATGTATATACTGATGGGATGGAACCTGCATGTGGTGATCATTACTACCTCTATCGGTATCATCATCTATTCGATGTTAGGAGGACTGAAGGCTGTCATCTGGGCGGATGCGATCCAGGGTATCATCTTGATTGGTGGTGCGATCCTGTGTCTTGGCATCTTGATGTTCTCTATGCCGGAAGGTCCCATGCAGACTTTTGAACTTGCCATCAACTCACCGGAGGGAAACAAGTTCTCGCTGGGTGCTTTCTCTTCGGACTTGACGACCTCTACATTCTGGGTCTGTTTGGTCTATGGTATCTTTATAAACTTGCAGAACTATGGTATTGACCAGAACTACGTACAACGTTATCATGCGGCAAAGACAGACAAGGATGCGAAATTCTCCGCACTCTTTGGAGGTTATCTCTTTATTCCTGTATCGGCACTGTTCTTCCTGATAGGTTCTGCTTTGTATTCCTATTATACGGCTGGTGTCGCTACCTTGCCAGAGGAGATCGCGAAGAAACCAGACTACGTGTTCCCGTATTTCATCGTCAATGGGTTACCTGTCGGACTGCGTGGCTTGTTGATCGCCTCTATCTTTGCTGCCGGGATGAGTACGGTGTCTACCAGCGTGACTTCGGCAGCCACGATTATCCTGACGGATTACGTTCGTCCTTTCTTCCTAAAGGCTCGTCGTATGGCTGATCATCTTCGCCACCATGATCCGAATGACCATCATAAGCACCAGAAGCTGGAACTTGCCATCGTGAGACTGAGCAGCTTTGGGGTGGGACTGTTAGGTGCCTGTGTGGCTATCGCCATGCTAAGTGTGGAAAGTATCATTGATGCATGGTGGACGTTGTCAAGTATCTTCTCAGGTGGTATGTTGGGACTATTCCTGTTAGGATGCATCCCCCAGCAGATCAACCGCATAGGAGCTTTCTTAGGGTGTGTGGCTGGTATCATGGTCATCGCATGGATATCTCTTGCCTCGATGTGGTCGTTGCCGGGTCCGCATCTGCATCCTTATCTCGCTATCGTACTGGGTACGACAGTGATCTTCGTTGTGGGTTTCCTTGCCACCTGGCTTTACCAGACTGGCAGGAAGGAATAAGGATTATTCAACGGGTAATATACGAATCCGTAAAGTTTGAGGTGTTGTGGGCACGGTGTACTTCTTGAGGACTCCAGGTCCACAACTACTGTTTCCTAACCCCATCACCGCACAGTCAATAGACAGATAGACTTTCCCTTGGTCTTGCAGCTCGTAATCATGTGTCTTGCTGGCAAGATAGGGAGCGGAATAGGGGAGTGCGGAGAATGAGAAAGGCGTATCCGTAGCTTCAATCCGTATTCCTTTTCCTTTCTTTGTCCTCAACTCCACAAGGGTACATTCCTCATGGTTTCCTGAGTCCTGTGGACGTGGGTAATGGACATATTGTTCACTGACTGTTGACTTCCACAGTCCAATAGGACAAGATTGTTTCCGGTCAGGATAGTTATCCCAGGGACCTCGTCCGTACCACGTCAGTTGCTCGTAATCACGGGGCAGCTCGATGACAATACCCAGTCGGGGGAGTGGTGGCAGACTGTCTGGAATCGTGAATGTGAAGGTCCATTCGTCACCTTGTTGCTCCATGCTCATCGGAATACGGAGCGTGTCGAGTCCACAACGTTTCCAGTCTTTTGCCAACCAATTGCCGAAACTCTTGTCATTATCTGTGGGAGCACGGAATACTTGTGGCTTGATCGTTGAGAGGTAATGACTGATGGCTGGTGTCTGGGACTTTGCTTTCAACGACTTGGGCTTCTGGGTGTTTGCCTTTACCTCTGGACCATTGCCATACACAGCCTGTACCTCATAATATTTCGGAGTCAGGGTACGGTCGCTCATCACAACACCATTCATACAGAAAGCATGTAGGTTGGGCTTGTCACCAAAGTCTCCACCATAGAAGACGGAGTCATTTTTTATCTTTAATTTTTCATCTTTCATCTTCATGATGCCTTGGTCTACCCAGTCCCAGATAAAACCGCCAAGCATCCGTTTGTTGGAGTTGATCTCGTCCCAGTATTCCTTGAAGTTACCTAAGGCGTTACCCATACAATGAGCATACTCACTGGTCAGTACAGGACGTGGTCCACCGTCAGAGCCTATCCATGTACAATGGTCTCCCTCCCGTTGGGCTATCTCCAGCAGACGCTCCCAACGTGCGTTCTCCGCACGTTCCTTGTCGCTGCCCTCAGGGATACCGGGGTTCAGGTATTCCTGCATCACACGGGGATAGAAACGGGAGATGACATCAACTGTTGAGGGGTCGGGGTCTCCTTGTGCACCTTCGTAGTGGACGGGACGGGTAGGGTCGAACTCATGGAGCCATGCTGACATAGCAGCTTGGTTAGGACCGTAACCACTCTCGTTACCAAGACTCCAGAAGATGATACATGGATGATTCTTGTCGCGTTCAGCCATACGGATGGCTCTGTCGAGGAAGGCTTCTCCCCAGTCAGGTGTTGATGCCAGCGTACCACGCAGACCATGTGTCTCACAGTCTGCCTCGTCCATCACATACATCCCCATAGAGTCGCAGAGCTCATACCAGCGGGGACAGTTGGGATAGTGTGACAGTCGTACGGCATTGATATGGGCAGCCTTCATCAGCCTCAGGTCCTTGAGCATCAACTCCTCTGTCATCACACGGGCTTTGTATGGGTCGTGCTCATGACGATTGACACCCCGTATCTTGATGGGTTGTCCGTTGATGAGTAACTGTCCGTCTTCGATACGGATGACGCGGAAACCAACCTTCTGGCTGACTTGTTCGACGATGGTGCCGTCTCCTTTTTGTAATTGCAGACAGAGGGTATAGAGGTAGGGACTTTCTGTACTCCACAGGTGGGGGTTGTCGACCTTCATCTCCATACGGTTGAACTTACGATAACCACGTTGTGGATACCATTCATTCATACGGGCTGCCTTGTGGGCGAGGTCCAGGACTTCATTTGCTGCGACCGTGTCAACAGCTATGGGACGGTTGCCGTCTGACAACGTGGCGACGAGACGATAGTCATCACCCGTCTCACCACCGTAGACGGAGAATTGTGGATTGATGGCAAGCGTCCATTTCCCCTTCTCTTTGGAGGGAGTCAGGGGGAGGGTCCTTATGGCGACATCTCTCAGACGGATGTCAGGGGTGTGATAGAGCAGCACGTCCCGGTGAATACCACCAAAACGCCAGAAATCCTGGTCTTCCAGATAGGAGCCGTCACTGTATTTATATACCTCTATGGCAATCTGGTTTGTTCCTTTCTTGATATAAGGGGTGACGTTAAACTCCGAGGGTTCCATGGAGCCTTGGCTATAACCGACTTTCTCACCGTTGATCCATACATAAAAGGCACTCATCACTCCCTCAAAGCGTAGGAACGTCTGTCCCTCTTGCCAGCCGTCAGGTAAGGTGAATGTCCGCTTGTATTGTCCGGTCGGGTTACGCTCCTCATAAGTTGTCCATTCCTTCTTGGGCTCTTTCATGACATAGGGAGGATCTATCTTGAAAGGGTAACCGGCGGAGATATAGATAGGAGTACCGTAGCCGTTGACTTCCCAGTTGGCGGGAACGACAAGCGTCTTCCAACCGGAAGCATCGAAGTCGGTGCGGTAGAAGTCCTTGACGCGCTCCTCGGGGGTCTTTGTCCATCGGAACCTCCAGTCTCCATTCAGTGACAACATACGGTCACCCGCCTTCTCTCCATAAGGAATGAAATATGCCCGTGCCGGTTCACGGTTTATCTGCAATACGTGGTTGTCTTCCCAGTCGTGGTGTTCCTGTTGGGCAGAAATAGACAGGCAGCACAGGGAACATAGCGATATAATGACAGTTCTCATTGTACTTCAAGTTCTTTAAATTCTATTTGTTCTGTTTC
>Ga0326512_10003189_pt1 | contig 12064 bp, 15 predicted proteins | sample 1_2617_0518_D_FD_203652 | JGI IMG/M metagenome (GOLD analysis project Ga0326512, IMG submission 203652) | Bovine rumen microbial communities from UC Davis, California, United States - 1_2617_0518 | ecosystem: Host-associated > Mammals > Digestive system > Stomach > Rumen | place: USA... | reverse complement strand
TAGATGGATTTCTTTGTACTCTTACAGTAGGGGAAATACCATCATCTACCTTTGCTTCGGTAGTTCCACTTTTATCTGTAATATTAATTTCGACACCATCAGAAACCCTTGTTGCTGTAACTGTTGGCGAAAAACCATCTTCTCCCTTAACTGTTTTAATTAGTCCACAATCAATTGTAGTTCCATCTGTCAATCTTAAAATAAGATGGTTATTATCGTCTACATTCGCTAATGCAATGCTGACTCCATTAACACCATTCTTAACATCATAAGATACTGATTGAGATGGATTTGTAGTAGAGAAAGTAACTCTATTACCATTCGTAATTGGCTGAACTGAAATAGTTGGAGTTTCACCATTACTTACTGTTAAAGTTCCAGTATGTGTTACATCACTAGCATCTTTCCAACTAAAAGTAATATCGTGTGTTCCATCTGCATTATCTACAATCGAACTAATCATGCAAGGAGAACCTTTAATTGCTCCCATACCAATAACTGTATTCTTAGTATACAATTTGGCTAAAGCAAGAGTAATTATATCCATATATATCTCTCCTTTATTCTAAAAATCTTGTAAAATCCATTGTTTTGTTTCTTCATCAAACATATATACATTACCTGTATCTATCTCATATATAGAACTAGCATTTTCAACATCTAAAGGTTTTGTATCTGTTGATTTTAAATATAACATAGAAGTCCTATCATCTGACGATTGACTTCCTATTCTTCCAACTGTAATCATATTTTTATCTCCTTAAATTAAAACCCCTTAGAATATAAATACATAAATACTCCAATAGCCATAATAATTGTTACAAAATTATTTTTAAGCCATTCAAGTATATCGAATTTTGATTTGCCTTCAATGTCATCTAATCTATTTTCAACTTTTTCGTCTAATTTATTAACTTTATTTGCCAAATCATCAACATTACTAGCCAAATCATTTGAAATTTTATTTGTCGTTGTAATAGAGTCCGATATTTTAATCATAGCCTCTTTTACATTTTCCATTGTATCAGATAATTTCCTAGATGTGTCAATCGCTTGCTGAGTTAATAAACTATTATTCGACAGCTCTATTTTTATATCTGTGATTTCTTCTTTTAGTGATTTTATTTCTTTATACTCTAAGTTTTCTACTTTCTTTTTTAAATCATTATAAATTTCGATTTCATCATTCATTCCATACTGTTCCTCCTTTTTTATTTATAAAAACACAAAATCGAAAATAAGGAGAATATAACTATATATCCTCCTTATTATTATCAATAAAATTGTATGTTAATTTTTTAATGATATTATCTATATCATCACTTTCTAAATGTCCTAATTTTCTTTCAAGCCTCTTTTTAGTTATATCTCTTAGACATTCCAAAAGAACAGTATTTTTTTCGTATATGAAAAAATCATACTTCCCAATCGGAATTTCATAATGATTTATCATTGATTTTTTATTCGCACTTGAAGTTATAGGTGCAATAATAACATTGTTTCTATTTTTGGTTAAACTATTACATGAAATACAAACGCAAGGTCTAATTCCACTTTCTTCGTTTGCTATTCCATCTTTAAGATTAACCATAAAAATATCCCCTTGTTTTATATCTTTAACTTTCGTTTTTGACATAAGAATTATTCTTTTTCTTTTTCTTTGTGGTAGTTCTTACATCTGTTTTCTCTTTCTTTGGAGTTTCTTCTTTTAATGTATTTGTAGTAGAAAATGGGGATAATGAAATTTCGTAATTATTATCTACTTTTTTTACATATACATAATCTGTTACTCCATTTAGTGTATTCTTAATCTGAACAACGTGAGAATCATCTATTTCCACAAATAAATTACCTTTGTGTTCAAATCTGACATAACAACTACCATTTGGTATTTTCTTTCTTTTCTCCATATTCATAATATAACATTCGCCTTGATTATCCGTAGGAATAAATTTTTCTTGCTTTAGGCACTTCTTGGAATATATGCAATAGTGATTATTTAATCTACAATACAATCTCGGATAATATGTTTCTCCTTCTTTATAATAACTATATTCACAAGCCATAATAACTCTCCATTTTTTAATATGTACACACTATAAATATAATTATATTAAAAATATTTATAGTGTCAAAAAAGAGATATAATTATATTTAAACAATTATATCTCTTTATCATTTTATTTAATATATAATTATATTAAAATTATACAGTAGCAACAGTAGCCACAGCCTTTGCTTCTAATGCTGTCTTTGTTGTTACAACAACACTGATAGTAGCACTTCCTTCTGCAACAGCAGTTACAGTACCATTAGTATCAACAGTAGCAACAGTATCTGCACTAGAAGTAAATGTTAGCTTAGAGTTGTCTAACAACTTAGGAGCTACATTTCCACCATATAAAGCGTATACTTCTAATGTTTGAGTTTCACCAACAGTCAAATCCAAAGAGCTATCAGCAATTACAATAGCCTTAACGTCTTCAAACTCATCCTTATTATATACAATTTGCTTTAATTTAGCATAATATCCATCTGCATCACAACCTTCATTTCCAGTAAATGTAGCAAGAGCAGAACCACTCAAAGAACTTGTAGCAACACCACTAGATGTTAATGAAAGCTCTTGAGAACCATCAAATAAAAATGTAGGAATTTCAACTTGTACTTCTCCGACTTTAGAAGAAGAAGAGTAAGATTGAGCATCAGTACCACTCTTAAATAATGGCAATGTCAAAAGTGCATAACATTGAGATGGAATGAAAGCAGAAGAAACAACAAACTCTTCGGCTGTTGCATCATTCTTCATATACTTAACACATACAGTTGTACCAGCAGGTAAATTAGGTACAGTTGCAGTCTTTCCTTCAAATGTAATCTTTGTCCAATCATCACTTCCAGCAATGCTATACCAACCAATCTCGTTTAATGTACTAAACTTTTGTGGTGTATCAGTTACAGTAATTTGGTTTGCTACAGTAGTTGTTACTTGTTCTACTGTCATAATATCAGAACCTACTGTAATAGTAGAACCAACATTAACTGCTAAATATTCAAGATTGAATAAAGCATCTTCAAGAGAAAGAGCTAAAGCACTATCATGAAAATACTTTGCTAAAAGCTGATTAGCAAGACCACCTCTAACATCTTCGCTAGAAATAGTAAAGTTCATACCACTAGAAGTAAGTGTTTTTGAAGTAATAACAATTTCACCAGATGATTTGTCGATAAATTGAATATTACCAACGCCTGCCAAAACGTACTTATTCATACTTTTAATTCTCCTTTATATTATTGTAAATTTAAATTATTTAATTGTTCAGCACCACTAATACCTTTATTTGATAATACACTTGTATCTTCAAATATTTCTGAAAATTTATCTTTTTCTTTTTCATATAATGGATGCTGAATGTCTTCATCTACTTTATATTTATAAGAGCCTTGTATAATTTTTTTACCAATATACACTGTATCTTCAACACAATGTTTAAATATTTGGCTAAACATTCTATATGAAAGATTATTTAAATATTCCATAGTATATCCACATTTAGATAAAACATAAGTTTTCTGTTCTTCTAAACTTGGAACTTTACCATTTTTATATTTTATTTTATAATAATCTTCATATAATTGTTGAACATCGGCATCAATATAAATATCTTTATAGTCATATATATTTTGATATAATATAATTTTTTTTATCTCATCAAATTCTTTATGAGTAATATATCCTTTGACAATATTATTGTCATCTAATAAGGTAATAACTATTTTTCCTTTATACTTAGAAAAAGCAACTCTGCTTTCTCCTAGAGAATATTCCATAATATTAGCAACATAAGTTCCATATTCTGAATTAACAGAATATAAATTGTACAAATATTCAAGATAAGACATTTGAATGATTTGAATATCATTTATTTTATTCTTATCAATTTGTAATATACTTATACTATGTTCGTATATTCCCCAATCTTTTACCTTAATTGGATATATATTTAATTCATACCCACACTTTAATTTATATGGGCAAGGTTCATCATTTTGGAAATATAATAATTTTAATGTTTCAATATCGACAGCCACGATTAACAACCATCACTATCTGGCATAATTATGGTTTGAGCTAAAAACAAGCTACGACCATAGAATGATTTACTGTTAGATATATTCATTAAACTTTTACAAGTCCTAGATAAGTTTCTATCAAACACTAAATCGCCAGTTCCTTTTATATTTACACCATTTAAATCTTTTAACAGTAAAGACTCAATCAAATCGGTTCTTTCACAAAATGCTTCATTATAGTAAACATTTGCACATTTTTCTTGACAAATTATATCAAATTCATAAACCACCGTTGCTTGAAGTCTACTAATTGGAACAGCATCGTAACGATATATTCTTATTTGGCATTGTTCCTCCCCACTATCTAAGGAATTGCCTATCAATGGCTTTAAGAATATATTGTATTTTTCTTCAAGTGGGTCAATCCCATCCCACACTAGTTCTTTCTTTTCTTTTACTGTTAAATTTGGTTGGTCTAAAGCATCAATTGTTTGATACTTTAATAATTTCCAAATCTCCTCTGAACCATTAAGAATTAAATGTTCTATAATGCTATACGGAAATGTAGGCATTACAGAAAAATCATTATAGGCGGTATATGAATTTCCATTATTTAACATTTAACATACACCTCCTAAATTAAACCTTTTAATTTTATAGTCATTATTACATCTTCACAATTGTCAGCACTAAACGTTAAAGTAAGAGCATTATTACTACGCTTATTGTTTGTCAACGAATAAACATTGCCAACATTTGTTAATGAATAATAATTATTATCTATCCAATTTGGAGTACAAACAACAGAAATTGTATCATCTAATACTCCGTTTTTATATACATTGCAATCAAATTCTTGAGTATCTAATTGCGATATACTATTAATTATTGGTGATACAACCAAAGTATAATTGTCTTGTTGTGTGGCGATAACCTCAACGCTTAATTGTGAATAAATATTATCATCACCATTTAAATGACAAGTTAATGTAGCAGTATCACCGACTTGACCAACAATTTCATAATTACCATCATTGTCAACTGTAATTACATTATCATCACTGCTCTCCCAAACAATATCACTCTGAATGATATTATCTTGTCTAGTTACAGTAGTATTAATTACACCTTTATATCCATTAGGTGCAACAATATTATCAATATCAAATGAAATCTTGTAATCATTATAATTAATATCAGCCAAGTTATTTTCTAAATCATCAGATGGTAATATAGAAGTCCATTCTATAAATAATTCTAATAATGGTACTTCTTCTGTGTTAATATCATCCATCATAAATGAGTTAATCTGTGTAATTTTGAAAGCAGATTTATGATTTAATATAAATCTTTGATTTGGTATAATTTTATTTGTTTCTTCGTTTCCTTGTATCATGACTACAAGCCTACGATTTTCAACAGTACCACTTTTTGCGATTTGGTTATTTGTACTTGAAAGCTCGTAACCAACAAAGCATGGTTCTTTTACAATTACACCGTCTTCATTTATCCACTTTAGATAGTTATTACAACGAACCAATTTACTATCTGCAATATTTGCTAATGGTTCAATTGTATCATAACATAAATATGTTTGCCAACTATCTTTACCACTTGGGTCATATAAATATTTTTGCCCACGCACATTTAATGGGTGGTTTATGTCTTTGAATAATACACGAATAAAATCTGAAATTTCTTTACTTGTATTTACTGTAATATCAGCAACAGTATCTACCCATACTTCGTATTCTGTATATTCATTTAGCGGATAATTTTGTTCTTTAATCTTTCTTATTTGAGTAGTATCTAACCAACCACTATTTATAGTCGCTTGGTCTAAACTTTTCCAACTCTCATGTGGAGTTTGAGCAATCTTATTTAGATAATTTTCATACCAATCCATAATTACCCCTCTCCAAAGAAAGGTAACTCTGATAATTTTGATATTTGATATTCTGTAATATTTCTATCTAATTCTTCTCTCATTTTATCGAGAACATCACTACGTTGTTTAATATTTTGTGCCTCCGAATGGCTTTTATATTCACGCACATTAAGATGTAGTCTAAATTGAGTAACATCTTGCATATCATTATTATACCACGCAATAGCAAGTCCTAAACATAAAATTTTAATTTCCTTACTAGATAAATCACTATTAAAGAAATATTCAGTTGTCGTAGTTGTAGTTCCATCTTCATTGGTCACAGTAGTATCTACTGAATTATAAGATAAATCAATTAAACAGCCATCAAAATCATCAATACTGTCTAGGAGAAATCCCTTTAAAAGTTGATAAAAGGACTCTTTATCTAATTGATATAGATTATCTAATCTATAATCTTTAAATTGGGTCATAGCCCTATCATACACTTTAATAAATGGTGTTCCCAAAGAAATTCCTCCTTTCTGTACTATTCACCTTTATTCTTTTCTTTAAATTCTTTAAAATCACTAGCCATCTTTTCAATGTCAATATCTGTTGCAAGTCTAATATCTTCAAGTTTATTTCTATCAAGTCTTGCTCCGTTAGCAATATTTTCTGCCATTTTTCTAGCAAGAGATTGTTGAACACTTTCATTTAATCCAACAAAAATATCGACACAATTATCTCCAACCAAATTCTCAACATCTGCAAGAACCTTATCATTAAAGATATGTTCATATTCTTCTGTAAGACCAAATTCTTCTACTACATCTGCATTACAGATATAGTAATATCCTTTTTCTGCTTGTTCTCTATATTGAACAATAGAAAGAATCTCTTCTAAGTCTTGCATACGAATAATCTTTGAATCTCCTAGTTTTGCAAAAGTATAAACTTTTCCTTGTCCATTTGGTTGTGTACTAAGATTTAATTGATTTTCAAGCAATGAAATAACCTTAACCTTAGTTGGCAATTTATCAATTGGTTTTTGATTAGCTTGCAAAGCATCAACCAACTGTTGTAAATCAGATTTTTCACTATTTGCGTTGTCTGCTTGTTTCTTAGCATCTTCAACTTGTTTTGTTAAATTAGCAACTTGTTCCATAAGTTGCTTAATAAGTTCATCATTTGAATTATTTTCTACCTTTACATCTACGGTAGGTTCAGACTGTTCCTTTTTAGGTCTTCCAGCCTTTCTTTTTGTTTCTGCCATTATAATTTCTCCTTTTATATGTACACCTAACCACCTAGAAGAGTCTCTTCTTAAAAGTGGTTAGGATTTTTTTATTTATTAAATGTATTTAAATAATCTTCTTTATATAATATAAAATACTTATCTTTATATAAAGTTTTTGATTTTAATTTTTTATGTATAACACTTGTTCTAATATTCAAATCTTTTGACATTTCCAAAATCATAGAATATTCTTTTATTAATTGTTTATTTTCATCTAACAAAACAACAACTCTGTGTTTATTGTTTTTATATTTAATTTGTTTTATATTGTCATAATCTTCTATATAGCAAAATCTATACCCATGAGTTGATTTTCTTGAGTTTTTACATACTGCAACTATTTCTCCACTAGATATATTTAAATCATTACTAGCATCTAATATGCTACAATATTGTTTCAATATATTGCAATTTAAATCTAATGAATATATTTCTTTTTTATTTGTTCTAGGAATATACGTTATATCATTTTTGTCTATTTCTTCATTTACATCATAAAGTTTCCATAAATAATTATGTGCATACGCAATACCATTTTCATCGCAATATTTTTTGCACGCAGTATGTATATCTGCATTACTTATATTTAGTTCTCTGTGAATATCATACATATTATACCAAGTTTTTATATATTGTCCATTTACAGAATATTGATTAACATGATATTTAGTATGTGTTATCCTTTGTTTTAATTTTGAACTTTCACTATGTAATAATTTTGGTGTATTGTCTCCACCTTTAGTTAGATTATAACCATATTTAGAATTGCTTGTTTTATATAGTTTAATATATTTTATTTCAAATTCTTTGGCTTCATCTAGTGTAAGATTATCAAATAGAATATTGTGATAAAAACCATTCCATGTATATTTATTTATTGCTCTCGCAAATAACGGTTGAACATAATTACCATGTTTGTTTTTTGACAAATAACCGTTTCCATTTTTGCCCCATCTGTTTTTATAGTCTTTTGTTATACCAAAATATTTTTTACCATTTATTTTATTTGTATGACAATATAAACAATAATTATTATTATTCAATTACTATATCAACACCTTTATATTTTATAATATAATTATAATAGTAATTTCTATAAGGCGTAACAATAGAAAAATAGTTTGCAACCTACTGTCCTATTATAATTATTTTATGTACGCTTAGCCCAATTTAAAATCGGGCTAAGACTTTATAAAACTTTGAATAATATTTATTAAAGTTCAATAACACCGGCAATACTGTTAGTAATAATGCCACAGCGCCATGCTTTTTGGATGTTGCTGGTTTGAACAAGGTTGGCGTTGAAATCTGACTGTTCTGTATGAGACAAAGAGCCTCCAACTACAACCTTAGCAATCTTATCACTTGCAGGAGACAATACATAAATCTTATTGTCAGCAAGAGCAAGACCATAGGTGTCAAGATTTGCTTTGTCAGCAACTTGGTCAACTGTTACTACATCATATCCATTAAATGTAGGAACTGCACCCATCTTGAAGTAATCATCATCCAAGAAATAACGGAATTGAGCATTAGAAGGAAGTAAATCTTTCAATGCAACAGCAGTACCAACGAATACGGGTGTAGCTCTGTTGTATGCTTGAACCTTTTGAGCAAGGTTGATAGCAGACTTTTCAGAGTAGTTAGTTACAGCCAATGCACTAGGCAATGTAGCAGAAGACATAGCTGTATTGAATGTAGACCAAATTTCATTAAGCATTTCTGCTTCAATAGAAAGAGTAGCCTTCATTACATATTCACCAATTGTCTTTCTCTTAGCAAGAATATCAAAAAGTGTAATATAAGTTGTAACTTGGTGATTTTCTGGTACAAGAGTAACAGTTGCATCATCAAGTCTTTGCATTAATGTATCACGATTACGATAACCAGCCTTTGATACATTGAACAATCCACTATTCTTAATATCAAATTTTCCAGTATCGCCCCAATCAAGATATTGGATTTCAGCGATAAGTCCAACAGATGTATTAAGAACATCAGGGATTACCATATCAATCATTCTATCAATAATTTCATCTGCAAAGAAACGAACCATAGGGTTATTTGCATAGTGAGCAGGGTCAGTATCTTCGATAGAAATACCACTTCTCTTTGCAACTTCATCTGCAAATAACTTTGTAATTACCTTATCTTTATCGTCAAGAGACTTTTCAGAAAAAGCCTTTCCTTTTACATGACGATTTGCAGACAACCAATGGTCACGATAGTCTTTGAACGCTGTATATAATTCGTTGCTTTGTTCAGCAAAAGCAACAACAGAATTAAGTTCTCTCATTGTTTATTTTCTCCTTTTATACTTATAAAAATTAGTTAAATGCAACTTCACAAACATACTTGTTAGCATATTCATTACCAATTCCTGCTTGAGGGAATGGAACTTTTTCGATTGCAATAACTTTAAGTGAAGTAGTATCAGCAGTTGCACTAGCCTTTACTTCATATCCGTCAGCACCAATTTCAAGGAATTTACCAACTTCAACAGTTTCACCAGTCTTAATATTACCAGCAGTAAGACCTACAATATCACCGATTTGTGGTTTGAATACATCAAATACACGACCTGCGATATTTGTGTAATCTCTAGGGTCTGCTGAAAGACCAGCATATTCCTTACCATCTACAACGGTGAGTTGTTCACTAGGATTATAAGCCATATAAAGACCACCGTTAGTACCATCTGTAGCTTTTGTAGCTGTAAATACATCTCCTTCTGCAATAGAACCAAGAGCAACTAAAGCACCGCCATCAATATCAACAGAAGCCTTAGCGTATCTGTTAAGTGCATCTACGTCTTTAGCAGAGATTTGTGTTTCGTATAAAAAACCTTTCTTAGCCATTTTTGTTCTCCTTTAAATTATAAATATTCATTAAAAATATCATCTGCTGTTTTAATCTTCTTGCTATTATCATCAATAGCGCCAGCAAATTTCATAATGTCATCTTGTTCAACATTTGCATGATTTTTAGAATTTTCATATGCAAATGCCTTTACCTTGTTTTCAAATCCACCAAGTTCATCAATAGAAAGAGTCTTTCCCTCTTCTGACAATTCAGCAAATTGTTTTTCATCAAGGTCTTCTCTTACACTCTCCATAATAGCGGAAAGTTTAAGTTCTTTCTCTTTCATCTCGGCTTTTTCTTTGAATTCTTTTAATTCTGTAATATCTTTAGACAAAGATAATACTGTTTCAAGAATTTCCTTTGCACTCATTGAACATACTTTTTCAACAAAATCTTTTTGCTCATCTGTCGCATCTGAAAGCATTGACATTTTTTCAGCATCTTCAATATGGCAACCTAAAGAAAATTCCTTTTCGTCTGCATCGTCTTCTTCAACGTCATCTTTGTCGTCTTCTTCCTCAGACTCGTCTTCTTTAGAATTATCCTCTGCTAAAGTCTTTTGGTCTTCGGTTTCTTCAACCTCAATGTCTTTAGATTCATCGGCACATTCTTTTTCAGAACATTCCTTAACTTCTTCTGACATTTCTTTTTCTTCTTTTTCGAGGTTTTCTTTTTCAGCAGACATTTCTTTTTCCTTTTCATCTTCGCTCATGATAATATCATCTTGCTTAGACTCAAGTTGCTTTTCGTCTTGCATCTTTTCCTCCTTGTCATCAGACTCATATAAGCCTAGTTTCTTTTGGATTCTAATTGCTTTTTCAGCGACATCTTTATCATGCTGTTCGCCGTATGCTCTAGCACTAGATAATCCATTTTTATTATATTTCCAGACTCCATCATATAAACCCATTACTGGATAATGTAATGAACCAATCTTTCTTTCTTTATAATCGGAGTCCAATTTAAGAAAAATACTTCTAGCCATTGTATCAAAGTCTTTTTCTTTAATTGCATCATGTTTTGATTTTTCTCCATCCCAATCAAAATCAACATATTCATCTTTGTGCATTGGATGAGAAACTAATTTTTGTGCCTCTTCTGCAAATTTTTTAATTGACATTTCAGCACCAGCTACGCTTGGATTAACCTTTAGACCTAATACGGTAATACCGTGAATGGAATAAGCTAATATTGGATTTTCTTCTCCATACATTAAAGTTCCATGTTCTGCAATCGGAATACCATCTTCGTTTTCTTCATATAGTGTAGCGCAAGAAAACTCACAACTTACACTTCTATGATTATTTTGTCTAAACATTTCTACAATCTCGGTAGCATATAATTTAGATAATGTTGCATCTACTACAACAAATGTCTTTTCAATTCCATCTACTACCTTGGTTCTATATCTTATTTCTTGTCTTGGGTCTATATAACCAATAATAGCCTCATCTGGAACGTGAGTGGTGACATCTTTTGTCCATTTATCGTATTTTGCTACAACAAACTTTCCTAAAAAAGTATCAGAATATTCTTTAAGAACATCTAAACTAATAGGATTTTTATGTGTGTTTGAATGGTCTGCTAATGCTTCAATTTCAGCAATAGCAAAGTCAACATTCTCATCTTCTTTGTATAGTTTAATATCATTTATGGAAAAAGATTTAACTAATTCTGACATACGATTCCCTCCTTTTCCATAAATTCTATTATATCTTTTGTTTTTCTAAAATAAACAAAATCGTTGTCTTTCCATATTATTATAAAATTATTTATTGACAAATTCTGAATATCTTCATCGTTTGCAATCTTAATATAATTATATATATCATTAGGAGTTCCTATTCTAATCATAATATTCCTCCTTACTGATATTCTCTAGCAGTAGCACCGTTATCTGTCATATCTGAATAATCAGCAGTAGGTCTACCACTACCATTATCGGTAACGCCACTCATAGT
>Ga0326512_10003188_pt1 | contig 12064 bp, 2 predicted proteins | sample 1_2617_0518_D_FD_203652 | JGI IMG/M metagenome (GOLD analysis project Ga0326512, IMG submission 203652) | Bovine rumen microbial communities from UC Davis, California, United States - 1_2617_0518 | ecosystem: Host-associated > Mammals > Digestive system > Stomach > Rumen | place: USA: California... | reverse complement strand
TTGAGCCTTGGACTCAATATCGCAACTGGAGGGCTTGGCGGCGCTGCGGCCGGAGCGGCAGAAGGTGCGGCGGCTTCTACCATTGGCGACGCACTTGCAAACGGTATTGCGGACGCTGCAGGAACCGCCGTGGCAGACATGGCAAAGAATGGGATAAGTCAGCTATCTACGGCATTGAGCCCTGTAGCGAATGCAGGACGCAGATATTTTGGATTGCCACAGATTTTCTGAAGATAAATGGAATGATATCCGTTTCGTGCGGGAGGGATGAGATATGGGTGTAAATGAACAGTATGGTGCCATGCAAAACAGTCGGCAGCAGACTCTTCAACGGAATAATTCTGCGGCGCAAAGCGAATGGGAAAAGATGCTTGCACAGGCACGAATGGCAATGATGATGGATGGAAAGACGGCTTTGGGGCTTGCGCTTGGGAAGCTGATTCGTGGGGCGTGGGACCACGAGCAGGATGCGGCAAGGAGACGAAAAGATGCAAAAATAGCAGATGAAAGCAAACAGAACAATGCAACTGGCTTAAATAATGGACAGCCACCTGTTTCTTTTGCGGACGGTGAGAGGTACAGAGAGATTGTCAATGACGTTATGCCTGCCAGTCTCCAACAGATGAACAATGACTACACGTTTAGGAACGGCATACAGGACATGTATGGCAGTGGGCAGAGCGGAAATGATGTGTCGATTCTGAAACCTGTGCAACTCTTGCCTGGTTTTGAAGAAAAAAACAAGTTCAGAAACCCAATGGATGATTTTACCAACCCACAGGAGCCGACATGGAAGCAATATGAATTCCTGATTGGGAGGTTTTGATCATGGCTTTGCAGGATTTCATTCCAGGACCACTAGGGCAACAAGGAAACTTCTTCCAGATGGACCCCATGAGCGGTTCCATGATGGAGGAGGCAGTAAAGCAGAACCAGCAAGCAGCCATGCAGCAACAGGCACAGGCGAAAGCTCAGGAACAGCAGACCCTTCTTGATATGGCGAGGGCGAAGGCTATCGAACAAGACCCTACGCTAAATTATGTGCAGAGGAGAATCGTTGATGGTCTTCTTGACGCAAAGAAGTTATATCATGCAGCGTCCAACGTCGGAGATACACAAAGTATGACCTATGCAGAGAATCTTGCAGATATGCGGAGACGTGAAGCGGAAAGCATCGGATTCGACGCAAGCCAATACGGCAAAAATGTCACACTTGAGGATGCAATACGTAATCAGAACAAAAACGATACCCGTGCACTCAGCAATATGTTCTACGACACCATGGATTCCGGCAATTATTTCAATCAGGAGTACAGGAATCTTCTGCGCGCTGGTATGAGTGAAGATGGAGCCATGGAGGAGGCAAGGATTCGTGCGTCTGCTTATCAGGCAGACAGAATCAACCGACTTCGCGACGCTTTCTCCATGTATGGTATGGATGAACGCGGGGCGATTAACTCAAATGGTATGCGGTTGATCTCCATGCTTGCTGATGAAAGCAAAGATCAGGCGAGCCTCTATGGCAATATGAACCCGACACCTGTGCAGAACTGGAACTTTGAGAACAGCGTGCTCCTCTCCGATAGGGGTATGCAACAGGCACTCCAAAAGATGGCGGCACAATACCAGTATAGACAGCAGGAGGCCGAGGAAGCACAGAAGAGGGCGAGACAGGACGCACAGTGGAAGGCTGACTTCAATGACGCAAGAGCACAGCAAGCAATGCAGCAAAGGGCATCTGTTGGAGAGGCGCTTGGTTTGTCTGGTGATGGATTGCAGTCATATATACTGACTGGAAAACTTCCTTCTTCTGGTAAAGGCGGTAAGTCTGGAAGCGGAGAAGAAAAACCTGAAAAGATATCGGATAAGGTTCGCGGAGTCTATCAAAACATCTCAGACCTTACAGAACGAGCACAGAAGGCAATTAGAAGCGGTGAGGTAAGCGATGCAGGGAACAGTGACGTGAACGACCTGTATGAAGCCATAGAGAGTGCTATCTCTGCTGGGCAAATCAAGGGCGATGATGTAACCAAGGCGAGAAACCTCGAATATGGAATACAGTTTGAATTCAACAAAAAAACCGGGAATGAGGATGAAGCGGCAAAGGCCGCAAGCTATATAACACCGGAGTATTGGGCTGAACACTACGAACCAATCTTCGGGAAGCAACCGGATTAAGGAGGCCGTACAATGTCAGCATTTGACGATCTTGTAATGAGCAAGGTGAAACCCTCTTATGTAGAGAGTGAACCTAAAGAGCCTAATCTTCTGGAAAGGGCGAGAACCGCTTTCTCTGATGCCATTGATAATTACAATAAAAATATGACAAACACGTATGAGAATAGTCCCATGTATGACGAGTACAGGGGATTTGCGGAAAGCGTGTTGAACCCGAATCAGGACCTTCGTGCTGATGACAACACCTATATTGGCTCATTGGCAAATTCCGCAGTCGGGAATGCTGCTGGAACATTGTCAGGCATTGCAAGCATGTTTCATGCTGACACGCTGGCTGACAGGCTTAATTCTGTTGCACAGAACACGGAAGACGCACAGGCGATAGACCCTTCCTTGTCTTGGGAATACATTACAAGTCCGCACGGTCTTACAAGGAGTACAGGTTCCGTCCTTGGCTCCATGGCGGCTTTGGCACCGTTGTCAATGGCGGTTCCGGAAGCGGCTGTGTTGGGAACAACAAGCCTATTAGGGCGAGCTGGATTGAATAAGGGCATTCAGGCTCTTATCAACAGAGGGAACTATGGACTGGCAAGAGGAATAGCCGAAGGCGTTCCTGGGATGGCTCAATGGGCGTTAGGGCAAGGTCTTGGAGAGAGTCTCGCAGAAGGCGGTGGAAGCCGAAGTGAAGCTCTTGACGCAGGACTCAGCGAAGGAGAAGCAACGAAGCGTTCCCTTATGACTGCTGCACTCAATTTCCCGCTTCTTTTTGGTTCGAATCTCGTAGAGGCTGGAACGCTTGGGAAGGGACTGCTGAATGTTCCTGCAAGGAGCGGTGCAAAAGCACTTGAAAGGTATTTGACCGCACCGTTGAGGGCTGTTCCTTCTGCTCTTGCCAATGGCGCACAGAACGCGGCAGAGGAATTCTATCAGGAGGCAATACAGTCCGGAGTGGCAGGCAGGGACTACGGACTTACTCCGTTTACCGCAACGGATGAGCAGATAAAGGCTGCCAAGGAAGGATTTGCAGGTTCCTTGGCGCTTGGAGGTATTGGAGGTACGATTCATGCGGCAAGGAAGCCTAAAAACAGCCTTGATGGATTTGACGCAGACCTTGTGTCCAAGTGGGAATCAAAGCCGGGTGCAACAGACCTTGAAAACGTACAGCCTTCTGTCAAGTCTGCCTTCAACAGCTTGGCGGCAGAATACGGCGGTGGAATTACCATCACAGGAGGAGCCGAGAAGGGATACCATGAAGGCGGCGAGAACGGTCACGAAGGTGGATGGAAGATTGACGTAGACAAGGGGTCTATCAGTGATCCTGAACGATTCTTACAGCTTTGCGCGAAGCATGGTTTCCAAGTGGGAGACGAGGGTGACCATTACGACCTTTCCGCGAATTCAGAAGGCGGAACTGGTGGAACGCTTGTCGTGAAGCCTGAACGGTTTGTCAACCAGATGGATAGTGAATCTTCAACGGTTGAGCAATCTGACGATATGTCACGATTCAACGACAGGCAGCGTGAGGCGTGGCAGGAAGCGCAATGGGTAGAGTCACAGACGGGTATTCCTGCTGACTACATATACCGTCAGTGGGCGCACGAATCAGGGAACTTTGAATCCAGACTCGCAAAGGAAAACAACAACTTCGGCGGACTTACGCAGACAACACCAAACGGTGAGGATAACAAACAGCCGGATGGCGGCAATTACTATCGCCAATACAACAACATGCACGAGTACGCCGAAAGCTACGTCAATGACTTCATCAATAGATACGACGGCAAGGAAAACATAAAGTCCATGGAGGATTTCGTAAACTTCCTCCATGGCAATGGGTATTTCACGGCAGACCCGGCAGATTATCTTGCAAGCATGCAGGGAATTGATGCACCGACAGGGCGCACTTCCTCCAATCGTCAGACTTCTTCTGTGAATACGGTCAATAATGATACCGTTGATGACAATTCCCTCTATGAAGGATTTGCCCGTGAACAGCTGGAAGCTTCGCGGAATGCCGAGGATGTAGACTTCTTTGGAGCGTTCTTCAATGACAAGGGGAAATTCAAGAACACAGAGGAGAACGTAGCCAAGATTCGTGAGAGGGCGCAGGGAGACCTTGCGGAGGAATACGAGGACTATGTGAAGCGCCAGAGGGCAAAGCAGAAGCCTGTGCAGGAGAGACAGGGAAAGTCTGCCCAAAATGCTCCTGCCATCGAGACGAAGGCTGACAACCTTGACGCAGTACGCCAGAAGCTGAAGGCGAACTTGGAGGACGCTATTACCCGTGGCGACTTTTCTGCAATGAACACGATTTCCAGCACGATTCGTAGCGGGAATGCGTCGCAGATGAAACAGCTTGCAGATTCTCTGCCGGATATCCAGCCTGTGAATACCGAACCTGCGCAAACATCCTCTGCAAATGCGGGAAAGACGGAGGCAAGGCAGGAAGCAGCTCCACAGGTAGAGAATGTCGCTCCCGAAGCGACAATGGGAGAACCATCTGGGCAGGAAGCGCAGCAAGTGCAGAACGAACAGCCTGTAAAGAGCGTTGTCCCTCAACAGGCGACGACACCAGCACAGCCAAAGAACGTAGCACCCAAGGAAACCATGCCACAGCCAGTACAGGCGAAGTCTGCCCAAAAACAGGGCGTGAACCTCCGAGCTGCATATAATGACGGCATGGCTCCCATGGCTGACACCGTGGACGGACGGAAGAAGCAGGGCAAAGGATTGATTGTCGTTTCGCAAGCGACAGGAGTCAAGCTACCAAAAGGCATGGCAAGCGAACTCCGCAAAGGTTCAAGGAATGCGATTCCCAAGGCACAGCAGCTTATCCGTGATGCAGGAGTTTCTCCTGTGCTGGGCGATTTCGTTTCCGTGTCCGATGATGAATTGAGAAAAGCGACAGGAGGTATGTCGAATGAGAACGCCGAAAGCACCGAAACCAAGACCGAGGAAAGGGCAGGCAGCACCAAAAATCAAGATTCAAACGCCGAATCTGAACGCACTGAAGAAAAAGGCGAAGTAGGCAAGAAAACGACCTTGCAGGAACGCGCAGAAGAGGCGAAAGAGGGCACACGCAAGGAAACACCTTCGGAAGAGAAGAAAGCCTCCCAGAACGAAGCACAGGACGTGAAAGACGATAATGGGCAGAATAAACAGGAGCCTTCCAAAGCGCAGGGAGAAGCGAAGACTGACTCCAAGTTGCACCGTATTCGCAGTGGCAAGGAAGAAATGCAGGCCGTGGCGAAGAAGTACGCTGATGGCGAGATTTCACAGACAGAAGCGTACAGGCAGGTAGCTGCCATTGCCAAGGAAAAGGCAACCAGGGCTAAAGATGGCCTGCCGAATGTGACCTTCATCGATGCCAAGATAAAGCAGGAGCTGAACGATTACGGCGATAGGCTGATTGATGAGGCAGTACAGGCGAAGTCTGCCCAAAATGAAGAGACTTCTTCTGAAAAAATGAATCGTTTGATTGATCTGGAACAACAGCGTCTTGAAAAAACTCTAACAGATGAGCAGAAGTACGAAGAGCGAAATGGGAAAAGGAGAAAGAAAAGTATCAGGGCGATGGCTATCAGTAATCTCCGGAAAGACAAATCCTTTGTGGAATTGGAGGAATCCGTAAAGCAAGAGAGGGAAAAACAAGAAGAAGCGGCAACGAATGAACGGGGGAAATATCTACAGGCACTTCCGATTGAAGCATTAACTGACGCAAAACTTTATTCCAGCGGCGGCAAGCGGATTCCTCTAACTCTTTTTAGAGGAGAAGGTGAAGAAGAGGCACTGAGAAAAGCAGGGATAGTCTACGAGGAAGATGGACACGAATGGGTTGAAGCGGATCCGTTATTTGCGGAAGTCGAGCGCAGGCACAAGGAGGAACAGGGGCAGTCTGCCCAGAATGCAACTGTTGAGGAAAACTCGAAGGTTGAACAGCCTTCCAATGAGGGAGGGGAGAAGTCTGCCCAAAATGAAGGTAAACGCAGGGGAATACAAGACCTTATCTTTGATACAATACCTGCCAACGAAAGAGGGATTGGCAATGGTGATAAGGCTATTCGTAAAGCGGCAGAGAATGGTTTCAAGGTTGTAAAGGGAGAAAATGCCATTGAATCCCCGGAGGGCGTGCGGTATTATCTCAGTAAGAAGGGTATTGGCCATTTTGAAAAGGCACTGGCGCATGAAAAAGCAAAAAATCTGAATGACAAAAAAGCCGCCAATGAAGGCGGTGAACCTACCAAGAGCCGGATATCTACCAACGAGCAGGAATCATTCAAAGAGTCTTATGACCGTATGATGAAGGCATTCGATGATTATCAGCAAGGGGAAATATCTGCTGAAACTGCAAAGGTCAAGCTTGATATGGCGTATCAGCAGTACATAAATGGTACGTATGTCATGAATGCCGACAACCGCAGGATGTTAAAAGGGCTCATGGACTCTTTTGATGAAGTAAAGGCACCGGAAGAAAAAGCAGAGGCCAAGCAGGAAGAGCCGGCCGAAGCGGAGAATAATACAGTAAAGACACCAGAGCAGATGAATGAGAGCGAGCTGGAAGAATGGCTCCTTCATGCTAGTGATAAGGAAGTTGAGCAATGGGCAAAAACTACGCCTTACAAGAAGGTGTCGCAATCTGGCTCCAGTTATATCACTGCAACACTCTACAACACTGAGACTGGACAGGAATTTGTTATTTGTGTTAGGGATTACGATTACAATGGGGAACGTGACATTGATGCGCTCTATACTATGCCTATCGACAAAGAAGCCTATAGAGCATGGCAGCACAAGCATGGTAAGATTGTCGAGGGTGATATTGTTGAGGTGGTGAAAGGTCGTAAAGTTCCTGTTGGCACCATTAGCAGGGTAAAGAAAATTCGCTCCGTCAGAGATAAGTATGGCAGATGGGTGGCGGATTATGCAGACCTAGAGAATGGACAGAGCACCAATGTGACGAACTGTCAGCGTGTTGAAGAAGGACATGAGGTAGAGAGCGCGGAGAACAACACTGTAAAAGAGTTCAAATACTACATGAACCGGCGTGGAGTTTCTCCTGGTGCACAGCCAAAAGGCTTTACCCGCTTTGATGAAGATGATAAGGGCGGCAGGTATGGAGCCGTATACTATGACCACCCGCTGACAGAGCAGGAGATTTCTGATTATGAGTTGACACCTGCCAAGAAACGTATCTTCAAGGACACCAAGACGGCTGATGAAGAAATGTTTGAAGCCCTTGGTCTCAATGATGAAGCCTTCGAGGATATCGAAGTGCAGGGCGTGGATAACATTGACGATGAGATTGATGCACTCACGAATGAGCTTTCGAGGGAACTTTCCAAACTCAACGCCAACCCTGTCTTCAATCCGAGGGTGTATACTGTAGGGCTGAAACTGGCAATACTGCTCACCAAGAAGGGCTTCAATAACATCAAGAAGCTGGTGGCTGAACTCAACGCACGCTTTGGCAGGGACATCGAGCCTTGGTCAGAGTCTATTGTCGAGACTGTGAGGACATGGCCGAAGGGAGTACCTTTCAATGAGAAGCAGGTCATGTATATTTCACAGGCCATTGGCGCAAGATACGAGGACGGCATTACTTCTCTTGATGCGGTGCAGGCAGACATGGCGAAGAAGCTAAAGAAGCAGCACGCTAGGTTTGCTCCGATGATTGAAGCATCTTATAATGGTATAAGCAAGTTCTTTGAGAACAGTGGAGGTGTGACAAATGGCAAAGCTGACACCAGAGGAAATGCAGAGAAGGAAGGACACTCTGAAGGAGCTGGCAAGGTACAGGCAGGAAGTGAAGGACGGAGTGAGACCGTCTCTGAACGGCCCGGCACCGGTGAAAGAACTGGTGAGGGACTGGATAAGGCTGAGGCCGGAAATGGTGAAACGCCTTCGCAGGATGGGAATACTGGAGGAGTACGCCAGGGTGTGCCTGGAGAGACGGGACGACAAGCTGGCGGAGCTTCGGAAGGTGCTGTACATAACGGACGCACAGGAGGAAGCGGATCAGTGCCTGCTTCGGTGGGACGAGAGTCTGGACGAACCGCAGGAGGAGAAGCCGGACATGGAAGCATTGCTGGACGTGCTGGAGAGAGTGAACCTGTACGGGCTGGATATGGACAGGGAGGAACTGAGGGATTACCTGGAGAACCTGGACGAGGACAGTCTGACACTGCTGAACCAGAAGTATCTCGCATAAGCGAAAACTATCATATCGACGACATGAACGCACTTTTTGGCGGTACGCCGAAGGTGCGTTTTGCACGTAACAGGAAAGCTATCGAGGTATTCCAGGATTTGCAGGCCACCAAGAGGCAACCCACGCAGGAGGAAAGGGACGCAATGGCGGCCTATACCGGCTGGGGTTCCTTTGGTCAGGAGCTTTTCCAGGGCACCTATGACAACCCAAGACCAAAAGATGGCTGGGAGAAGGAAAGCGAGTGGCTGAGAGAGACACTGGGGAAGGAAGATTGGGAATCTGCCCAGAGGTCTATCATCAATGCCCATTACACGGCCCCTGTAGTGGTAAAGGCTATGTGGGATATGGTGCGCAAGATGGGCTTCAAGGCCGGGCGTGTGCTCGAACCGTCTATGGGCGTGGGCAATTTCTTCGGACTTATGCCCAAGGACATGGAAGAGGACAGCACGCTTTTCGGCGTGGAAATGGATAGTGTCACGGGTGGCATGGCGAAATTGCTGTATCCCAGGGCTAATATCCGCATTTCTCCTTATCAGGATGTGCATGTGGCTGATAACACGTATGATCTTGTTATCGGCAATGTACCTTTTGCCAATACGGCACCGGCTGACAGGCGGTATGATAAGTTTAATGCAACCCTGCATGATTACTTCTTCCTCAAGGGCCTTGACGAACTCAGGCCGGGCGGCGTGATGATCGCCATTACTTCCAAGGGCACTATGGACAAGATGGGGCGCAGCACCCGTATCGAGCTTGCCAAGAAGGCTGAGTTGGTGGACGCTTACCGTTTCCCCACGGGAGCTTTTGGTGAGTATGCTGGTACGGACGTTGTAACTGACGTGCTGGTGCTCAAGAAGCGGGAGCAGCCCATTGTGGATGTGTCCAATGAAGATTGGATAGGCACTACTGAGCATGACAGCGGCGTGTATAACCGAGAGACTGGCGGAAACTACATCTACAGGGTCAACAACTTCTTTGAGAAGCACCCGGAAAAGGTGCTGGGCAAGGTTGGCTTTGGACGTGCTACCGGCAAGGCTCCGGGCCTCATGGTCACGATGGACAAGGAGAACTTCCAGAATCAGCTTGATGGCATGGCTAAGAACATGGCAGAGGGCGTGTATGAGGAAGCCCACTATGACCAGAATATCAAGTATGAATCCAACAACGAGAAGGACCGTCTGGGCACGCTCCAAGAGAAGAATGGCGAGCTTTATGTAGCACAGGGATTGGATTCTAAGCCTATCAAGGCTTCGGAGGAATGGAAACTGATTGGCAGTCCCAAGAAGGAGGAGACCATAGCGGCAAGGCTCCAGGAACTTAAAGACCTGGTGAAGCTACGCAAGGCGTATAACCTGCTGGAAGATGCCGAGAAGAATGAATCCAAAGACCTTGAGACTCTGCGCAAGAAACTGAAAACCGTCTATGACGAGCATGTGAAGAAGTATTGCTATGATGAGAAGGGCAACCGCAAGGTAGTCAAGTACACCGATTATGATGAGAACAACAAGAAGGTGCAGAAGACAAGGCCCATGCTGCTGGAAGATACCTTTGGCCTGCGGCAGTTTGGCAAGGCTCATGAGCCGAATTATGCTGCCCTTTGCGCTCTCATGCGGAAGGATGGACAGCCGGCCACAATACTGACCGAGCGTGTCATGCGTACTGCGAAGAAGGATCTCAAGAATCCGACTGTAAAGGAAGCGTTGATGATGCAGCGCAACCAGAGCATGAAGATTGATGTGGCTGAAATCGCAAAGCTGGCCAAGAAGTCTGAGTCTGAGGTGCTGGATGAGCTGAAGGATTACCTCTTCAAGACACCTAACGGGGAGTATCAGGTCAAAGACTTGTATCTTTCCGGCAATGTCCGCAAGAAGCTCCGTGAAGCTAAGGCCGCTCTTGAGAACGGCGATAAGGACATGGAGCGGAATATCAAGGCCCTTGAGAAGGTAATGCCGGAGGATATTCCTTATTACAACATTACCGTGGGCTTTGGCGGCTCATGGATTGATATTCCTTACTATAAGCAGTTCATTGCTGATTTGGTGGGGGCCAAGAGCACTGACAAGATCACTGTGTCCAGGAACCTTAACGGGGCATGGACGGTGAAGTTTGAGGATAGGTCACTCAATAACACGGCAGGTGCTACCACTACATACGGCACTGACAAAGTGCCTTTTGACCGGCTGCTTACCCATGCGCTCAATCATACTTCGCCTACAATTTCCACAAAGGATGCGGAGGGCAAAACCATCAAGGATGAAGAGGCCATGAAGAAGGCCGTAGAGCAGATGGATAAAGTCCGTGAGACCTTCGAGGATTGGATTTGGCAGGATGAGAAGCGCAAGGTTGACCTGGCACACACTTACAATGAGGTGATGAACAACACCGCAAAGCCTAGCTATGACGGCTCTTTCCTTGACATGGTAGGCATGATGCTGAAACGTGGCGAAAAGGAGTTCAACCTTCGCAAGCACCAGATAAATGCTATCTATCGTGGTTTGGTCAATGGCAGCGGTATCTATGCTCATGAGGTGGGCACAGGCAAGACGTATACCATGGGCGGCCTGGCCCTTGAGTCCCGGCGTTTTGGGCTTGCCAAGAAGCCGCTTATCCTGGCGCACAATGCCAACAGCAAGGCGGTGGCTAATGAGATACAGGAAATGTATCCCGGTGCCAAGATCCTGTATATTGAGGGCAGCAGCAAGGATGTGCAGCGGGATATTCAGCGGGTGAAGATGGACGACTGGGACGTGGTGGTTATGCCTCATTCCAAGGTAGACCATCTGACTCTCAAGACGGAAACCCTTGATGCTATGGCTGCTGACATTATCGCACAGCTGGAAGATGCTGCCGCAGAGGCCGCAGCGGCTGATGGTATTGACATTAAGAAAGTGGATATTGACGATGAGAAGGACATCAATCAGAAACTGGGACGCAGCCCCACGGCTAAAGACCTGGTAAAGCAGAGGCTCCAGATTATCGAGAATATCCGCAAGTATGCTTACAAGGCTTCTGACAAGAACGCTATTCCTTTCGAGGATTTGGGCGTAGACATGATTATTGTCGATGAGTCCCATGTTTTCAAGAAGCCGCCTTTTGTTACCAAGCTGAATGTGAAAGGCTTGCAGAAGAGCACCAGCAACAATTCTATACAGCTTAACTTCCTGACTCAGTACGTGCAGGGGCAGAACAATGGCAGGGGCGTGCATCTGTTCACGGGTACGCCTATTACCAATACTGTCACTGAGATGTACCACAATATGCGGTATGTCATGCCCAACACGTTGAAGGAGGCAGGCGTTTATAACTTCGATGATTGGTTCAACACCTTTGCCCAGATAAACAGCAATATGGAGTACACCTCCACCGGTGAGATGGAGAATGTAGACCGCTTGAATGCCTTTGTCAATGTGGCAGAGCTGCGGCGCATGGTGGGGCAGTACATGGATATTGTCTTTGCCGAGGATATGCCGGAGTTTGAACCGAGAAAGACGGCCAGCGGCAAGACCTTGGCTGACAAGGACCTGACGGACGAAGAGCGTGATTACCTGCTCAATGGCAGAGATGAGAACGCCACCGGCAGGCCCTATATGCAGACTATCAACGAGGTTATTCCTCTCAATGAGGCACAGAAGGATGTTCTTTCCATGTTCATGGGCTATGCCAAGACGTGGAGCAAGG
>Ga0326512_10003187_pt1 | contig 12069 bp, 21 predicted proteins | sample 1_2617_0518_D_FD_203652 | JGI IMG/M metagenome (GOLD analysis project Ga0326512, IMG submission 203652) | Bovine rumen microbial communities from UC Davis, California, United States - 1_2617_0518 | ecosystem: Host-associated > Mammals > Digestive system > Stomach > Rumen | place: USA... | reverse complement strand
CTTAGAGTCATATATCTCACCTTGTTTCCTACATAGAACAGCAAGAATTGAGATATAGTCATGCGAATCATTCTTCAATATGGTGTCAATTGCAACGTATTCACCAGTTTTAAGCTTTTCCATCACATTTATGCAATATTCCTCGCCATCTATCTCTATTTTTGGGCTTGCATCACCATATTTAGGCTGTTCCTTTAGAAAAGAGAGTTCATTCAACAGTTTATCAGTAAAATTAATAGGTAATTGGTCTATTTCATCCCTTGTATGGTCTGTAAATATGTCTAAAACCTCCCTTACATCAAAATCCTTGTCCTTGTCAGAGTAGTATTTGTCTATTTTTTGGAACATTTCTAGTGTTACATCATCCCATTTAGTAGGAACTGTCCATTTTCCTAAATCAATTACGTTCTCATTGTCCATATTATATAAATTGTTTAATGTTCATTTTTACAAAATTGTAATTATTCTCCCCAGTGTACTTGAAATCCTCCCTACACTGGAGACATACACCTAAACTTGTCACAGTATCGTCATGATACCCTTCCTTTGCAGCATATGTAATGTTTCCAGTCTTAGTTAATTTGAAAGTAAAAGTGGATAATTCGCTGTATAAAAGTCTGTTATCCTCTTCGAAATGGATAGCATTATTAGCAATATCGACTGCCAGAAGAGATATATATTGTTTCTTCGTCTCATTTGTAGTTGTAAATGTGTAGAAATTACTCTTTCTTATAAGCTTTTTCTTTATTTCATTCGCCATAACTTCACCAATCGAGTTATTCTCAATATATGTGGCTATAGGTTTATAATCATTGATAATCTTGGCAATCCTATCATATTTCTGGTCTAACGTTCCATCAACCTTGTACTGTTTTACTTGACCTTCAGTATTTATGATGGATACAATGGTATTATCATCACCTACTGAAGATGGGTCAATTCCAATCCAGCACTTTCCTCCATCATAATGCCCATCGAAACAAGTTGAGAAATTTGGAAATACTGTCAATGCATTATCTAGGAATTCCACTTCAAACTCTTGCTTAAATGCCAGTGGTGGATAACCTCTCTTTAATTCCTCAATCTCTTCCTTTGTAATTAAATCATCATCATATATCGTTGCAGTTAACTGGTGATAACCCTTTTCCTCATTAAATGCCTTGAGATATAAATCATAGTACATCCCTTGCCTTCCATTCGGTGTCGATATAACTAATACTTTTGGCTTTCTAGCCTTTATAATAGGGAATATGACATTGTAGTAAGGGTCTTCTCCAGTAGATAGCTGTGTGGGAAAGAATGCAGCCTCATCCATTACTAATATGCCACTTACTGTATTACCTCTGATAGATGTTGGGGATTCCATTGAAAAGAACTTTAATGTTGCCCCATATACAGATTCTATCTTAAGGTCTGCTGCATTTGCTTTCTTAACGATACCAGTTCCCTCAAGGAGTTGTGTAAGCTCTGCGAATACTTTCTTACCTTGTGCGAATGTTGGTGATATATAAGCATTAAATGTGTGGGGAACACAAAGATATTCAATCATCATAATCTCAGCGAACACAGTTTTTCCACACTGTCTGCTCCAACGAGCAACAAGAAACTTACAATCCCTTTGATGCATTAGGTCATAAGCTTCTTGTTGTTTCTTTGTTAATTTGATGTTGAAATTAATCTTCATCTATTACCTCACCGTCTACTGTATTATTATCAAATCCAAAATTGATTGTAATCCCTCCATCCTTATTAGAGTTAACTTGAATATTTGTCTGGTTTCCATCCCTAACTCCTAGGAATATCTTTGCCATACTGTCCAATGTTGCTCTAGCATTGAACACATCATTTCTCTTCATACACTCAGCAAGGATTGTCTCATATCTAGCATAAAACATATCCCTAAGTTTCTCTGCTTCTATGTCCGTATCAACTGCGAACCTGTCTAATGCAGCATTGTAATAATAGGCTGACTGTCTTGCTTTAATCGGCTTATTACCATATTCTCCTAACTGTAATTTCTGGATTACATCACTTCTTGAAACTCCATTACATATATCAACATACACAAGGCTAACAAGGTCATCTGCTTTGTTATAGTCTTCAGTCAGAGTAGGCATTGCACCATTCTTAGCTGGTGTCTTTTTTGCCTTTCTCTCCTTCTTACTCTTTTCGCCATGTGTTTTTGCTAACATATTATTTCTTCTTTGATTTCGTTATCTTTGCCTTTGGCTCTTCTTTTACCTCAAGAGTCTTCTTAAAACTGTTAAGGGCTGTCTCCAGTTCTGAGATTCTTGCTCTCATACAGCTTCCACAATTCGTAGGAGGTGCTGATTTCTCTAGAACCCTATTATATACCTCAGTCAACTGTCCACCATCACAGTAATAGCCTTTGTTTCTGATTTCAATGAATTTCTCCACCATTGAAACATCTTCATTTGTCCATTTCATATTATGTTATATTTTAATCGTTTTATTTCGTTGGTCAATCCACATTGCTAATGCATTTAATATTGCTAATGCAATGCCACCATATAATGTAATTGGTAAACTGAATATTAAACCAATTGTTAGATAAGAGAATAATAGAGACCAGAATGTAAGACATAGCTTACAGTTCCAAGGTTTATATTGCAACCACTCTGGCATTCCCCATACCTCTGTTACTTTCCATGCGAACCATCTGATTAGAATGAACATCGCAAGGATTAGAATTACTTGTAATATTTGTATAAACATGATTGTATTTGTTTAATTTTCAATTAAATCGCCATATATGTCTAAGAACTCTGCTTTTATCATATCCCTTGTTAGATTCTGTTTCACCCAATTTGAGACCTCAAGTATCTTATCTCTGGACTTCTTAATCTTAGTCTCATCATGGATTTGCTTGTACGTTTTACCACATAATGTTTTCAATCTATATAAATAGAAATGCTCTGCATCAAAGTTAAGTTCAACCAGTTTCATAATGTATAGAACAGAGAAATCTTCCAGCAAATCCTTTATTATCTTCTCTCGTTGGCTTGATAGTGACTGTTCATACCTCTCATTGAATTCCTCTTGGGATATATTGTGGTCTCGTTTCTTAATGTATGCATATCGTTTTTCACAACGTAGATTATTTACATATGAACGTACAAAATACCGCATTATACCACTGCAAGACATATCATCCAACTGTCCTTTCTTGATAATTATCTTATGTATTTGGATTACTGTATCGTTTACTGTGTCTTCTGAGTATTTCTCCTTATTGCGCACACATACATCTTTGCAGATTTGTTTGAGGTTATTATAATTGTCATTTATACAGCTGAAATACGCTGTTACTGCTGTGTTGTCTTCCATTCCTCACCAATACGTTTTACTAGCTTATTATCCTTATATATTGCAGCATCATTTATGTGTAAACCTTCTCTAAATGCCATTTCAAATCCTTGATAACCCTTTGATGGAATACGTTTCTTCTCTAGTTTTGGTCTCACTTTCAGTTTACCAACATTGAATATTACAACCACATTGTTATTGAGGAAATTGACATATAGCCCTTCATAACCAATTATAGTATCTAATAGTAGGTCTGCTATCTTATGGCTTTCTATGAACAGTGTGTTCTCGTTGAACTTATCATTCATAAACTTACCAGATTGTGTTAATGTAACATCCCTTGTCTTCAACTCAAGATTAAACTTTCTTGTCTCTCCTAATTTGTTAGTAGTTTGTCCAGTTGCATCAGTGTGGTAATACTGTGGCATTCTTCCTATTTCATCAAATAGATGTGTGTGCTCATTGAAATCACATAATAGTTTCCAGTTTTCGTTCTCTTTTGTTTCGAAATAGTTTTTATTCATATATAAATCCTCTCATTATAAAATATAATTATTCCTTGTTTTGTTTTAAACTGTTATTTATCTTATCAAGTTCGTAAATAACACATAAAAATCCCATAAATAAAATAAATGCTTCCATAATATCGTTATTTATATATAAATATCACATAAAATGCGAAAATACTGATTTTAGACAAAAAAATTTTTTTAAATTGCCCTGTAGATAGCACTAATTTTGTAGCCGAAAAGTTTAAGTAGCACCATAAAGAGAACTGAGGAAGGTGATTTGGTTGAGGCTGTATCAATCATATAACACACAAAAAAAATCCCAACTGCTTTCACAAGTGGTTGGGATTCAAAAATTAAATAAACTTCTGAATAAAAATATTATGGCAAAAAAAAGTCTCTATGTTAACCGATTGAAATTATTGTTGAAGTGATAGTTTTGACTCCCTCACAGTGGAGAGTTGAGACTTTTATATTACTTTTCCATTTCTCTTAGAAAATCTCTGATGTATTGTCTTTCAAGTGTCGCAAGAGGTTTTGGTACTAACAACCATCTTTCTCTGAACCTTGTAAACAAAAACGTCTTGAACTCTTCTATCTTATCGTTTCTTTTCTTTGGGTAATAGCAAACATTCGGTGATTTGCAGTCAACCTCATATACTTGGTTTTCAACTTCTCTTACACATCCTCTTCCCCAATGTGTGGGGTCTTGTTTCTCAAAGTGATTGTCCTTGACTGGTAATTTATATCTTTCTTCATCTGTAAGTTCCTTCCTCGAAAAATAGAATCCTCTCTTTGTGCAAGGTATCCTCTTTGATAGGACTTGCTGTACCGTTGCTGTACTTACGCTGCATTTCTTTGCTGCTTGGTTCTGTGTTGGTGCTTCGCCCCAGTACTCTTGATTGAGATAGATATATACCTTGTTTCCTTTTTTCATTTTTTCTTCAAATCCTTTTTGGTCTTATCCACTAGAGAGTCCCATAGAGTCCAATTGATGTTATGTGGCATTGCCTCTTCTAGTTCCTCCCTTGATGTGTAAAGGTCATCCTCACCTATGAATCTCTCAATGTACTTGGTGTTGTAGATTGTTATTGTCCTTGAGAGTTCGATTTGAGGCTGTTTCCAGTCCTTCTGATGCGTTTTCTTGTCATTGGTGGACTGTTGTTTAGCCAAGGCTTTTTTCGTTGATTCTTGAGCCTTTTTGTATTTGAGTTGTTCCTCTTGTTTTTTCTTCTCGTTTCTAAGTCTAGAAGCTTCAAATAACTTCTGGAGTGATTCTTGTGTTCTTAGTGCCATAGGTCTTTTTTAAATAAATAGTCCATTGAGAAGAAAAAGTAAAGGTTTACTCAAAAAAGTTGAGAGGTGAGGAAGGAAAAAATAAAAAGTAATATGAATTTATGAATCGTTTAAACAAAAAGAATGTTGAATGTCAAGTCCTCACCTCTCATTGTGAAAGTTATATTGATTGATACATTATGTTGTTATTGCAAAGATATATAAAAAAGTTGAGATTTCAAAATGTTTAAAGGTTTTTTTCTGCGTAAGCCCTTGTCCTTTTTAGGTATTGAGATATGTCTTCTACATCTGGTATACGCTTTCTTCTAATTGGGTTATCACAGTGTTGAAGGAATTGCTTTTTTATCTCAACTTTTTTCTTTTCCTCAGTAGGTATAAGGTTTTGTTCAATTGCCATTTCAAGTTCTTTTTCTAAGGTTTTGTCTACATAGGTTTCTTCTGTATTTGTTTCAATGTTTTCATTTTTACATTCTATTTCAAATTGTTTTTTTTCTTTTATATTTCTTTTTATTTTTATATTTTTATTCTTTTTTTCTTTCTTATTAAACCTGTCATCTGTGACCGAGTTTAGTGTTGTTTCTTGTTCTTGATGACCAAGTTTTGTATCGTTTTGTGCAATTGATTGTTCAATATTTGGATGTATTGAGTAGTAGTTGTATCTGTTTTTAGAGTCTGAAACGGTATCTTTTTTGATGATACCCTTCTCATCAAGTTTGTCTGTAATCCTACTGATTGTTCGTTCTGACTTATTTGTAAGGTCAGCAAGCATTGCCCTATAGATTTTAACTCTGTTAGTATCCTCTAATGCTAATCTGTTCAAGATGTAATAAGCCACCTTGAATTCCTCATCTTGTAAAATTGCTCCAAGAGCATTCATAATTTCAAATTTAAATTTTGCCTTCATTGTGGTTTAGTTTAATTCAATTATTTTCGTCTTCAAGTGGTTTTTATTTAAGGTTAGGAGGGGAATTAAACCACTTGACGAAACCCTCCTAACCAAGTAAAAAAGATAAAGTTTGCAACCTTTACCTATTATAAATATATGCAAAGTTATCAAAAATCATTTAAAAAAGCAATTTTTTTCGAAAAAAATTTAATTAATCAGCAAATATGATAATATTTATATATATGAAGACTATACATATAGAACACCCTAAAGGGCAAAGACCTTATATACAACTTACAGTACGAAGAGTAGAACCTAGTGTGTGGAAAAGCCTAGGATTTTCAAAATGTCATTATTTGAGTGCTGAACTTAATAAATCTTGCAAGTGTCTATTGTTTGAATGGGATGGAGTTCCAGTAGGATTTGTGGGAATCATTAACTCACCAAGAATCAGAATGCCATATGCAATGGCAATATCAAGGATGGTTATACTAGAAGACTACCAAGGTTTAGGACTATCAACCATCATCTTTAATTTTGTCGGAGGCATTGTCAAATCCCTATCTGACGAAGAGCATGACTATAGGCTATTCATTAAAACAGCACATAGAAAGTTCGGTGAGGCTTTAGCAAGAAATCCGAAAGTAAGGACAACAGCAAACAATCTAAAGAAAACAAGCAACACAGACCCTCGCTATCGCAATAGGCTAGCGAGAAGAAGCTATTGTTATGAATATATAGGTGAGAAGATAGAGGGATTTGAAGACATACTATTACCTATTTCTGTGATGAGAAGTAAAAAAATGTTTAAATAATTTGTTTTTCTCAAGTTTTTTGCATATCTTTGCAAAGAAGAGTTAAAAATAACAAATTAATATTGATACATTATGGAAAATAACAACAAAGCATTTGAAATTTGGGAACAATGGATGATTGAAGATTCTAAGTTGTTCGAAGAGTTGATTGAAGCAAACAAGGAAATCCAGACGAAATTTAAAAAAGTATTAACACTAAGAGACCTTGCAATCCAAGAACTTAGCAAACTTGAGGAAGGAGGTAATAATGGAGAAAGATAGAGTTTACATTTCTAACCAGTTAGCTTGTATGCTACCTCCGACAGCATTGAAGACTTTGTTCTATTTGATTTCTTGGCAGTCTCAAGAGCAAATCAAGTACTATCAGAAGCAATTTGCAAAGACTATGCATCTTGACCAAGCAGAGATAGACCAAGCGATTCAACTGTTGATAGACAAGGAATTGATAAGTGCTTCAAGGATTGATAACAATTGGGTATTCACACTGGAGAAAAAGAAAATCCAGAGTTACTTCAACGTTCCTATGAATAAGGTAGTTGAGCATAGTGGATTCAAACTACCTACACAGATTACTTGGAACAAGGAGGAAAAGAAGCAATCCAACGGCATCAACGATATGTCCGATGATGAAATGAAGAGGATGATTCTTATGCTCCAAGCAAGGTTGAACGAGAAAGAACAAGTAAAGAAGGTTGTCGTATCGGCATCAAAAAATGAGACAGAAGATGTCATTGATGATTTACCGTTCTGATGGAAAAGCGTTATCAATACCTAGGTCAAGGAGGCAAGATATGTTGGAGTGATTGGTTCGAATGGCGGTCTGATTACTGTCCAAAATACCAACTTGAACGACATCCAAAATTACTTAATGAATACCGATGAAAGAGCATAGTATCATATACGAGGATAAGGACGGAATAAGACATAAGGTTAAACAACTTGTGATTCAAGGCAGAGAGTATAGGTTCTATCAAGATGCTAGAAACGTCATCCTCAAAGAAGTGTAGCTGTTCCTTGTTTAAATACTATATATACAAAGGGGAGACCCCCCTATACGACTAATGACAGAGAGAAACTGTTGTTAGTCGTTTTTTTTTTTGTTATATTATATTATTCTAACATAATATAAGTTTTTGCTGCAAGTTTTTTATGTTAAAGTGTGTTAACAAATTTTGCTATCTCAGATTTTTTTCATATCTTTGCATTGTTGAAAAACAATAGGTAAAGCCTTCCACCTTAAGATGAAGACATAATTAATACATTGTTATATTATGAAGATTAAAAATTTATCAAAGTTTGAGAATGATGAGAACATCATTAATGTGAATTACGTAACAACTTCAATTGAGAAACAGTACACAATCACCATACAGTACTTCGTTATTGAGCACTTGGATTTGGAAAAGGGTGATGTTAATGTGGAAACAGTACAAACACAGACAGAGTTGATTAATGCATTGAGAGGTATTAGATTATCAACTGATGAACGAATTTCAATTATCCATAGCTGTACAAGGAACATTCCGCCATTTACATTCAAGTTCAATCGTCCCTTCACAGAATACTTTATGGAGGAAGTCGGTAAAACTCTCAAACAGTTCCACCATACTAGATTTGAGGATACTCTTGGTAGAAAAATTGATGGAAATAATTGGGAGGTATATCATTACAATGGAAAGAACATCATTGATGTATTCGGAGGCGTAGATGATATATTTGGTAATGCTATTCCATATGAATTTTACAAAAATCTAATGCTTTGCTGTTTGAATGAATGGACTGCTGCACTATATGAGTTTGAAGATGATGGTGTAACACTCAAGGCAAAATATATGAATAAATAAGAACCATTTTTTTTATTTTTTTTCATATTTTATAAATATTTTAATTTAAATGTGTATCCCCATTTGTCTGTGAAGATGGTAGTGGGGTTTTACTAAAAGAGTATTAATTTTAAAACGAAATAAACAATGAATAAATTAGATGAATTTTATGCAAATTTAGAACGAGACCTCAAAGTTTTTGAGGAAAAGTTAGACAAATGGAATCCGACAAAATATGAAGCGAAACGCCTCAAAGGACAGTTAGAACAAACACTTAGTTCACTAAAGTTGACTAATGGTAAGAAGACTAGTTGTGACAATTATACTATGGATAAAATGAAGTATGATTTTCTTAAAGACAATTTATCATAAGCAATAGCATTATGGATATAAATAGATTTAGAAATGCAGAAATAAGAATTTCCGATTCAATGTCAGACGGTTATTCAAATCGTCTGAATGATGATTGCTTTTATTTTCAGATAAGTGAAGACCAAAAAGAAGTGATGGAACAGTTTACTGAGTATTTCAAGAAGATGATTGAGGAAAGATATGAAAGAACTGTTAACAGCATTGAATTTATGGATGATGGATATGATGATGCTTGGGAAGGGCATATCTGGACTGTAGATGTTGAATTTAGCAAGATTAGAGCATTCAAGCTAGAGGACAAAGCACACATTGATAACGAAGAGAACAGCCCACACACTGTGAAGGAATGCTTAGAGTACATCCTCAACAACTATGATGGTGATTTAGAAGGCATCAGAACATACTTTAATCAACTACTCAAGGACGGAGGCGGCACAACAAATTGGGATAAAGGTATAGCACTATCTTGGAAGGATTGTGTATGGAATGAAAATTGGGAAGATTTTGAAATGGTACGAAACTACGCAAATATAATTTTTGAATAATATGGAATTTGACGAAATTAAACAAGAAATCATTGACACCCTCAAGGATAACAATGATTGCTGCTCATACATTGATGGGCAAGAGAATATGAGCGATGAGGATTGGCAAGAGATTGCTGACTCGGTACAGCATAACCTCATCTTTGACCCTTGTGGATTGACCTATACAGCGGATGGTTTTGCAAGGTACTTCAAGATGGTAACTTGTAACAAGGGATAGAATGCCTCTATTTCGCATTTTAAAGCCCTCTGAGAGCATTTAATGGGTTAAGGTGATAAAGTATAAGGCTCGTAAGATTTAAACGTCCTACGAGCCTTATTTCTTTTCTTTTTGTTTATTTTTTCTTTTTATGCGCATATGTGCGTATAGTTTATACTAGATTTGTGCATTTCCTTCTAGTGGAATATATCTGCTGATTAGGGTTAGGCTTGTTAAGCTTTGCATTCTCTTGACAGCAACTGCATCCGCATCCGCAGCAATCAATCAATGGAAATGAAACGGAGTGTTCACATAGCCATTTCTTCAATTGGTCTTTCAACACCTCTACTTGATTCCTCAAGTGTTGCGATACATAAGTCATATCCTTCAAGTCTAGGCTGTCAGAATTGTCGCTCTTGCCCTTTGTCACACCGACCTCTGATATGTGACTCCACACCATTGGAAGAGCCTCTAGAACGGTCGCAAATGACAAATACTGCCATAATCCTCCCTCGGTAAGCAATGTTGCATTAGCCTCAGATACTTTATTCTCCTTGACTTGCTGTTCAATCTCGCTGAAGAGCTTATGACCTATTACTGGCTTTACCCATATTTTCTCTGCAACTGGGATATAGTTTTTCACCTCTGCCATATTATAGTTCAATGGAATTGGTGAATACTGCTTGAAATATTTCTCGTTGATAATCATATTATTTCTCTATTTTTTGCTCTTCTACGTTATTTTCGTCTTCATCTGTAGGCTGTGTCGGCTCAGTCCTTTCCTCTACATTAGCATCATTGCCGAAGTCATTGAAAGAAAGAGGCTTCATCACAATCTCAGTGTCAATACCATTCATCTTGAACATTTGGTTCAATGTACGTATTACTGCCATACGGTTTGCATTACCAGTTAACTTATTGTAAAGTTGATAAGCTGTCTCAAGTTTATCTGCTTCAGAAGCAAAACCAGTTGCACCGATGTCTGGCATACCTACTAAGCTTGCATTAGGAATCTGATGTGCTGCTAATATCCTCGATACAGTCCTTTCATTTGCTGATGCATAAAGGTTTATATTTCCACTGTTTGCTGCAAATGGTATAAACTCTGGTTTCTGTTCATCAACATTATTTCTGAATGTAACTAATACACTGTTCGCATTATTTGAACCTTGGAACGTATTTGTGATGTTGTTAAGGATTGCTTGTCTCTGTTCGTCAGTCTCTACCTCGTTGAGAACTAACATACCGCTTGGTACGAAGTTATTCACTGTTGTACGAAGGTCATAGTTGATATACTCAATCTCTGATTGAATGGACTTAATACCAGCTTGATAATGAGGCTGTGTGTAATATGTCATTGATGGCGAATACTGACGATACACATATAGATAAGGCTTTCCCCTCTCAATTACGCTGTCTTCCCTCATATCGAATGCATCAATGGCAAAAGGAGGATTCTGACCAAGTGCTGTCCAGTCATTTGAAATCATATACTGTAGAATCTGTCCATCCTCATCATATTCAGTCCAACGAACCTTATCAAGAGGCATATGCCAGAATGAGAATGTGCGTCCATCCTTGTTCATAATTATCTGGACGGCATATGAGCCATATAACATATAGTCAAGCGCAATTTCCTTGATAAAATCATCCCAACTCTGGGCATAGTTCGGTACAACCTCATCACCATTCAGTTTCATTGCATCGAAATCCACACCATTTCCAAGGATTGACTGTACACCGAAGTTAATGCAAGCCCTATGTGTAGTTGACATATTGTAAAGGTCTAGCAAGATGTTCGGATAGTTGTTTTTAAGACCCCAATTGACCCATCCAAGGGCATTCTTCCTTGTTATTGGACTACCCTCAATCTGCTTCTCAAAATTGGTTGCAAAAACACCGTTTCTGTTCGTTGGTGCTTTTGGCTTATTTTTTGAACCTATAGGTCTACTCATACTTTTATAATAGATTTTGATAGATTATTGTTATTTTACAATAAACATGAATAAAAAAAGGATAGAATATAGAATTCTATCCTTAAAAAGTTATGAAGTATGTATTGCTTACGCAAACTCAAAGATTAAGGTTTCAGCATCATTACCAGTTCCGACATGAGCTGTCATCAATGCGATATTACCGCTTCCAAGAACGCTCTGTGCCCCAACAGTCTTGATGTTAGTACCACTTACCAAGGTATCTTGTTTTGTAGATGTTGCAGCTGTAATAGCATTATCAACCTCAGTCTTAGTGTAGGTTGTTGCAGTATCAGCCTTGTTAGCAAGCAAATTATCAGTTGC
>Ga0326512_10003186_pt1 | contig 12070 bp, 17 predicted proteins | sample 1_2617_0518_D_FD_203652 | JGI IMG/M metagenome (GOLD analysis project Ga0326512, IMG submission 203652) | Bovine rumen microbial communities from UC Davis, California, United States - 1_2617_0518 | ecosystem: Host-associated > Mammals > Digestive system > Stomach > Rumen | place: USA... | reverse complement strand
GTCTCCCGTCGATGAAGCCATACTTTTTCGCCTACCCCCGGGGGTCAGCCCGAGAATGTTTCGAGAACCGCCCATGCTCTCGGTTGTGGCACCTGATGCAAAGGATCTCCAGGTTTGTCGGATCGAAACGACGTTCCCAACCTTCGGGAGTTTTGATTGGCTGGATGTGATGCACTTGCTCCGCCCATTCACCGCAACGCTCACACTTGTACTTGCGTTTCCTAAGAGTATCGAAAGCTGTCCGCTTCCAGGCATCGGACCGATAGAACTTATACTCGCGTGTACCTTTGCGCTTCTGATCGTACCGCTTTGCATTTTCGGCTTTATACTTAGCTTTATCTGCCTCGTACTTAGGCATACACTCAGGACAGTAAGGCTTGCCGTAGGCGTAGAGCTTGCCACACTTAGGGCAGGGCTTCAGGAGCATCAGTCCTTAGTCTCAGTGATCTTGATGCTGATCTCTATAGGACCATGAGCGCTCGCATCAAGCACAAAGCTCTTCTCGCCTGTGAGATATGCAGGATCCTCAGCCTTGATATAAAGCACGAAATCACCTGCGGAAAGTCCGAGATCACTTGCCTCAGAAGCGTCAGCCTGTGTCAGCTCGGTGTCGTTATAGGTTGCACCAACGATGGTATCAAGACCGGTGTCAACTCCGAACCCCAGCCACTTATGCGTTCCCCAGACCTCTCCGTGATCTGCATCTTCGAGGTCGGACACCTCACAGTTTAGCGCTACAGTGATAACGCCGTCTGCATAGGATACTGTAGCATGTGCGCTGTTACTGATAGTCTCGGGTGTAGGCATCTGAGCCGTCCCACCGGGCACTGCCTTAGTGGATATGTCCCATGCATCTCCCACCATCAGTCCGCCGTCTTTCAGTGCGGTAAGCAGGTCGTTGAAATCCTTTTTCAACTCGGTGTAGCTCGAAGCTGTGCTGTCAGTTATGTTAGCCGCTCTTATACCCTCGACCTGTGCGCCTTTACCGACCACCAGCTTACCGCCGATCACCAGAGTATCGCCACCATCTGTCGAATAGTTCTTGGTGTTATACATAAATTACCTCCGTTCAGTTTTTTCACCCAACGCAAAGAGCGCCCCGGCTTTTGCCGAAACGCTCTCATGGTGGATGAAGGATTGTAAAAAATGACAAATGAAGAATGTACAAGGGGAAACAGAGGGGTCGAACCTCACCCGCAGGCACGCTGCTTCGCCTGCTTGTCCCTCAGCCGTGACCATTGGGGCGAGTCACGGGTCGGAGTTTCCCGTATGGGGCAAACGCCCCATTGCCATCTCTGTCAGTATATTTGCAGGTAGATGACCATCTTAGCCTTCTAGGCTAGTATAATAATACCACACTTCAAACATGGCTTTCAATGGTCTGTGAAAGATTTTTCAGCGCTCGTCCGTGAAGCCGCTGGACCCATCGGGTATCCTTGTAGCCCATCTTATCCGTGATGTTCTCCCACTTCATGTACTGCAAATACCGCAGTTCAAGTACCTCCTCCAGCACGTCGTCCCCCACAGACCTGATACTGTGCTCGATCTCGGCGTACTTCTTCGCATACAGCACCGCCAGTTCGTCCACCCTCTGCGAACGCTCGACTATGCTCGCTACTGCCTCGCTGAGCCTGTCGCCGCTCCCATGACCGCCCATGCCGTCGAAGGCAGGCGAACGGTACTCGATAGATGCCCTCAGCTTTTCCAGCTTCATCTGCTCCCTCTGCAGGCGCTTGTCCAGTTTGTAAGCCTGCCACAGATAAGCTTTTACTTCGTCTGTTGTCATGTAGTCGCCTCCTCTAAACCACATACTTCTTGTGCGCATTTTCAAGATCGTTCTCTGTCAGATCAAGATATATCTGCGTTGTCGTCAGTTGCTCGTGCCCAAGCATCTTAGACACAAGTTCGATTGGCATCCCACGTCTGAGTGCAAGAGTTGCACAAGTCCTGCGAAAGCGGTGAGGGTGAACATCATCGACTGCCGCGTCACGCCCAATCTGTCTCACCGTTGCTTCGATGCCCCCCTTATCTCTCATACCATCACCAACAAGTTTTGGATTTTTATACCAGTTTTTGCTACTGCTTTGAGCCTTTAGCTTTTTTGAGTCTATCTTTGTAGAAAAAAAGCCAGGCGGGAAAATATATGGGTTAGTGTCGCTACGCTCAGCAAGATAGCTTTCAAGGGCGATCTGAGCCTTTGCATTAAAGTATACTGTTCTGTCTTTGTTGCCTTTACCATGCACAATGATTTTATCTTCATCAATTTCATCTATTCTCATCTTGCAGAGTTCCGACACTCTGCATCCTGTGGATAGCAGTACTTCAACAATTGCAGTCTCCATTGCCGTGCTGCAAGCGGCTCGAATTTTCTCACACTCAAGATCGGAAAAAGATTTTTTCTTTTCTTTTGGTGCCTTGATCACTTCTATTTTCTCCATCGGGTTCTTCGATATAAGGTCTTCGCTTTTGAGGAAAGAAAAAAACGATCTGAGATATCTAAGTTCGGTGTTCATGAAACTTTTGGAAATCTTGTCCTGGGTAAGTCTTTGCGCTATGTAAATACGAATATCATCCGAAGTAATTTCCGTAACAGATATGTTAAGCCTACATAGTGTTTTCGATATCGTATTTTTATACGCAATAATTGTGTTTTCGGTACATCCTTTCACCATCTTAGCCGCCAGAAAACGTTTTAACAGGTTTTCGTTAAGTATATCATCACGGACGGCAAGTGCCGTTTCTTTGCGAACAATATCTACATCTTTCAAAATCATGTATATTTTGTTGGAAATACCTTCGACTTCAAAACCTTGTCTTTGTAACATACAGACAATTTCATTGACTATTTCGTCTTTCATCTTGCACCTCCCAACATTCGCCTGATCATCCATACGTCTGAAAACCACATCGGGGTATACCAGATATCTGACCCATTGTCTTTTTCCGTCAAGGGGTTCATCAACGTGTCCCCTACCTTGACCTTGCCTGCATACCCTTGAAGTGACAGCTGGATGTAACACATCATTGCCGTTGTTCTGCTAAGGTCTTGCGCATATAAGCATAGATAATGCTGAGGATTAAGCCCTGTATGCGCTATACTCTTTCTGTACGCATGAGCTGCCGCTATGAGTAGTGCTCCACCGCCGCAAGCGCAGTCTGATGCAGTCACAGGCTTTACTTCATCCGCACTCTCAACTTTGTGGTACTCCATGTTTGCCATCATTGCACAAACATTGTACGGCGTAAAAAACTGACCGTGCCAGTGTGACCCTAAATCGAGTTGCATATATAAATCACCAAGCAAATCTTGTTCGGGATTATCTTCAATCTGCTTTACTATCTCCCCAAAGATTTTGGGGAAGACTTGCATTTCTTCTCGCGTATATTTAGCAACGCACGACATATACAAGCTTTCGCGTTCTGCTTTGTATCTTTTGTCCACGCTGTTTGATATAGCGCAAGCAAACATGATCATACTGTCTTCCCAAAGCTCCCAAAGTTGATGAGCACCCATGATGGAACTGTACAGCCTGACGAGTTCTTTGTACTGCGATTTTGTAATTATTTTCGCCATACTCTCACTCCTTCCTCAGAAAGTTCTTCATCATCGCATCCTGCCACTGAGGTCTCGGCTGGTCGGTCTCTTGGTTGAGCCACTCCTGTACACAACTGCCGCACATTTCCTTATCCTCTGTGCAGTTATCCCAACAGGATGGCGCATCCCCTGTGACTATCCATATCGGACAGCCTGTGTCCTGTATCGTCATCATGAGGTCGTATATGTTTGTCTTTGTCAGTTTTTCACGATTGGTCACGCCATCAACTCCCCTCCGCAAAACGGGCAAAGCCCGAAGTTGTTCGTCAGCCAATATGTGCAATTTTTGCATTCATTCATCGCCGTCACCGTCCATTCTCGCACCGCAGTGCATACAGTATTCGGTATTATACGGCGTAGACTTGCCACATACTGAACAGGTAGTGTCTTTCACTGCCCCATGTAATATGCTCTTAGGGTCATCAATGCGATGTTTTATCCACCGTCCATGCTTCCTAGGCTGAACGTCTGCGGTCGGCTGTTCATCGATCAATTCTTTTGCTGTTACCTCATTATCGTAAAAGCGAGTTAAGTCTTTTTTAAGTGCTTCCGCATCAATATATCTCGGCATTACTCATCACCTCCTCCATAACTATTCTCCTTTCGGCGGTTTAGGCAAAGTCCGCCAGTGGGTGACATAGGTGGTGAACCTACAACTCCCCTGCCAAAATGGTTCATAGTCAGAGAATTTGTCGCCTATTGGCTGATAGTACGCGATATCAATCCTTCCATCTTCAGTACATATCAAGTATCTTTCTTTATCATCAGGCAGTCTATCCTTAACGCTTATCCAGCCGTTGTCGGGCTCGGCTTCGATGGTCGGCAGTGTTCTTAGCACATCACCGATTGTGCAGTTCATTGCTTTGCATTTGTCACAGCTTGTATAACAGCCTTTGGCATCTCTAAAAGCTTTATACAGCTTATCAGCCTCAATCGCTCTCATTGTTTTCCCTCCATCTCATCAACCTCACCGCGCTCTCGTTCTGCGGTTCACCGACTGTCCCGCATACCGTGCAAGTATGGTAGTAGTCATGCACCCAGTACGCATGACACTTCGGGCATACGAAGATCGGGCGAGGTTTGCTGTTCTTCTTTGCTTTCTTTGATTTTTTGCTCATACGTCTAACCTATATCCAGCTGCTGCCCGCAAGCAGGGCAGAACTCAACGCCTTCGTCAAGCTCCTCATCACAGGTCGGGCAGAAGTAGCTGTCCTCGTAGTAATCGTCTGTAACACACTTGCGTATGCACAAAGGGTCTTTCGGTGTGCGGTATCCCAGTTCTGCAAGCACCGCGTGTGCCAGTTCTCTGTCAGCCAGCTGTGACACTCGGCTGACCATCTCGGTTATTGTCAGCATTCTTGATCTCCTCCATCAATTTCGCATACATCTTCGGCATATCGCCATCGTACTTGTTAAGTGTCCCGTTGAGTATAGCCTGAAACCTCAGCAACTTCTCGCAGGCTTCCTGCTTTGTCAGGTCTTTGAGCTTGCTCTCGGGTGCTATGAGTTTGTCCAGTTCTATCGCCGCCTTGACACTGTCATGATACTTGTCTATGGCATACTTGCTGTCGATGTATTCCTTCATCAGCTTGTTTTTTCGCTTCCTTGCTTCGCTCACATCGATGATATGCCTGCGGTATTCACCGTACAGTAAACACAGAGACTTGTAGTACAGCGTGTCAGGCAGGTCGGCGGTATCTTCCAACGGTATGCCCTGCGCTGCCATACTGTTGAGCTGATTGGCTCTGGCGTCGATTTTCTGTTTGTCGATCATAGCTTACCCTCCAGATAGTCTGCCAACACTTTTACAGCCTGTTCCCAGCCATAGCACACTGCTGACAGATAGTCCTGTCCGTTAAGTTCTGCCTGCCACCACTTCTGCGCATCAGATACCTTGCCGCTCTTGGTCTTGAGCTCGATGTACAGTCCGTGATGCTTTCCGCGTGCTACCGGCAGGCAAAGGTCGGGCACGCCCGATTTAACACCCATGCTTTTCAGCCTTGCGCCTTCCCGTGCGGAGCACTTTCGCTCGTTCGGGATGTGGTACAGCAGTTTAAGCTCGGGATACTTTCCGCGAATAGTGGCTTGCTGTGACCACTTAACGATCATCTGCTGTTCTATATCTTCCTGTCGGTTCATCTTTTGCCGCCTTTCAGTCTGTTGATTATCATACCTGCCTGTCCTTTCGTAAGGCTTTCAAAATCTATCTCATCGATGTACTTCTTACCAATACGGCGTATCAGCTTGCTCTGAGCTTCTGATGCAGGCTGTGCGCCCCACTTCTTGGCTATGTTCTTATCCCAGATAGCCTTACTGTCCGCAAAGTTGTTGCAGAGCAGTTCATACGCTCTGTCGAATGCTTCCTGCATATCCATGCGCTGTCCGAGGAAGATAGTTTCTCCTAGTTCGTCCGCAGGAGGTATCTCGATCTGTTGCCTGTCAGGAAGCATACAGATCATGGTACCGTCAGGCATCTGGAACCAGTTGACATCATGCAGCTGGTATTTCATCTCCCTCGACCAGAGATCAACTATGCGGACGTTCTCGATCCAGCTTTGAGGACTATCCGATAGTACCTTCGCTTTCTCGGGAAGTTCAAACAGCATACCCTCCATGTCTTTCTGCTTGCTTTTCGGAATAGTGTCGATATCCACGCCCAAAAGCGACGGAGCGGTGCATAAGCTTGCCTTGCCTGTCACACCTACGCAGTCTATCAGGGTGAGCATTGACTTTTCGGGATGCAGTCTAAGCCCTCTGCCGACCATCTGAGCGTATAAGCTGTCAGACTTCGTCGGACGTGCTATGATGACTGTTTCCACCAGCGGCATATCCGTGCCCTCTGTGAACACCATGCAATTGACTATGCAGGGTATCTCGCGGTTCGTGAAACGTCTGATTATATCCGCTCTGTCCTTCGTCTGACCTGTGACTACTTCCGCACCCTCTATCTTCGAGGCTATTTCCTCACATTGTGCTACCGATACCGCGAAGATCAGCGTCGCACCGTTGGCGTGTTCGCGGTATGCCTGTGCTATGGCATCAGCAGTGCCTTCCATAGCTTCTTCCAGTTCTCCGGGAGCGTAGTCCCCCATACGGGTATGTACTGCGGAGAGGTCGTATCCAATATCTACTCGTTTACAGAGTATATCGCAGAGATATCCATTCTGTATGCCCCAGCGAAGATCCTTCTTGTAGAGTATCTCATCGAATACATCTTTGAGCCTTGCGCCGTCCGCCCGGTTCGGTGTTGCCGTGAAGCCCAGAAGCATACGCGGACGGAAGTATGACAGTATATCGCGGTATGACTTAGCTGCTGCATGATGCGCCTCGTCTACGATGATAGTATCGAAGTCATCAGTGTTGAACCTGTCGAGCCTGTGCGTCATGGTCTGCACGCTGGCGGATACAACTTCCTCGCCATGTGAACTGTCACCCGCCATCTCTACGCCTGTACTGCAATCGAAGTATTTCAGCGGCTGTCTGACAAGTTCCTCGCGGTGTGAGAGTATCAGCACACGCCCCTGTCTTGGCAGGTTTGTGAAGATGACCGTCTTTCCCAGACCTGTCGCAAGCTGTACCAGATATCGACCGTGTTCGCGGGCTTGTATAGTATCAATGCATTCCTGCTGATATGGTCTAAGTGTCAGTGCCATTTGTACCCTCCGTTATCATGCGTTCTGCCCAGTGAAGTATCATCTTGCAGTCGTCAAGGTCAAGTGTGACGAATGCTGTGTTGCCTACCAGCAGTGTCACGATCTTCTTCGTTACCTCTGACATCTTCGCCAGCTTGTAAGGCGGTATGTTCTTATTTTCCATTTTTTACTCCTTTTAAAGTTAAGTATTTCTAAACTATATTTTATATAAATATATGAAACCGTTTATATGTGTCATGCTTGTGTGGGACATGTGGGACAAGTGTGGGACGTTTTTTGCATTTGTCCCACGCTAAAAGTATGCCTATTTACGCGGTTTTAACCATGTTGTGGGACTGTGGGACAAAATCTCCCCCCATTGCCTATATAGGGGTATTTTTTTATATACACTTGAAAATCAAAAAATATAATTTTTATACATGGTATATATAGGGCATTTTTGTCCCACAGTCCCACGCGGCTCACAAACGTTGGTTTTTCGGGCTTTTTTCCGTGGGACGAATGCCCCACAAAACGGGATGTTTTGTCCCACATTTCAAATCGTTTACAAAATAGCATTAAGTTCTTCACTATTTGCCGCATCCAACTCTGCTTGCGAATAGAACTCGGGCTCTATCTCCGGGAGCCTTAATGCCACACATTCGACATTGATTCCATTGATCCTCTTGCCCCTTGTGTTGTTTCTCCCTCGTGTGATTATAAGATTTTTCACTTTCAGCCAGCTAAGGACTGCACGCTCATCGAAGCCCTGCTTCTGCATTGCATCAGAGAACTTGGAGCGTATGATGTACGCCACATCGTCAACGATAGTACCGTAGACCTCGCCTGTGTTCTCTTCTCCGTAGGAAAAACGCTTGCTGTTCGCTGCTACCCAGTCGCATATATACTGATATCCACGCTCACCGGCTGATACGCTTTCCTTCGACTTCAAGAACTGCGATATTTCCTTGACCGTCAGCGGTTCATCTCCATCAAAAAACAATGGTGTTATCATAAGGTCAGCCGTGAGTATCATCGCCGCTGCCATTGCCTGCTTTTCGGTCGTGTCGCCCTCACAAAGCTCCTTGAAATAGTCGTTGTATATTTCCGTAGCAGCGTTCAGTATTGCCGGGTCCGTAAGCCGGCGAGCGAACATCTTGCCAGCCCAGCCATAGTTTTTCTTGACTATGCCCGATACCCTCATACCGTCGGATATAACAGCATGATCAGCTGAACACTCGATGTCGATTACTCTGTTTACTGCACCTGCACCAGCCGAACCGTGTACTATCGGGCTTTCACCTGTGGTCAGAATAGTGTTTCGCCATGTAGGTGTTTTCTCAATGCCGCCAGTCTTCGTACCTCTGGTTCTGCCGACACCCTGAGCCAGCTTGTACACATCGAATCTTGAACGACCGTGACTATCCTTCGACAGCTGGAGTTCGTCGATCAGGAAGGGCAGATTGTTCAGAAATGCCGCTGTCTTCTCGTGACCGACTTCTGTACTGTTGAATGTCTGGATATACTCGCCTATTTCAGGATTGCCCCAGACCGAAGCCGCCAGCATCAGAGCGACAGTCTTACCGGTACCGCTGTCCACGCCCCACAAGTGAACGAAGAACGGCAGACCGCCCAGCGGCTCGATCAGTGCCGCCGCGAAACTTGCCGCAAGGAAGATCTTCGCCGTGACTGATTTTTGCCTGCATTCCGCAGCTATGTCAATCCATGTCTGAAAGTCGCCCTCACTGTGTACTGCATTGAACATTCTGCCATAGTTCTGGTCTCCGTCGAAGGTTATTCCATCGACATAAGGTGAAAAGCCCTCATCCTTGATGAAGCCCAGCCTTCCGACGGACTTTTTCAGCGGCAGGATATCGCGGTTGATAGCCTCGATCTCTTGAAAGTACGATACCATGTCCTTAGCGGTTTCCGATGATATGTCCACGCCGCATTTGACCAGCTGTGTGATATTCCTGGCATTGTACAGTACTTCTTTTGATACTATCAGTTCATGCCATACACCACGCGAGCGGTATGCCAGATTGACTTTTTCCTCGCCTGTATCGATGTTCCGCAGGATCTCGAACGGTATGATAGGCTGATGACAGATGGTTTTCAAACCGTCGTAGTCAAACTTTGAGATCCCATCATCATCGACTGTATATATACCCGCATCAAGTTCCATGTATGGGCTTGTCAGCATTGTGACGTTGTTGGTGTTGGGGTTCTCACGCTGACTACACTGCTGCATCTCGGAATAGGCTTTGAACATCGAGCGAAACTGCGTAAATCCCACAGCCTTAGCAGCATCTGCCATCTGAATGAGTTTCTGCTTTCGTTTGAACCGGTCTTTCTCGGCATACAGTTCTGCATATGGTTTATCGCCGCTGGTGTAGTCTTCCAGCGTATATACTGTGACTACCTCAGCTTCTACCTCTTTTACTTCCTCTGCCATTTAAACCTCCTAGAACGGAGTGCCTGAATTCGGGTCATCAAGGGTGTTCAGCATCTGTTCGATCATAGGGTCAACAGTGTTCTGCGCTTTCGGCTGGAGGAAGAAGCCTTCAACCTCCAACACATTTGCTGTTTTCTGCTGTCCATCCCTGTCGGTATAAGTTTCCGACTTGATGTGTCCGAAACACATCACTACGTCAAACTTTTTCAGTGATGCAGTTGCTCTTGCCGTTTCATGCCAGTACTCACAGTTTACCCAGGTAGGCTGCTGTGCGCCTACCTTTTTGCCAACATTCACTGAAAACTTAGTCAGTGACGAGTTCTTCTGCCCGACATTTTTGTACTCCGCATCTTTCCCGAGATATCCCGCGATCAGGATACTGCCATCGTTAAGTCTTACTTGCATCAGAGTACCTCTGCTTTCATTGTTGCATCGATCTCTGCTGCCAGATCGGATACTGTTTCGTACTCGAACCATGCAGAGATTTTGGTCTGACCTTCTTTCAAGCTGTTATATATACCGATGAACTCAGCAAGATCATCGCCGTTCATGGTCTCTACACTTCTTGACAGCCTTTTCTCGATCATCTCTCGGGTAACTCCCAGCTTTTCAAATTCAACTACCATCTTCCTGATACGATCTTCAAGCGGAGTATCATTCTTCCCGGCAAGAGTGCGCTTGCATTCTGCAATAGCTTCCTCGACGAAGTCCGCGGGAAGCACCGCAAGTATTCTCGCCCTGAGCCTTCTGCCTGCCATATTCGCGTTATTCTCATATATGTCTCTGAGAGAAGTGAGCTGCTTGATCGTTGTCTGCTTTGTCTTTTTATCTCTGACTTCTCGCGCATGAGGATTTGTGAAGTTCTGTACGCTCATCGTGTTAGCTTCTAAGTCCCATGCGAATGCCTGCATTTCTGACTTGCCGTTGTCCTGCGACAGTTCTTTGATGCCGTACTCGATGTTCTTCCAGCATCTTGCCAGTTCTTCTGCGAGCCTGATAGTCGGTCCCGATACAGTCTCACCCGCACGGGGATAACTGTAAAATGCTTTGCTTGCCAAGCCGGGACGCTGGCAGGCTTTCTTCATATCTGCAAATGCCTGTATCTCATCCCTCGGGAAACGTTTCGCAATGATGAGCTTGCCCTGTGCTTCCGCGATGGCTCTGCTGCTTTCGATCGCAACAGAACCCTGATTGATGTTGTCGAAGTTTCCATTCTGCTGAGGAACTTCGGGTGTTATAGTCTGTATATCATTCATGATTCATTCTCCTATTCATATTCTTTTGCCAGCCATGCAGGCAACCCTATGATATTGGGCTTGCCACTCTCGCCATTATATCCGTACCAGTTGTCTGTTCTGCGGCACTTTGCCAGTGTCATAAGATACCCGCGAAGGTCATCCGCACCCTTGCGAAGCATCAGCTCGTCCGCTTCCAGAACGTTACAGGCATAGGGTGGGTCTTTTTCCACAGCTATGAATACAAACCTGTGGGGCTTACCCTCTACCTCATCAACTATCTGCTTGTACATAGCCGCCTGCAAGTCATACCCATATTCAATGCATGAGCGTGAGAAACTGTCTGTCTGTGCGCTCCTGGTAGTCTTGAGGTCAACTATTACGCTGACTGCGCCAAGATCTACGCGACAGTCCGGGCGGCACTTGATGCGAATACCTGTTGTGGGGTCGGTCGTGAAGTAGGACACCTCATGCTCCCCCGAAAGCAGTCTGACAGCGTAGGGGTTAGATCTGATGCTGTCGTCCATAGCCTTTATGGCATCATAGTCCTCTTCGGGAACAGGTATCCTGCCGGATGCTTCTATCTCCGCGACCTGCGCCTTGCCTGCTGTGGTCCTGCGGTCTATCTTCCCAACTACTATATATTCATCGGCAAAGCGTTCAGGCTCCAGTACATAGCAATGCAGCGCGCTTCCGAAGAGCAGTGCGGGAGTATCTTCCCGCTGGTGCTCCTGTGCGTACTTGTAGTGCATCGGCGATCGTGCCAACGTATGAAGTTCGGAACGGCTTACACCTTCGTCTGCCCGGTATTCTTCCTGCGGAAGGTCGAAGATTTTACCCGTTGCTTTCATTGGCTTTCTCCTCCGCTACCCCCAGCAGCAGCTTTATATCCTTATCGGAAACAAAGTCCTGCATCTCATAGAAGGCTATTGCCATCTTCACGCGCATTTCTGCGCGGATAAGTTCATCGTATCTTTCCTGTGAGATCGTTATTGTGTTTTCCATTAGTTTTCCTCCTTCTTAAAGCACTCATGTGTGCCGCCCAGCATCGCCTCTTCAGCGCTGCTGATGTTGTAGCCCATAAGCCTGAGCCACTTGTACCACTTTACAAGGAATTCATTCCTCTGGTAGCTGCCGTCCCAGGTGTGGACAC
>Ga0326512_10003185_pt1 | contig 12071 bp, 7 predicted proteins | sample 1_2617_0518_D_FD_203652 | JGI IMG/M metagenome (GOLD analysis project Ga0326512, IMG submission 203652) | Bovine rumen microbial communities from UC Davis, California, United States - 1_2617_0518 | ecosystem: Host-associated > Mammals > Digestive system > Stomach > Rumen | place: USA: California... | reverse complement strand
CGAAATCCCGTCCATTCAAGACCGATTGGCACTCGTTTTTGATCCCTTAAAGCCAGATAAACCGCCTCTTACAGACAAGGGCTACCGAGTATTCACACAAAGCAACGTTGCACAGGCAAACATTATCGGTCAAACAATCTTGCGCATTGTGATGGGTCAAATGGTATCTACGAACCCATATTCCGTCACATATTCCGTCAATTTTCAAATCCTTTCCAACTATTCTTTGGAAGCAAATACACGCTCTACGGCGCTTCTGCGGACATTCAACATGGAGCAAGCGATTATACAAGCACTAAATGGTGTGAATATGGGTGGCGTTGGTGCTTTCATGGTGTCAAGAAGCGGTTATTCGGCAGAAAACAGAGGATCGATTACAACTGGATCAAAACCGATTTCTGACGATCAAGAGCTTGTCGGCAGACTGCTTGTAATGACATTTGAGAACCGTGTTACATCGACAGATTACGAAAAGAACACGGGACGATTCTGATATAACAACATTTTTGTGTTCATGGAAATAGAAAGAGAGTAGAAAACATGGCGCAAAGTTTAGATACCTTTGATATACAAAGAGCGGCGAGAAACGGAGAACCAATAAAGTACGGAAATCTCTTTGTATATCCTATAACCGTTGCAGACTACGAGACTTTATGGTTGTGCGAATCCGCGTTGACAATTCGCCTGTCGGCGCTCCCTGTGATTTACGCCGTAAAGCCCTATGCCGAAGCATTGTTTGATATAGCAATACGCGGAGAGACTGTTTATAGCAACGACGGTGACGTTGTGGCAAGACCAGATTACTGGTATTGCTTCGTGAGACTGCTTTGCTTGACATTGCACATCCCTGTTGCGGCAATGAAGGGCATGTTGCAGTTTAACGTGGACAACGCGCAAAACAACCGCCTTAAATCCGTAACGGTAAGGCAATTTGTAGAGAACGATGAAATTGTACAATCGTTATCCGTCCAAGACCTTGGAAACTTGCGAAGCATTATTGCGCAAATGAACGGGAGGAAGCTCCCGAACGAGTCAGAAAACTCGGAGCTTGCGCAAGCGGAACAAGACATTCTTGCAGCAAACGGATCGAAGCTCGATGTGAAACTTGATTCACTATTAGCATCGGTTGCGAGAGATCAACATTGCAGAATAAAAGACCTAAATGATTGGACGATATACGAATTTGAACTAATTCGATCTGCCATAGAGCGAGAGAGAAGATTTACAGTCTATGGAATCGGAGAAGCGGGTGGAATGGTGAAGTTCCCGAAGGGCAATCCTTTCCCGTCAATCTTCTTTGACAAACCCGCTGATATATCCGCCGTTGTAAGCGCTCAAGAGCTTACTTCACGCATTAGCGGAGCAGTTCAAGAAACAAGTTCGCTGCCAAATCTGCCTATTATTACGAAAAAATAAGGCAAAAAGAACAAAAAACAACTTCCAAAAATAAGGAGAATGACTTATGGCTTTTAATCGCGCAGAATCGCCCATCTATGCGAAAGGCACGATGGATGTGTGGTGTTTTAACCCGTCTACTGGCGATTTGGACTATTACAGCAATAAAGTACAGACCAACCAATTCCAGACGAGCGTAAACCTTTCCCCGATCAATGCGGGTGTAGGCAATCCTGTCGTTATCAACTTGCCCGATACTTCGCAAGTTAATCTGAACCTCGTTGCGGCAGACGTTTCTCTGTATGCTCGTAAACTGGCTGTTGGCGGAACTCTTTCCTACAACGCAATCATCCCCGTTATCGAGAGCGTAACGCCGAACAGCACCACGCTTCAAGTGAGCCGTCCGCCTGTTGCAGCTTATGGTATGGCAGATGCTTATGCGTTCATCGATATGGATGGTACTGCATACAGCGTTGACGAGGACAGCTTTGTTGTCCAGAACTTTACCGCTGTTGCGGGTCAGACCTACTGTGTCCGTTACTTCACTCGTGCGGCATCTGCTCAGGAACTCCGCATTTCCTCGGTGTTTGCTCCCGCTGTCGAAGTGGTTATGATTCGCATTCCGGCGTACAACGCACAGGGTTCTGCGGCTAACCAAGGTTCGCATTGCGGTGACTTCTACATCTGGATTCCGCGTATGCAATTCAGCGGCAACGCGGGTACGGACGCTTCCCAGACTGCGGCATCCACGACCGATTTCAGCGGTACTGCTTTGTCTTACGATCAAGCACAGGCTGCCGGCGCTTGCTCCGAGGAAGATGCATATGGCGCATTGGCGTACATGGTTTACATGCCGCTTGCCGGACAGACTTCTGCTGTTTCTGGTCTTGCCGTTGTTGGCGGAAGCATTGAAGTATCTGTTGGCAACCAAGTTCAGATTCCTGTCAAGTACGTTATCAACAACGAACTTGTTCAGCCGAACTATGCAGACCTCACGTTTACAAGCTCGGCAGAAGGAACTGCAACCGTTGGCGCAAACACTGGTATTCTCAGCGGCGTAGCTGCGGGTAGCACGACTGTCACCATTGCGTTGGCAGAACCCGCCCTTACCTACGAGCTGCCTGTTACCGTCACGGCATAATAACAAACGTAAGAGTATAAAAATGCCCTCCTCTGCTTGCGGAGGGGGGCATACTATCATCAAGACTTTATATATTGCTCCGGGTGCAAGGATTTATACTCATCGTTGAACACTTGAAAGCGTGTACACATTGCAAATTTTTCCCAATCTTCTCTCGTTTTAATGTTGGAATAATCAAGAAATTCTTTGAAAGATGAACACCCGTTCCTTTTCAAAAGTTCTTTCTTTGTTTCTCTTATACGCAGTTCGGTAGCGTTTTTTGAATCAAGTTCGAGCTTAAAAATCTCTGATTCTGGAACACGCATTTTTGCAATTCTGGCATCTTCTTTTTCCCTTTCCCGCTCATTCCGAATAAGCGTGTACATGAAGTAAGAGTCAGCCCCGTTCTTGCTTCCGATACCCGCAAGGAACATATTCCACAAATCACGAGAGAATCTTCCCAATTATCTTACATCCTTTCCAAGCTAATACTGCTTTTATTCATATATATTCTATCATAAGAACATTTCGCTTTCAACAGAAAAATAGCAAAAGAGTGTGAACTTTATGGGAGTTTTCACAATTGAATATCAGCAAACTATACGTCCAGTGTTAGAGAGCGCCGTGATTGACGCTTTATCGAAAGAAGTAAAAGAAGCCGCTCTTACCGTCTTGAAGAAAAGCGCAACAGAGCGCATTTATGATGCGTACAGTCCAAAATACTCGCACAGACGGTACGACATAAATACTGATGACGAGGTATATGAGACTATAACGACTGGGAATCAACTTACGATAACAGCAATTCCACCGTTGCAAGGAACAGATTACGGAGTTGCGTTAAGTGATGTTATTTCGGATGGTTTAACGAACTATAACATGCCTTCCCCTCGACCGTGGATGGACGAAGGAATAGAAGAAAACATCGAAGAATTGGAATCAGCCCTCGCAAGAGGTTTACATAGACAAGGATTTTAACGAGGTAGCAAATGTCGAGATCAGTTACAATCGATGCAAACATAAATGATTCGCAAGCAAAAGTTAAGCTCAACGCAATGGAGCAGCAGCTTGAAAAGCTGAAACTGGCTGCTACCGGAATTAAGATTACTTACGATAAAGACGGAAACGTTCTGTCTCAGATTGTAAAAGAAACAGACGCTTTTGGAAGATTGCTTACTACTACAACGCGGTGGCACGATATTGTCAACGAGAGCGGCGAAGTAATTAACAGAACCGCAACTGTAACTCAAACTGTTACAAATAATCTTGAAAAGCAAGCGAAGCAGTATGAGCAGATAAACAAGCAAAAGCAAAAGGCGCTCGAATTAGAGCAAAAACAGGCGCAGTTAGACCAACGACGCACACAGGACGAGCGGCAAAGAATGCTTGAGCAAGTCATTCGTGAGCGCGAGGCTAAACTGCAAAGAGAACGTCAAGCAAAGCTCGATGATTACAGAAACAGAATGCTTGGCGCTGATACCGTCATGTCATCTACTCGTGAATGGTATCATCAACAATATGCAAAAGAATGGGAAGCAATGCTTTCCGAAAGAGACAGGCAATCCAACGCAAGGGCTGCACAAATAGATGCGGCGAACTACGCCGAACAGATGCGACAAGCAGCGGCTGCGGAAGCCGAGTTTATTAACAGGAACAGAGAGCTTTCAAGCAGTTTGGATGTTCTTCATGGCGCGTTTGATCGAATTGCGGGAGTTGCCGTTAGAAAACTAAGACAATCGTTCCGTGAAGCATTTGAAGAAATGAAGAATGTGGACAGCGAATTGGTCGTTGTCCGAAAAGTTACGGATGCGTCTGCTGAAGAACTCGAAGAACTTAGCGACAGAGCTTACAAGGTCGGTAAATCATACGGCGTAGCCGCTTCGGACTACCTTTCTTCCGTTGCAGAGTTCTCACGCGCCGGATATAAAGATCAATCGGCAGACCTTGCAGAACTTGCCGTAAAATTACAGCTTGTCGGTGACGTTTCACAAGATACTGCTAATCAATTCTTAATTGCCACAGATAAGGCATACGGTCTAAAGGGAAACGTCGAAGAACTATCTTCCGTTATCGATCAACTCAATGAGATAGACAATAATTTTGCCACATCCATTCAGAAAATGGCTGACGGCATGGGTATTATTGCTCCTATTGCTTCCCAAGCGCATGTGTCCATAGCAGAGCTTGAATCAGCGCTCGGTACAATAACTGCCACAACTCAGCGTTCTGGCGCAGAAAGCGCACGAGCGCTACGTGCTTTGTTCCTTAATATAATGGGAGACACAAAGACGGAGATTGAGGACGGAGCAACTTGGACTGCGGGTGAAATTGAAGGACTTCGTGATGTTCTGAATTTATACGCGAAGGATGCTGTTGAGGCAGCAGAAGCATCTGGCGAAGTTATAAACCCGATGAAAGCAATCGCCGCGTTAGCAGATTCGTATAAGAGCGGAGTTCTGACAGAAGCGAGATTGATGGAAATGGTTTCCGATATCGGCGGAAAACTTCGATCTTCTCAGCTCATGGCGCTCATACAAAATTGGGACATGTATGAGCAAATGCTCGAAAAAACAGAAGAAGCTGCGGGGAGCGCTGATAAAGAAGTTTCCAGAGCGCTTGATTCTTGGGAACGAAAAGTTGAAATTCTAAAAAACACATGGACGGACTTTATCCAAAAGTCGCTTGATTCAAACACCATAAAAGGAGTCCTTGATTTTGTAACAAAAGCAATCGAATCATTTGGCGATCTTGGTACTGTTATTGGTTTTTTAGCGGCGTTCCAAATACCGAATCTCGTATCGTCATTCGGCATGATCGGAACGGCTGTAAATAACATTGCGACTTGGACATTACAGCTCGGCGGCGGCTTCAAAGAACTTGTAGCCGTAGTAACGAACTTTGGAAGCCTTTCTAAATCAGCCGCACAGGGTTCTGAGCAGCTTGCATCCTCCCTACAAAATATAAACGTCGGCGCATCGGCTGCCGCAGCGGGAATCGGCGCTGCTATCGCCATAATTGCGGTTGCAAAGATTGCATGGGATGCTTACCAGAGGAAGCTCGATGAAACCATTGCGACTGGCGAACAAACCGCGAAAGAACTAAAGAACATAGAATCCCTCTATGATAAGTGGGAAGAATTAAATCAAACGGCGGCAAACACGAAAGCTGCGGAAGATGCAAGACAAGCGCTTGTAGATAAACTTAAAGATGAGGGCGTTTGGGTTGATACCATAACTGGAAAATACGGATCGCTCGAAGAAAAAATTAAGGGAGCAACCGAAGCCGCAAAGAATAATAGACAAGTTGAACTTCTCGACGCGCAAAAAGCCGCAAGAACTAAGATTCTTCAAGGCGAATCAGATTCTATCTTTAGTTTGTACGATGATGCCGATTATTTCATTTCCGGCTCTACAAGATATACAAGAGGTAGCTTCTTTGACCAGATTTTTGCTGAAGCTCCTACAGTAGAACAAATAGTAGACCTATACCAAAAAGCTGTTGAAAAAAGAGGGGAGCTTCTTTCCCAAGGAGAATATGGCAGCAATGCGGATAAGGCTCTTGAACGGTTCATCAATTATTATAAGGATTCCGTAGAAACCTACATCGATCTAAAAAATGCGCTCGATGCACTGAACGGTTCTACCGAGAAAACGGAAGAAGTTTCTAACGCCGCCTCAGAATCAGCAGAAAAACAAGCAGAATCTTTTATCGGATTAAAAGATGAAGTCGAAGCCGCAACAAAGGCTCTTGAAAATTACAACAAAGCTCTTGAAGGCGGCGAAAAAGGCGACACATTAAAGCAATACGCCGAAGTATATAAGCAAGCGAAAAAACTTTTTGAGGGCGGATATTACGGTTCGACACAATATAAAGCAGCACTCGACTTGCTGTTGCCAGACGAGAAGAAACAGGAGCTAAGATATGACTACAAAGCGCTTGGCGAATACGTTTTTGAAGGGTTTGCAAGCGGTGCTTACGAAGCTCTTTACGGCTCTGGCGGAGAGGACTTTGGCGCTGTTCTTGCCACATACCTACGCGACAATGCGGACGGTATGGAATCAATCTATGAAGTAATAAACGATAACGGAAAATCCTTTGATCTACTAATTCACGACGAAGACGCACTTGCAGAACAACTCGGAATGACAACGGAACAAGTCTATGCATTCATGGATGCGTTGGACATTCACCATTCCGACATTATGCTCTCGTCGAAGGACGTTCAAGAACTTGTAAAGAAGTACGGCGATCTCTCGAAAGGCGTTATTACAGACGGCGTAGGTCTTGTCAAGCAACTTGTCGATGATGGGCGCACAGAAGGAGAAATCCGTAATATTATCGATCAGCTTGATCGTGCTGGTCAGATCGAAATGAAATCTCTCCCGGAAGATTTGAGCGCCGCGATACAACAGTTCCAAGAGATCAACGAAGCAGCAAAAGACCTTCCAAAAGAAGCGGTTGTCGAGATTAAGACCAATCCAGAAAGCGGATATTTCGACAAAGTATATGCCGAGATCAATACCTTGAACGGTAAAAAAGTAGTTATTGGCGTAAGTTACAAGGTTGATGGAACGGCAGCTTCTCCATATTATCCAACCGCAGAAGCGAAGTCAAAATACCCGACTGTAAAAATCAATGTTCCAGTAGATGAATATGGTGCGAACTGGCAAGGTGTCACGTCTGCAACAGCGGGTACTTCTGTTCTGAACGAAGAAGGAGCAGAGCTTATCGTTCGCGGAAGAAAAGCCTTTATCGCAAATGACGGTAAACCGACCCTGTTTGATCTAAAGACTGGAGATAAAGTCTTTAACGCAGAAGAAACAGAGGACATTCTTTCTTCCAACAATTCTAAAGATTGGATTTCCAATTCTGCTTCTAAATTAAAGTCGATGGGCGGATCGAATGCCTATCAAGACTGGATTTCCAATTCTGCTTCTAAATTGACCGAGCAAGCTGCGGTTTCTGCGTTTGCGGGAGGCATACCAGTCACTCGCAACGACAAAACGAATGGTGGCGGCGGCGGTGGCGGCGGCGGAAAGGATTCCAAACAGGATGTTAAGGATTCCGAACTGCTTTCGATGCTTGACGATTACATCTCAGAAATGCTCGACAAGGCAAAGAAAGCCCTTGACGCGCAGATCGATGCAATAGACGCACAGATCGAAAAGCTGAAAGCGGAACACGACGCAGAGGAAGAAGCAAACGAGCTTGAAGAACTGCGCTTGAAGATTCTGGAAGCCGAAAAGAAACTTGTAGATGCGAACGTAGAGCGAACAGTAAGGTACTTTAACAAAGCAACTGGACAATGGGAATGGATGGCAGATCAAAAGGCTGTTGCGGAAGCGCAGAAGTCTTTGGAAGATGCGCAGAAAGCCTATTATGACAAACTTGCCGACATAGAGTACCAAGCAAAGCTCGACGAGCTACAAGCACAGAAAGACGCTCTGAACGAGAACTACGACAATCTCTCTGACACATGGAGCGAAATCAAGGACGAGATAAGCAAGGCTCTTTCCGAGAAGGATGTATTGGAGCTTGCAGAGATTCTTACACGACTTGGGCTTACGGCAGCAAGCGGTTCTGTTGGCGGCGTAAACACGTTGATTTCCGATATAGACACATTCACGGGATCGTTTGACAACGGCGGTTTTGCGCTCGGAAAAGGTTTGTTGCGAAAAGCCACATCAAAGACGGAAACGGTTCTCGATGATTCTATTACGGACAGGATTCTTTCTCCGAGAGCAAACGCGCAGTTTACGAGCTTTACGAACTCGTTAAGCAGACTGTTTGGTATGTCAACAGGGGATATAGGCGCGAAAGCAAAAAGCCTATTCAGCACAATTGATCGTTCTTCGAGCGTTGTTGGAGATACCTATTATATCAACGGCGTACAGATTGGGAGCGATATGTTAGATCGTCCTCTTTCGGAAGTCCTATCCGTTCTCCCGATTTACGCGGGTTAAGCACAAAACACATGAAGGTTTAAGGGAAAGGTTCAGAAAAATCTATGCTACACCAACCTACAAATGTTATACCTTCGATGCTTTCGGGCGTTGGAGACGGCGTTATCGACGCTACGAAGCCGTTGACTGTATCTTGGAACGTATCGGGAGATACGCCTATGGTTGCTTATCGTATTATTATTCAGCAAAACAATACGGCAAGCACTCAGATGTTTGACACGGGGAAGGTTACGCTATCTTCCCCGTTCTACGGACACGATAAGAACGGTGTTCAGCAAACGTTTACTGCAAACACGATTACAGCCGCTCAACTTTCGAGCGCGGGTATTGTAAACGGATATGCAAATGGTTACAAACTCGTCATCACGCAATGGTGGGGATCTTCAGATACGTCATCTATCACGCAGACTTCTCCGAGCTTGTTCATCACGAGAGCAACGCCAAGCCTTTCAATCAATACGATTTCTGATCCTTATTCAGAACGCATTATCACGGTAACTGGAAGTTACAGCCAAGCACAAGGAGACGCAATTTCCCTCGTTCGATGGATTTTTGCGGAAGCAGACTATCTCTACAATCCGATTGTTGATACTGGCGAAATAGATACTTCTGTTCTGCAATTCGACTACGATGGGCTGCTTTCTGGCACAACATACGCAATTCGCCTTATCGTGCAGACTTCCTCCGGCGTTACCGCTGACACTGGTTTCGTGGAGTTCTCCGTTAGTTATCCAATATCGGACGATATAGGCGTTGTGAGGGCATGTAAGCCTGTCGGACAACCGTATGTAGAGCTTACATGGACGAGCAGAAGCACGATAGAGCCTATAACTACGGGAAGTGTTTCTGTGGACAACGGAGTATTACAACTCGGAAGCAATTCGTCCATCACATACAGCGATCTATCGATCAGAAGCCCGTGGTCATTTGCGTGGCGCGGTCAAATTGGTTATCAAGCATCCGCAAACGTCCTGTCGTTAAAAAACGACGCAGACACATACTTGCTCAACGTTTCAAGCAATGGTGTCGTTTTTTCAAAAAATGGGACGCAACTATTTAATGAAGTGATAACGATATGGGACGTTGATACAATCGTTGTTGTCGTTACACCAAACCATTATTACATAAAGCAAGTTACGTTCGGAGGCGGAACGATCCCCGCACCAGACTTATATCCATCCACAACGTTATATCCGTCCGATGTAACGCAAGTCGTTCGGAACTTTGACGGAGAAATCTCATACACACAATCGGACATTACAGAAGTCACAATGTCTGGTGAACAACAATGCGAATACTTATGGATCGAAAACGGGACGTTCTCTGATTTATCCATCGAGCAGATGATCGGGTCGGTGTTCTTCGAGCCGATATATGATTCAAGCACATATCTTCTTGCGACGTTCGCAAACGGAAACACAAATGCTGTTATAACTGGCGGAGGTGGAAATCTGCTTGGAACGTCTATTTACAGAAAAGCAGACAATGAGTCTGTTCTTCGGCACGTTGTAGATATCGAAGAAGGATATGCGATTGCCCGTGATTACGGAACAAAGTCCAATATGGGCTATCAATACTACATCTTCGAGCTTGGTGAAAATACATACACTTCCACATACGGAAGCGCGACAGTAACGCCAAAGTTCGGGCAATGGGTATTGATGGAGTGCGTCTATGATGATTCTGACGGAGCTTATCATGTGCAGTCGGAATATCCGTTTGCTTGCAACGTAAATCACGGTTCAATATCGAACAATAACAATCCGAACAAACTTATCAACTTCACAAAGTACGCAACGCGACAAGGCGTTACGACCAACTACAAAAGCGGAACGCTTTCTGCACTTATCGGAACTGTGAATCAAGTCGAAGGAACGTACACGGATTCTTGGGAAATAGCGGAAGAAATTATCGCGCTTTCTACAAATAACAATCCGAAGTTCTTGCGCGATATGAAGGGCGCAATCTGGCAAGTTGATACGGATGCGGCTATTACAACAGCAATTGATGGAAACAGCCCGTTCTTGCCGATCAAGATTACAATTCCGTGGATGGAAGTCGGTGACGCTTCAGATGTTTCTATCGTTGCGCTTCCGAGCGATCCTGTATTCACAAAGGATATGATTTATCTGTCCACAATTCAACTCAATCCAGAAACAGGCGAACTTATGTGGACAGTCCCGGATGCTTACGCTGGAACAATGTTAAGCATTAAGAGCGGCAACCTTATCGCAACTGAATCGTTGACTGTAGCATCGGCAGAAGTGTTAATCAATTCAAAGGGCTATCTTGTAGCAAATATTTAAGGGGAAAGATTATGGCTAAAAGCATTATTCCTTATCCGTGTGAAATAAAAGTTGGCGACATTATGCTAACGAAAGATCAGCGCGAAAGAGAGATTTTCGACATAAACGGAAGATACATTGTATTTACGGACGGATCGCAGTTCTCGTTTACGCATCCCGATCTTGTGGGCGTAGTCTCTAAAACGACACGTAAGAAATCGAACCAAAAGAAAGACCAAGGCGAAGAATAAAAAGTATCGAGGGGTAAAAGTAGGGTATGGCTACGCGCTTCCAACAATATATTTCGGCATTAAAATCGAATTTCACGAAGGTGGCGCGACTTGAATTTCTTCAACCGAACGGAACTCTTGCTTTTGCGCTCGACAACAATTACAGAAATAAGAAGTCATCGGCATTTATTCAAGACGGACAGCTTTCTGTCAACTTGCAAAACGGTTCGAGGAGAACAGCTTCCATTACGCTCAACAATGTAGACGGCGCTTTTGATTACAACGTAAACAACTTGTGGTTTGGACAGAGAGTTCTTCTTCGTATGGGGTTAATCCTTCCAGACAGAACAGAGTATCTTGTCCCGCAAGGCGTTTTCTACATCAAGAATCCAGAGGAAACATTCTACCCAAATCAACGCACCATAAGGCTGAACCTTGTCGATAAATGGGCTATGCTTGACGGTTCTCTCGGAGGAAATCTTGACGGAATATATGAAGTTCCTGTTGATTCAAACATTTTCTCCGCAATTGACGGGCTTCTAAAGGACGATCAAGGAAACGGAATGCCGTTTGACGATACTCCGGCGATTTACACGTCATATTACAACAGCATGACACAAACGCTCCCGGATGGAACAACTGCGTCTCTTATCAGAACACCTTATACGGCTCGTTTCGATTCATTTGGGAAAAGCTATGCGGATGTAATACTTGAACTCAACGATATGGTTGCGGGGTGGATCGGATATGACGCTACAGGAGCTTTGCGTCTTGAACCGTCCCAAGATGACATTCTTGATATTTCAAAGCCTGTTCTTTGGACGTTTCGACCTACGGAATCACAATTCCTTGGAGCGACATATACGGTTAAAAATTCGGACGTTAAGAACGAAATCATCCGTGTCGGGCAAGCTCTTGACGATGGTTATTCTCAAGTTGGTGCAAGGGCGCAAAACTTTGATCCCGCATCCGACACAAACATCAATATGATCGGGCGTAAAGTAGACCGCCAAGAAAAATCTGGTTACTACACGAACGATATATGTGCTTCGCTTGCTGAATTTGAACTGAAGCGGCA
>Ga0326512_10003184_pt1 | contig 12072 bp, 9 predicted proteins | sample 1_2617_0518_D_FD_203652 | JGI IMG/M metagenome (GOLD analysis project Ga0326512, IMG submission 203652) | Bovine rumen microbial communities from UC Davis, California, United States - 1_2617_0518 | ecosystem: Host-associated > Mammals > Digestive system > Stomach > Rumen | place: USA: California... | reverse complement strand
TCCATATGTGAAACAACCTATGATGAAACAATTGAAGATGATAGAACTAACTTTTATCTTGATAAAGATAATAAACTCTATTTTTATGCGATTGTAGGCGATAAATATGTTAACTTGGATGAATTACCCACCTGCACCATAAACGGCCAACAGAAAGCCTCTAAACAAGCCACAAAGGGCATTTATTATGTTGATGTCAATCTGTCATCAGAAGAATTTGAACCTGACACCATGATTTATGATATTTGGTCAAATTTGAAATATAATGGTAAACAATTAAAAGATGTTGAACTTTCATTTGTAACAAAATCAGAAACAAACTACTTTAACTTTGGACTTCCGGTACTTAAAGAAGATTCAGATTTTATACCATCAGTGTTTGGTGTTGAAGACCATGAACAAATTAAACGTGGCGATATAAGAAAAATTGGTATTGACTGTAGAATACCTTATACATCAAGTCAAGTTCGTTCAGTTGATGGAATTGATTATAGATTATATGTCATGGAAGGTCTAAAAGAATATGATGTAATTGAATGGACAAAGGTTGAACGTGGATATAATGAAAACTATTTCCTTATAAATACCAATGAACTTATTCCATCAAGATATTATGTTGATTTAAGAGTACATAGAAATTTGGAATTAATACATCATCCAAAAGTATTAGAATTTGATATAATTAATGATGTTACTGATAATTTAGTATAAAAAAAAATGGTAGGAAATTTCCTACCATTCATCTTCTTCTATATTAAAATCGTCTTCATCTAAACTATTTATCACATCATCAAGTATTTCTAATGCAAATTCTATAAATTCCTTATTTTCTGTAGGATAATTTTTAACACAGTTTTCTGCATCTGATGAATCAATATCTAATAAACTCCACATTGGAGCGTAAGCACTACCATAATTAGTGGATTCATCATAATCACCACTAAAAGTTGCATATATATCAAAGCAATCTTCATTATCATACAAATATTCTATAAATCTTGAATATTCATCGTCTTCAAATGATGTGTTATCAACAGCAACTAATATTGCATCTTCATATTTAGATAAAATATCACAAGTACCTTGTCCTTCACAATGTCCATAATATCCACCTACCATGCTATTGCCATCATGAGGTACATAACCACGTGACCATCTACCTTCATTTAAAATACTCCTAACAGTCTTTTTGATGTAATTCTCAAAAATTCTTAATTTTTTCTTCTTGTTATAACTTTCTTTAATCAAATATTTAATGTTGTTATTGATGTATCTTTTTGATTCTAAAGTAATTCCATATGTTGTTTTGATTTCATTTCTTGCAATTGTCATGAAATCAGATGGATTAATTTTAAAATTGTAGTCTTTTGATACAAATTCATCAACAAGTTCTTCATTAAAGAAAATAATTTTTTCTGGCTTTCCATTATGATAATCATCTGTGCTACTTGCAACAACATATAAGAATGAATCAGCCAAAAAATCATATTCAAACCAACCTAATTTATCAAATTCCTCTAAATATTGTTTTATTTCTTCTTCGTTTGCTCCAAGTTTTCTTAAAGCATTTGCTTTACTCTTGTCATTACCGTTTTTTGTAATTATTTGTTCAATTGTTGCTTCTGAAATTGGTTTTCCACCTGCTATACTACCGTCATCATTGATTAAATAAAAATGTCTTCCACCAAATGTTAAATTTTTGAAATTCTGAGGTATTACAACTCTATTTTCTCCCTTTTTATTAAAGTCATTTGTTCTAACATACATTCCACCTTCACCATAATCAACAAATCTTTTATCATCTTTTCTTGGTTTTCTTTCTTTACCATCTATCTCTTGTTTTTCATAATCACGCTGTTTTCTTGATTTTATTTGAACACTATCAAGAGCATCTTGTGTTAATGGTAAACCTTGCCTTTTTAATGCCATTGCAGCATATTTTGCTGCAATATCATCAGATTTAGTTACAAAATCATTATAATTTTCACGATATTTTCTTGCTGTCTGCCAGTTTAATGTATATTTAGCAACTTTTAAAACACCAGCAAATGGAAATCTATTGTTCCTTTTGTTTCCACCTGCTATAAAATTGTTAAATTTATCAGAAACACCTTGTTCAATATCACTATCAAGTGATGAAGACAATTTATCCATATCTATTGCTTGTCCTGTCTTTCTAAATTTAACAGCATTTAAATATACAAATGTTGTTCTCCATCCACCACCAACACTTGTTAAAACATCTGCAAAATCTTGTAACTTTGTTACTTTTCTTATATTTTCTGCCATATTTTTTCTTATTTTAAAGTTATATAAAATAAATAGTTGTTTTCTTTATAAAAAAACGTCTTTTTTATTTTTTATATCCTACTATTTAACAATGCAAATATAATACAAAATTCTATATTATCTAAATATAAATAGTAAAAAATTTCAAAAAAATCACGAAATTAAAAGGTTTATAAAAAATTTTGTAAAGTTTTTTGGAACAACAAAAAAATAAATGGAGTAATTTCTTACCCCATTTATTAAGTATTGTAATTGATTGAAAATCAATAAATTAACGAAGTTCATTAGGATTCCAATATACCAAACCATCAACTTGGATAGCACCGTAGTACTTGTTATTGACAAGTTTCTTCGCATATCGTGTGCAAATACCCTTAACAGGAGCAAAGTTAAATGGATTGTACATTGTTGGAGTAAGAGCCATTGGTACATAAGGTGCATAGATGTAACCTGTATCAAGGAGTGATGTACCGTGGTGTCCCATAATAAGTGACCAGTGTGGTGAATATGGGTCAACGATAACTTGATAACGTCCTTGGAGTGAACCAATCTTCTCAATACCCATGTTATATTGGTCAGCCTCTGCGTTTGCATCAGTTACATGGAAATATTCAAGGTCGTTAAGAACAGCCGAAATTTCAGCAGAAACAACAATCCAGTTAGCACCACCACGAAGAGTAGATTTCTGAATTTGTGCGGAAATTTGGTTAATCTTAGTCATAAGAGTTTGGTTCCAGTCTTTCTGTGTGTAAACAGTAGATGGAGTATTCAATCTCTGCCAACCATTGTAGTCCCAACGAGCCTTCCAAGGAGCAGCCTTACGTAAGTCACGGAGAATTTCACGGTCAATCTCAGCAGCAATTTGTTCAGAGAGAATTGCGGTTAATTCTGCTTCTGCATCAATGTTGTGGAATGCTGAAACGTCTTGTGCAAGTTCTGGAGACCATGTAGCACGAAGTTTTCTTTCCTCAACGCTTACAACAGCAGATGTAAGTTGGAATGAAACCTCACCCATTTCAGTCTCTAATTCAAGAGAGTCATATTGTGCCCAAGCAATTTTGAATGCTGTATCTGGGTTTAACTGACCTGCAACTTCTGGGTCAATACCAATGTAACCATTGATAGTTTTACCTTGTTGCTTGCATGGTTTTGTAAGGTCAAGTTCGATATAAATCTTACCATCACCGTCACAAATGTTCTCACCGTAGTCAACTAATTGTACACCATATTTCTGTGTAACAACACGGAATGGAATACTTTCACCTGCTTTGAATGTTGTATAACCACCATCGTTAGAATCTTCGATGTCATTGTTAGAGATAACTTTCAAAGAAGCAAGGAATGCTTCACTATCCATTTCGTTTCCATCAGGACCGGTCAAACGACCTGCATTGTAAGATGAGAAACCACCAACTTGAAGCATAAGTGCGCTCAAAGAGCCATCCATGCTGTTTACTGGGTAGTCAGACATCTTTTCAACTTCAACGTAACTTCCGTCTGGAGCAATTTGTACAGGAAGTGCTGTTCCTACTTTGATAGTAATCTTACCCTTTGAGTTGTCAAAGAGGAAATCATTGTAGAACAAGTCATAAAGACTCTTCTTCATGTACTGAGTAACCTTTGGTTCGCTATAAGAACCTGTTCTTTCACCTGTATCTGGGTCAGTTTCAACTGTTTGTACTGGTTGTACAACCTCATCAGGAAGATAGTAGCGGTTACGTACCTCACCTGCTTTTACCTCTTGTTTCTTACCGTCTTTACCAATGTAACTTGTGTCATGACGTTGTGTACGCTCATAACCCATAAGTCCATAGTGGCGGCCAGTAACACCATCAGTAAGGTCTTCTGCATCCCATTCACGCTCAGAGGTGACAGGTTTGATGAAGAACAATTTACCGATAGGAAGGTTCATTGCTTGTACAGAAACGATGTCATTAGCAAGAAGTTTGCTGAATACACGTCTGATAAGTGGGAACACTACAGTTTCAAAAGAACCAGAGTTATCAGAAGCGGTTGCCTCATAAATGAGGTGCTTTGCCTGGTTTTCATAAAGAGTGGATACTGTCTCTTTCAAATGACCATCAAGACCTTCGCAAAGTCCGAGCCTATCCCAACGCTCGTTAATGTCATTTCTAATTTTCTTTTGTGCTTCGATTTCAATGTTACCGAAAACACTGCTATTTAAAATCTCACGCATATTGCTATTAAATATACTTTTTATTTTATTATCTTTTTATAAATATTACTTAAAATCAAAAAGTTATGACAAATTACTTAATTGTGTCAAGTCTCTTCATGAAATCAAGTGTTTGATTTACCTTTTCAGACCTGTACATTGTGGTCTCAACAAGGTTTTGTTTTCTCTGTTTACCTTCGGCTAACTGAGAATTGATGATACCATCTACGTTGTTTCTCTTGTTAAGTCTGCGAAGTTCCTCAGAAATTGTTTCATAAAGTTTCTTACCTTCTTCAAGAGTGTTGACTTTATTGAAACGTTCTGTGATTTGTTTCTTTTCGTCAACTGTTGTGGTATTCTCATTAAGAAGACGTACAACATAACCCATGCTTGCATTGATGACCATGGATTCCATGAGTTTCTTGTTAAGAGATGGAATAATAGATTTCATCTGCTTGTTTTCTTCCCATAGTTTGTTTACTTTTTTCTTGAATGCAACGGACTCGTTAGTATCTCCACTGTAAGAATTTTCACCTGTTCCTTTTTCCTGACCATTTTCACCGGTTCTACCATTACGGAAACGTTTTTTACCATAACGTTTATTGGTGTTTTGATGTACCATAGGTACGTTTCTGGCTGCTGCACTGTTTTCTGTTGATGTCATAACCTCATCAATCATTTCTTCACCATCTTTTTCAATCTCAAAGATTGTTCCACATTCGTCAACATCCTCATTAACACCTTTCTTATAAGGTTGTCTGTCACCATCGCCGGTTTTTCTTGTGTCACTTGTTGCATTTCTTAATTGTGGATTCCAAGTGTGTCCAATTTTCTTTTTGTCTGTTGGAAGAGTTTCATCGTCATCCATGGTAAGAGCAGTGTCGTTTTGTTTTGGTTTAATGAATTGTGATGGGTGAATATCTGTTTCATTTAATTCGACTTCGATGTCATCTTCTTCATCGTCAACATCATCATCCAAATCATTATCAACATCATCATCCAAATCATCGTCAACATTATCATCAATTTCAAGGTCAATGTCAACATCATCGTCAACATCGTCATCCAAATCATCGTCAACATCATCATCATCAAAATCATCAATATCAACGATATATTCGGCTGTACCATCAATTGCATCTCCATCAACTTCAACAGCAACTGTTCCGTCACCATTTGACATTACACGAATACCGTCTTCTGGACCCATTGATTTCAAGATTTTCAGTAATTTACCGTCATCCATTCCTCTACAGTCATATTCTCCGTCTGCACTTTTACAACTTTCAAGGTCATTCCATAATTCAGCATCATCGCTGTCATCCTCACCTTCAATACTGTCAACATCGTCATCTTCAACATCGTCAGTATCAATTACCTCATCCTCGTCATTGTCAAGTGTATCGTCATTGACCTCTTCCTCTTCATAAGAGTCCTCGTCTTCTTCTGCTTCTTTTAGTAATTTTCTTACTTCATCTTTGGCATTCTCACCAATGATGTTTTTCATGGTTTCAGTAACGACCTCTTGATATTGTTTTTCAAGAGAATCTTTGTTTTCCATGAGGTTTTTAATGTAATTGCTTCTAACTGCCATATTTTTAGATATATGTGTTCTTTATTTTTATATAAATATCTATGTAATTATGAAAAAAACTAATTTTAGACACTAAATCAATATATAATTATCATTAAATAATTAAAAAATCGTGTTTTTGTCTTATTTTATTTTATAACTTAATGGATTTCTACCCTTATCAGCAATTTTTACAATTTCTTGTGCTGCATTATAAAGGTTTGTAATCGCTTTGTCAATTATTTTTGGACTTTTTGAGAATAATTGGTCAGCAAAACCTAATTCCCTATTGTTATTTGGATTGTCTTTGTTTGGTCTTCCATTATAAACCGGTGTATTGCCAAACGCTTGTTTTATTTGATTTCTCTTTGCTCTGACAGCATCGCAAAGATTAATCAATGCAACTTGCATATCTTCAATGTTATAGGAAAGTTTTCTTGCTTCTTCATATGTACCATATTCATCTTTTTTACCATATTCTTGTATTTTTTTGATACTTTGGTCTATTTTCCTATATGCAATTGAAAACATACGATATTCTTCTTCAAACGGTTTCATAATTTCCAATGCAATGTTACCATAACTTCTCTGGGAATGGTGTTTAAATGTAAATAAACTTTTAAGAGGTGCTGCTGATTTTATCAGTTTATCAATTTTTGCATGTATCTGATTTGGGTCAAGTTCATCACCTGTTTTAAGTGTCACATCTCTTCTTTGTTGTGTGTTTGTTTCTGTTTGTTGTGCTTTTTTATCCTTAATATATTTTTTGAACTGTTTGTCTGTAAGTTTTGTTGGAACACCATCAATCATTACTGTGTGCATTTGAGAACTTTTTTCAAGTCTATCCATAGCACCCTCATTGAGAATTTTATTTACCGTGTTGTAAATAAGTCTATGTAAATCTCTTTCTGTTAATCTTATTACTTGTCTCATAATTTTATAATAATATTTTTTTGATTTTCTGAATTTTTTCTGATAATATTGGTTTGTTCTTTTGCTCATTCTCAATGAATGGTTGCAAATCTTCTGGATTTGTCTTAATCCAAGCATTTCTTGTACTTGGTTCACAAACAACATCAAATGCAATCAGTTCAAGGTCATCACCAACAATCAAGTCACCATATTTTTCATCAACACTTCCAACAGCACGTGACGATACACCAATCTGTATATCATCCAAAATCATTGCAGCAACCAAATCACCACTTGTTGAACAAATACCATAACGTTTAAAACCTGGTGATAAATGCAATTTCATCTCTCCAACCAATGTTCTTCCTTGCCACCTTAAATCCAAAATTCTGTGCGCAACATCATGTCCTGACAATGTTGAAAAATTTGGGTGGTCAAGAGCAGATATTGCAGTATGATTTGCAACTTGATTTTCCAAATATTTCTGTACTTCTCTCTTTAAAATATTTTCCGGATATATACGCCCATTCGCATTTTTAACACCATATTTCTGAAAAACGGCAGAAACAATGAAATCATCTGGTATAACAAACTTATAACCGTTTTCAATGTCTTCCCTTATCTGTTGAACAGTATCTTTCTTACCAACAACATGTCCATCACGTTCAATAAGTAATCCGTAACCTGTTTGTCCTGCTTTAATTTCCAATAATTGTTCTTTGGTATTACTATTGGTATATATTGTTCTCATAAAAAAATCCTTTATTTTTAAAGATATATCTATTCTTTTATAAATAGTATTATAAAAACAAAAAATGCAACCATTTCTGATTGCATTAGGTTATTCGGGGTCAAATCCTATATAATTGCCTAATTTAATTCTACGTCTCAAATATATTTTGTTCAAAATTTATTTATTTTATCTAAAAATTCTTGAATTTTGTATAAATGGATAGTATTGCCCTCAAAATTTAATTCAGCGATAAAATTGCCATTAGTATCATATGCTTTAATGCCGCATCCTTGTGGCATATTTGGACATGTAATAGAGAATTCAATGTCATCAAAGGTATCATAAAGTAAATTACTTACCTTACTCAGTAAATTTGGATTACCACTTTTTTGATATTTATACATTAAATCCCATATCTTTTTACCTAATGCCTTTTCATCAAAAAAGTCATCTTGTGTATTCCATTGTCCTGTGGGGTTTATTCTATCTTCTTTCAAAATCCTTTTTACTGATTCAGAAATCATCCTTCTGAGTTCACTTTCTCTTAATCTTATTGTTTGTTTCATATTTATCAAAAATTTACTTTACTATAACAATAAATACATTGAAAACATGAAAAAGTTTTTAAAACCAATTAAGATTGTATTTTTTGAATAAATCAATTAGTTTCTCTTCCAATTTGTCTGAAATAACCATCAATTTGTCCCTGTTGTCCAAAAGTGACAGTTTATTTTTTGGTCTTAAATACACCTCATATCTCAAATGACTTGTTTTTTTATATCTTACACTTTTTTCAGCAATATCAATATTGAAAATGTAATTTTTATCGTATTCATAACATGAATCCAATAAATTTCTTGCAAAAACATCAAATGTGGCTTTTAATGATAAAATATCTTCCATATATAGTTTATTTTGCAATAAAGGTGTAACCCTTACTTTTGATAATAAAAATACAACATTCGGTATTTCATCAGTTGTATTTGTACTTATTTTTGTCACAAAATTATTCTCTTTTTTTGTTTCATATACCAACGGTTTAAATTTTGGTCTTGACATTTCACTAATAATAGATATAACTCTATACAAATATAATACAAAAAAATGTTAATACCAAATATTTTTTAACTTTTTTTAACATTTAATATTCAGTTATTGAAAATGGGATAACCTTTATGTTGATTATCCCATATTTTGTTACATATTTGTTATATTATTCTTCTATTGTGCTGCATATTTCCATCATTTCCGCACAGTTGATTATATTTTGTGACATTTTATTGGAATATGTTTTAGAGTTTACGTTTTCGTAAATGTTTTTCCATTCACTTTTATCCTCATCTTCCGATGTATTCATCACATTCTCTATTTTTTTAAGTGTTTGAGACTTATAATTTTCAAAAACAGTTCTTTTATTAGTCTTGGGATTTGAGAACAAATCAAGTAACTTTTTCTCATCATCATTGATTTGTTCATTGATTTCTTCTTCTTTTTTGTTTACTTCTTCTTTAAATGTATCAAAAGTTGGTTTTTCTTGGTTTTCTTCAAGTTTTAACCTGTTGTTTTTTTCAATGTGTTCTGCAATTATATTTTGTGCTTTAATAAACTTATTTACATTCTGTAAATTCTTTTTATTGAGAATAATATATTCAATTGCTTCATAGAGGTTTTCAGTTTCTTCTGGTATTTCAACAAATTCATCAAGTTTATTTTTTCTTATAAATCTGATTAATTTCTCATTATTTTCTTTAATAGCCCTTTTATTGAAACGTTTAATCAAAGATGTTGCTTCATTGACAAATTCTTTAGGATTATCAACATCCTTTGCTTTTTCAAACATATCATAGATTTTAAATTGTTCACTAAGTAACCTATTATTTTTAATAAGGTTATATACATCTTTAATGACGTGTTTTTTATTTTTATTTTCATAAAGTTTGTCAATGTTTTGTTCAAAAACATTATATATAACACCAAAGTTTCTTGCAGTGCCATACATTTCAGATAACATTCCTTCTTCTGTTGTAACTGACTCATAAAACTTGTCAAAGTATCTATTGGCTTCTTTTCTATTATGTTGGAAACCATCAATATTCCCATCAACTAAGTTTTTTAATGCTTCTTGCATTAATGTCATTCCTTTTTGTGCATTTTCGTTTAATTCTGCCATAATATATATGTCTATGTTTTTTCTTATTTTAACAATAAATATCTATTATTCTTTCAATAATTCACCATTTTCTTCAAAACTTTCAAGTTGTTTCTTTATATCGTTCATTTCTTCATTGATGAAGAATGCTTTATCATATATTTCTACTTTATCCTTCATTTTTTCTTCGTCTTTATTAAGAAATCTTTCTGTAAGAATATCACTGTAATGTTTTGAACGTTTCAACAAATTCACTTTTGCTTTTTTCTTTTCATTTAAAACTTTTTTATTCATTCTTCTTAAAAATGTTTCTGAAAGATTAGGTTCTGGGCCACCGCCCATGTCTGGACCACCGCCCATGTCTGGACCACCACCCATGTCACCACCAACACCATTGTCTGCTGCTGCCATGTCCATATCCATTTCACCTTCTGCACCCATTTCCATATCACCTTCACCGCCCATGTCGCTACCCATGTCACCGCCAAAGTCTAATCCACCCATAGAGCCACCACCTCCTGGGCCACCCATTCCGTCATCTTCACCTTCTCCACCGTTATCATCAGCATATTCTGCACCAGGTTCTCCGTAGATATTGTCAACAGCATCAAACAATCCGGTTCTCTTAATAATTTGCATTGTTTTTTGTAATTCAGCAGCCAATGCTGTTTCAAGTCTAAGTTCTTCAAGATTTTGTTTGATTTCCTTGTCAGACCATTTAAATATATGTTTCCAAGCCCACATTAATGATGTTAATGGCATACCACCACCTGGGTCTGAAACTGCATCTTTTGCTGTTGTTATCTTTTTTGCGAGATTTTCCAACTCCAACATTTCCGCTTGTGATGATGGATTATTCATTGTAAGTGAGAAATTGTTTAAATCGTCATGGAAACCATTGAGATATAGATGTATAATAGCCACTTTATTAAGTTCCATTAACAATGCTTGTTGTATTCTGTTAACAGTTCTTGTAAAACGCACATCAAGTAATGATAAGTTTTTTCCATCACCTTGTGATTCTTCAAAATTCAAAAATTGTTTTGGAACTCTTAATGCGGTAAGAACCTTATTTTCAACAAATTTAATATCATCAATTGCCGTAAGGTTTTGAGCACCCTGTAATGTTTCAATTGGACTTGATGCACTGTCATCACGTGTTGGTATGAAATAATCCTCAGTGACATTCATAAATGATTTTCTTAAATCAATTTGTCCTGTCAATGGGTCAATAATCGGTTTTCTTTTAAAATTATTCGCAATCTCTTGAACATATGCTTGTACATCACTATCATCAATTGCTCCAACATTAATTTTGAACACACGTCTTTCTATTGACCTGTCAAGACGATAAATCAACATCATATCTTCCATCATTGAAAGCATTCTGAAATGTCTTCTTGCTTTATTCAAGTAAGAACAGCCAAAAGGTAAGAAAATTGAATCATAAAGCAATCTGAAATGTGCAATTTGCCAGTTTCTATAAGGGATATAATCATTTTGTCCAACCCATGCAAATTTTGTTTCTTGTGATGCATTTTCATCTACATTGTTAATGTTAACAATAGGTGCTGAATATGGTGCATTTTGTCCGTTTTCCCATCTTTCCATTTCATAAACCGGTAATTGTTTCCATCCCAATATACCATTTTTACCATCAATATTTAACAACATGAAAGTATTACCATATTTACACATACTTCTACAAATCATTGGAAGCATTGTATGTATGGACAAACGGTTTACAAATAAATCTTCTAATACACTTTTTACACGTTCAGACTTTGATGTTATATTTACCATGATACCATCTTCGTTCATATAACAACATTCTTCGGATATAATATCCAATGCAGAACCAAGTTCAGGAAAAGCATCCATTAGGTCAGCATCCCTATACATTAATCTGACATCATTTAATCCTGCGAGTGATTGATTTGTTATATCATAGTTTGCTTTAACCCATTGTTTTCCTAACAACGCTTGTTGTTTTGCTTGGAGTAGTTTTCTTTCATATTCTTCTCTTGAATTTGCTGTTGCAATTACATCAGATGATGTTTTTGGAGAAACAATGTCATAGTTGTTACTAACGTAGTTTTTCTGTGTACTACCGTTTGATAAAACTTTTTGTAACCTTTGAAATATTGTATATTTTTGTTCTGGCATTACATTTTAAAATAAAGTGTTATTATTATAAATATATTTTAAAATGCACTTTTTTTCCAACTCAATTTAAGGTG
>Ga0326512_10003183_pt1 | contig 12072 bp, 16 predicted proteins | sample 1_2617_0518_D_FD_203652 | JGI IMG/M metagenome (GOLD analysis project Ga0326512, IMG submission 203652) | Bovine rumen microbial communities from UC Davis, California, United States - 1_2617_0518 | ecosystem: Host-associated > Mammals > Digestive system > Stomach > Rumen | place: USA... | reverse complement strand
CCTTTCCAGAGCAATAACACAACACGCAAGCGTTACAAAATTATAACAGTGCTATTGCATTTTTACAAAAATTTATCTAGTATCCGAAACTACTTGAAAGAATTTTTCAAAAGATATATACTAGAAATAGAAAGGGGTGGTAAGGTGCGTGATAAGATATTAACATATTCATCTTCTGTATTATCTAGTTGCAGTATATTTTTATCTGCGCAAGATATAGAAAGTTATCTTAACATTGCATTTATCACGATTTCTGTATTGATCTTATGTATCAATTTTGGGTTAAGAGTTTATGATCGTTTGAAAGATGGTAAAGTAACCAAACAAGAAATACGCGATACAGTGGAAGATATAGAAAACCTTACAGAAGAAATTAAAAATACAACGAAAGGTGGTAAATAACAATGGCGGATGCAATAGGGCGTTTTGAAGCGGTAAAGGGTACAAAATTCGATATCGTTAAAACACGTGATACATTGTTTAATGACTGGTATAAAACCTTAATGAACATAACAATGTCAATGTTTGATTATGATGGTTTACCAGAGACAATACCAAAGCATGATTTAGAATTTCAACTACTTCAAAATGGTTATAGTGCTATTACAGAAGTAAATGGCAAGTTATATGCATTTGGCGGTGGTTTAGGTGGTGAATTAGATACTTATTATCTACCAACAGTAATTACCGTTGCAAACCCTTATTTGAAATTCAATAAGGCATTAGAAATTGGTAAAGATTGTGTTTTGATGCTTAACGATAAAATGTATAATGGTATGAACGTGTACATATCAAAATATGCATCATTACTAACTGCACTTGATATTTCATTTTATTGGGGTATTATTGATACACGTGTTCAAAAGCTGTATGAAGCTAAAAATGATACAGTTGCAGATAGTATTAAAGAAGTATTAGAAAGCGTTGAAATAGGTAATGAGATAAAAACCATTGCTGGTAAATCTTTATTTGATTTATTAAAGGTTCATGAAACCACAAATGGTGCGGTGTCAACAAACTCATTGAAAGCATTGATTGAAACTAGACAGTATATTATAGCTCAATATTATATTGGTATAGGTTTAAATGCAAATTATAACATGAAGCGTGAAAGCTTAAATGAAAATGAGCTTAACGCAGATAGTGATACATTACTACCTTTATGTGATAATATGCTAGAGTGTAGAGAAGATGCAGTAGAACAAACCAATATCAAATATGGTAAAAATATATCTGTAAAACTTTCTAAACGCTGGCGTGATATTCGTAAATCACTTGATGCTATGTTAAAAGAACAAGAAGCACAAGCAAAGGGTGAAGAACCAAAGGAAGATACACCAAAAGAAAGTGGTGATAGCAATGAATAAACAAAAAGTTATTGATTGGTATTATGAACACACTATACAAGATGAAAATGTATTTATATTTCGTGCAATGTTAAATTATTTGCAAATGAATAATATAGATATACCCGATTGGTTAAAAGATGAAGAAAACGCAGATATTCTTGATCTAGATTATTGTACAATCGTATCTGGTGATAAATACTTATCACATAATTTTATGCGACAATATGAACGATATAATCTAGAAGTATTACAGTATTTCGCAATGGTACTATATAAAAGATTTGGTGTTAAATGGGATAAGATTTATAAGGCATTAAATACCGATTATAAACCGCTTGAAAATTATTCAATGGATGAAACGCGCACACCAAATTTAACAGATGAAGTTAAAAATACTGGTGATGATAAAACAAGCGTGAATTTGGATAATACAACCACTTCTTATGTTGTGGGTTATAATACAGCAAGTGAAAAAGAAAGTGGTAAAACAACATCAAATGGTAATGCAACAAATAATTATTCAAAGGTAGATTATAACAGCACACATACATCAAAGCATACTGGCACAGAACATGTAACACGTACTGGTAACATTGGTGTAACAACTTCACAGCAAATGTTACAAAGTGAATTTGAAGTAAGACAGTATGATTTTTACCAAAGTATATATAATGATATTGATGAATTTATAACAACGTTGAAATGGTAAGAAAGGAAAGGTGAAAATTATGAATTTAAACGGCGGTTATGCAATGATTAAACATAATGCAACGCAAGAAGAACTAGCGGTTGCATATAAAACAAAGCGCCCAATACTTTTATATGATGAAGATAAAAGGGCACATTGGGCACAAATCAATGAAAAAGAAGTTGAAACCATTGATGAAGAAACAGAAGAAACAACAATAACTTATGAATATTCATATGAATTACTTAATGCTATTGAAGCATTAGTTGATGATAGTGGAAACCCTCGATTTATTGAGGGTGATGGTGTACCACTTTTTGAGATACCGCAAGGTGTAAAAATATCATACGCAAAATGGTCTTTATCTGGTACGCATTTAATGATTGTATTAGCGGGTGAAATTGCAAATGGGACAGTTTTAGCCTCGCAATCAATAAGATACAAATATGAAATGCCAGCGTATATTTTAGATAAAATAATCCCAACAATATCATCAAATAGTATAGAGTTAAAAGATATTATGCTTTGGGGTGCTTCATTCACAAATCAAGCATTGACTTTTAGAGCATATAAAGAAAGTGAGTATGTAGCAATTACTTGCGGGGGACTTACTTTAACAGCAGATAGAACTTTTAGGGTTCAATTCGATTTACTAATTGATACAGAATAAAATTTAAAAGAAAAGGAAAGGTAAAAAATTATGGCATTAGTAAAATTAACAACAAAGCAAGTTGCAACTTTAGTCAATGGTGCAACAAAAGAATATTTAGGTGAAACAGCAGTTTTACAAGAAGATTTAACAAACGTAGTTGATATGGGCACAGCAATTCAAAATGCATCCTTATATGAGAACTTCACAATGGGTTTATTATTGAAGATTGGTATGGAAATTTTCGTTAACCGCCCTTACAAAAGTGAATTTCCAAATATCTTTAGAACAAATACAGAATTTGGGCAGATTACAGCAAAAACACGTGGTGTGCTAGATGAAGCACAAGACAACCAATCATGGATGCTTACAAACAATACTTCATATGATGATAATGTATATGTTGAAAGCACATATGAGACAAAGCTATTTGCAAAAAATGATGCATTTGAAATTAGAAAGAGTTTACCAGATGAACAGATCAAGGGCGCATTTAAGAGTGCATCCGATCTTGAAAAGTTTGTTGCTATGGTATTCACACTTGTTTATAACTCTATTGAAGTTAAGCGTGAAGCATTAGTACAGATGGTTATTAACAACTTTACAGCAACCGTTATTAACGATAATAATGCGGTACGCTGTGTTAAGCTATTAACAGCATATAACACATTAAAGGGTGCAACCTTAACAGCAGATCAAGCAATTATTGATAAGGGGTTCTTGGCATATGCTGGCGGTGTAATTCGTAGATACCAGAAGCTATTAACAAAGTATTCTTCTATTTATAATATTTCTGGTGCACAGAACCACACGCCAATTGAACTACAGCATTTAGTATTATTAAGTGAATTTGTTGAAAACTGTTCAACATATCTTGATAGCAATACTTTCCATGATGAATTTGTAAAACTACCATACCATGCAGAAGTGCCTTATTGGCAAGGTACGGGCACAGCACTTGATGGTACTAGAAAGATCAATGTAAAAACCGCTGGCGGTGCTACAGTTGAACAAGATAATATTATCGGTGTATTATTCGATCATGATGCATTAGGTATTATGGAAGATAAGCCAACAGTTAGAACAAAGTATATTAACAGTGCAGAGTTTACAAACTATTGGTTCAAGCAGAAAGTTGCATTCTTTAATGATACAAACGAAAACTTCATTGTTTTCTTACTTGCTTAATATCTTTAAAAGGGATAGGGCGTATTTGTCCCTATCCTTATTTTTTATTATATAAATAGAAAGGGTGATAAAATGTCTTTTACATTTCAAATTGAATTAGGATATACAAAAGCGCGTGTAAATCAAATCAATAAAGATTTTTCAACATCAACAAGTTTAACATTTATATGTACTTTAATCGAACCATCTTCAAGGCTTGAACCATCTGTACTTATTGATACAGATGCAATGTTATTTACTTGTAACTATGCACGTACAATAAATCCAGAACAATATTATTTTATACAAAATGTTCATTTGGTGGGTAATTCATTATGGCGTGTAGATTTAAAAATTGATGTACTTATGACTTATGGAAATACAATATCAAATTCAAATGCATATATTGAAAGATGCACAGTATTATATGATAAAACCTTAAAGGATGATTTATTACCAGTAAGTGATAGATATTTGTTTTCCATAACCAAATATGCAAATGTAACATTAGATCCAACGGATATTAACAGCTGGAAATGGGTTATAGGTATATCGGCTTCTGTTGAACCAAAAAGAGATAATCCAACACCGCCAGTACATAGCGGTGTATCAACGATTGCAACCGCGCCAGATACTACACATACATTTAGCGGTATTTCTAGTGTAAATACTGCAATGACAAATATGGCACCAATAAATTATTATGTGGTAAAAAATTATGCAATTATGCTTGAAATTATAAACTATTTAACACATAATGGTTTAGCATCATGTATTATATGTGCAGAAAGAACGGTTATACCACTTTATACACCAAATGGTACAAGCTATGTTGCAACCGCTGGTTTATATGTTACTGGCTTTTCGTGGGTTAGTGGTGTAAATACTGGTTTAATAACGATATCCGATAGTGGCAATGTTAATTTATCCGAAACGACAAGCGTATTACAAATAACGGGTGCGGTGCAGTGGATAAAATTTGCATCCTTTAAAATTAGTAGCGGTACAGATATAACCGCATCTTTACGCTTCCATAATAATGAATATTATTTATATGTACCATTTAGTGATAGTGGCTATGTTAAATTAAATAATGATTTAGTTGTGGATAGATATGTTCAATTATACTATGTACTTGATCCATACAATTCATCTGCAAAATGGGTTTTATTTGGTTCAAGATATGATGGGGATGCATCAACGGATTTAAGTGCATATATCATTGATAGTGGTGATGCACAACTTATACGTGATTTTTCATTATTAAATACAAGTGAATATGATGATAGTGTAAGGCGTGAGCAAATCAAGCTAAACAATATATTAAATGCTGGTGTTGCAACTATGATGAAAAATAATATAGATGCATCCGCAATTAGAACACATTGTAATTATAAGGCTGGTAAGGGTTCAACAGATGATTATTTACCACGTTATGCACTTTTAATATCCTATACCACGATAGCGTTAGGTGATACCACATTGTATTTGCAAGAAAAGGGTAAGCCAGTAAATAAATATGGTGCTATGAACACATATATCAATGCAATTTTAAATGGTTCATATGATTATGGATTTATAAAAGCATCCAATATTACGTTACCAAACGATAATAAAATATTAAGTGCAGAACGTGAAGAAATTGAAAATATCTTTAATCAAGGTGTTGTAATAACGAAATAATTTATATATAATAAGGTTGTCAATATCATTTGGCTTTTATATCTTCTTTATAAATATTTGTTTGCTGTGGAAAGGGTGCATAAGGGTTTATGCATCTTTTTCATTTTATTTTAAAAATTTTTAAAAAATTCTATTGACAATGAAAAAATTTAGAATTATAATGAAGATGCAATAAACGAAAGGGGCAAACAAAATGTTTAGATATGTAATTAAAGGAAAAACTCAAAATTGGTACAAATTAGAAGATGTAACCATTTCAATGATGCAGTATTTCAAGGATATGTTTAATAGGAAATTTGGCAATGATTGGTATATTGAATATAAGGATGGTGAATAGTATGGAAAACAAATTTTATATCGAAATTGCACAATATCAAAGTGTATTATTTAAGCGTATTAAGAGTGAAAGCAGTGGTGCTATAACGAACATGAATAAAGAACCACTAAAGATTGAAGTACAGAAGTATTTGGATAATTACTTAATGGTTGTAAGCTATCAAGGACTTTTATTTCAAGCGTGGGTATGTGAAATTATCGTAACAGATAAAGATAATAATGAAATATCAAAGTTTAGTAAATTGAAAGGCGGTGAATAACATGGCAAACGAAAAGGGTGAACTAAAAAAGTTTTTGCAAATTCGAAAAGCTGTTTTAGAAGCCCAAACAGATGAACAGCATGCAAGAGTGGATAAGGATGCATACTTATATGCTTCTGGACAGTTAAAAGCAATCAATGAAATTATTGAAATTTGCGAACATAGAAAAAGATATTAAGAAAAGGATGGTAAATTATTATGGCAAATGAAGTAATTGAAACTGCAAATAATGCAGTTGAAGTTGTAAACGAAAAGCCAACATTTGTTTTATCAAACGCTGGTGATCGTATTATTAAGATTTCGATTAAGTGTAGAAAGATGAAAACTTTAGATGGTAAGAAAGAGTTTAACAGCATCAAGGGTTTAAAACACTTAACCGTTATTGATGAAGATGGTGTTGATATTGGTAAACATAACCGCTGGTTAGATTTACATTTTACACAAGATGCTTTCAAGGTTGCAAAGCAAGAAACTAGAAACTTTGATGATATTATGGATTTAAAAACTGGCTTCTTATATGTTATTGCAAAATATATTGATAGCCCAAAGCGTTATGAAGTAAAGGAAGATGAAGAAACGGGCGTTTTGAAATATCCGCAGATTTGGATAAAGGGCGGTATTGTTGGTTTTGAAGCTATGGTTGCAGAACAAGATGAATTTGATTATGTAGCAGAAGCAAAAGAAGCTGTAATTGAAATACCAAAAGATGAAGAACCAAAAGAAGTTGAAATGAAAGTTGAATAAGCGGTTTTAAACCGCTTTTCAATTTATCTTAATAAAATATAAGGTTAGGTAAATAAAATGCGTTTAAAGGTTACTTTTAAATATTTTATTGAAAAGAATGATGGGTTACCAAATCGAAAAATGGATTGGTGCATTGTTCATGTTGAAAATCTTAATCGTGATGCATATGATTTCATTGAAGAAAAAACACGTGAATATTTCAAAAAGCATCATAGGAGATGCATGTATTATGGTATAGTGGCGGTAGAAAGGATATAGACAAGATGACAAATAAAGAAAAAGATTTAATAATTGAAGCATTAGAAGCCTTAAAACATGAAATATATTTTGGTTCATATCTAACTTCACATAGTAGTATGAATATTGAAGAAAAGGGATATGCTAAAGAAAAAATAGATAATATTGATGCTTTAATTAAGGAAGTTAATGCAGATAAGGATAGTGAAAAAATTAAACTATTCGATTATTTATGTAATCATTGGGCGACTAGAGCATACAACCCAAAAGGCTATTATTACGTTATTTCTTTTACAATAGATGATGCAAGTATAAATAAATCGATAGACAAATATTTAAATAAAAATGGGGTGCTTGTATGGAAGCAATAGAGTATGACAACATTATTAAAAATAAAGATGATTTAATAAATCAATTAGAAAGTTTAAAAGAAGAAGCTCTTTATATGTTAAAAAATCCATATCATGATGAAGTATTTCAAAAAGATTTACACGCATTAAGAATTGTTATACGACTTATTAAATCATTGAAATAAAAAGGTGATACTATGAAAAAAGTAAAGAAACTTGTGAAGCTTGCAGATATGGTTGTTATTGATGAACGTATCAATGGCGATAATATCAAGAAGTTTAAAAAATATAAATTTGATGGTACAATACTATATACTTGTACTGCATGCAAAAGTGAAAAAGATATTTTTCATATGATATCAAATGATGGTTCAAGAATGCTTTGTACTGTATGTGCGAAAACATATTATGGTGATGTGTTAAAAGCATTAAATGAATATTGTTTGTTACGTTCAAGAAAGGATGGTAAAAAATAATGGCTGGTTTAAAGGGTGTTAAATCTGGTGCAATGGCAAAGCTAAAAGGACTTACAGAACAAGATTTATATAAGATGAATAAACAAGATTTAATTGATTTATTGGTAAGTACCAGTAAAACAGTAACAGCAAATGTAAGAAGATTAAAAGAAAGTAAATATAGTGAATTATCACCCTTTCTTTTACAGCGTGGTAAAAATAAATATCCATTACCACGTGAAATAAAAAGAAATGTTGCGCAAAAAATGGGTGTTGAACAATTAAAACAAGAATTGCGTGATCTAGCTTATACTGCAAGGTTAGATACTTCAACGGTATCTGGTGCTAGAAAATATGTTAAGAAGTTTAAAGAAAAAACGGGTAAGGATTTAACCGAACTTTCAAGTGAAGATTGGGAAAAGATACGTAAAAAAATGGAAGAGGGTTATGGCTCTACCAGTGCTATTAAATCATATGATGTTGAAAGCGGTGAATTTCCAGATATTGATGAAATAGAAGCAAGTGAAGAAGAAGCAAAACAAAAGGCGGATAAAGACTTATCCAATAAAGAATTATTTGAAGCGTTAAAGTAAAGGTGGTGAAAGGGATGAAATATTATACAATAGATGATATTGATGATTGCTTATCCCTTTTTAAAATATCTAAAATTAAAAAATATTCTAAAAAGAAAAAGAAATATTACAACATACCAGTAACATTTGATATTGAAACTACCAATGCATATATAGATATAGAGACAAATGAAATGTACAAAGCAATAGATATTGTTAAGCTAAAAGAAAAAAACACAAACTTTGATAAAGAACGATATCAAAAAGCATGCTTCATGTATGTTTGGCAAATGATGTTAAATGATGTATTTATTATGGGGCGCACGTGGGATGAATTTAAAAGCATCATGGAAAAAATACAAGATCATTTTAGATTAAGTGAAAATAGATATATCATTATATATGTACGTAACCTTGAATTTGAATTTCAATTTATCAAGCATTATTTTAATTTTACAAAGGTGTTTGCAACTGCACCACATCAAGTTGTATATGCACAAACAAATGATGGTTTTATGTTTAAGTGTTCATACTTCCTTGCTGGTTGCTCACTTGAAACCACTGGTAAGAATTTAACAAAATATGAAGCTGTAAAACAAGTTGGTAAACTAGATTATAATTTGATTAGAAATTCAAAAACACCACTTACAGAAGATGAAATACAATATTGCTTATATGATGTTATTGTTGATAATTATTTTATACGTGAAAGCATGGAAGATGAACCAAACAATTCACTTTTAAAAATACCACTTACCAAAACTGGATATGTGCGCCGATATGTAAAGAAATATGTTTTAAATAGTAAATTGCATAAGGTGTATAGAAAAAAAGTGCATCAATTCACTATGGATGAAAAGAAATACAACCAATTAAAAAGGTGCTTTGCTGGTGGTTTTACACATAGTAACGCATTAAATACTGGTATAACCTTTCATAATGTTCATAGTCAAGACTTTACATCAAGTTATCCAGCGTGCCTACTACTAGAAAAATACCCAATGACAAAACCGCGTTTATATCAAGTTAAAGATTATAAAGATTTTATCAAGCACATTGAAACCTATGCATGCATATTTGATATAGAATTTATAAATCTAAAAATGCGTGATGATGTATATGAAAACATAATAAGTGATAGCAAATGTTTTTATATATCTAGTGATACAATAATTAACAACGGGCGCGTTGTATCTGCATCAAGTATTAAAATAAGTATAACCGAAGTAGATTATGAAAATATTTGCCAATTTTACGTTTTTGATAAGATAAGGGTAAATAATATGTGGATATCAAGAAAAGACTATTTGCCAAAAGAATTATTAGAGTGTGTGCTATATTTCTACAAAAACAAAACCGAACTTAAAGATGTTGAAGATAAAGAAAAAGAATATCTAATATTAAAAGGTATGTTAAATGCAATATTTGGTATGATGGTAACAGATCCAGTTAAACCAATTATTGAATTTGATGGTAAAGATTTTAATGTAAACTTTTCAAATATACAAGAATGTTTAGATGCATATAATACTAGATATGATAAATTTCTTGTTTATGAATGGGGTTTATATTGTACAGCATATGCAAGGCGTAATTTATTTACTGGTGTTAAAGAACTAAAAGAAGATTATATATATGCAGATACCGATAGCTTAAAATATACCAATTTCATGAAGCATAAAAGATATTTCGATACATACAATTCTATTGTTTTAAAGAAAATTGAAAAGGTATGTAAAAAGTATAATTTCGATATAAATGATTTTTCACCAAAAGATATATATGGTGTTACCCACACAATAGGGTTATATGATTATGATGATCATTATGAAACCTTTAAAACTTTAGGTGCAAAGCGTTATATGGTAGAATATGCAAAGGATAGTAAGCATTATAAAGATGGTAAAATAAACTATAATTTAACCGTTTCTGGCTTGAATAAGAAAACCGCTATACCATATTTAGTTGACTTATCAAAAAAGGAAAATAAAAGCATTTTTGAACTATTCAATGAAGATATGTTTATATCTGGTGAATATAGTGGAAAGCTATTGCATACATATTTAGATGATAAACAAGAATTCGATTGCATTGATTATTTAGGTAATAAAGAACATGTTGTAACATTATCTGGTGTTCATCTTGAACCATCCAGTTATTCATTATCCCTTGCGGATAAATACAAGAACTATTTGAACCATATTCAAACCAAATATAAAAAGGGTGATTAAAACCCTTTTTTATTTTATGATAAACACCATTTTAAATATGCACGTATTTCATCCCCAATTTCATTATTTTGGTAAAATACCTTGTGTGCTGGAAAGAAACCCCAAATTGTTTTTTGAAAATCATATACTGGTTTGGATATATTCTTTAATATATTTGGGCGTGCATCTTCTGTAAGCATATAAATAATATCGATATCAAAATCGGGTGTTTTTGTTATATCGGTATGTATATATGTAAATTGGTTCATATCGCGGTTTACAATATCACATTGAAACATTTTATCATCAAACTTTATGTAATAAGATATGATAATATCTTTTGGGCGGTATCGAACGGGTAAATGTGGGTAAATATCTAACTGCCACGCACCCTTTGTAATCATATCAAGCTTTGGGTTGTTAAACGCAAAATATTTGTTCGATTTTTGATTTTTACCGATAGGTGTATCACAATATTCAACCGACACACTTAAATCGCTAGAACCATACGTATATGTATCTATCGTGCCTTGTTGCTGTTGTCTTATATTCTTCAAACCCATTTCAATGAAATATATCGAAAAATAATTTACTGTGTTACCCATCATTAAAATTTGCAATGATGTTTTATTTCTTTTTATAGTTGATATGATCGTTTGAAATTCGATAAATTCATCTGGTGCATTACGCTGTGTATCTTTTCTTATGAATTCATCAAATAGTATTATTTCTACCTTTGGATGCTGAAAAGATGAACCAGCGTTTAATATACAATGTCTATAGCAAAAAGGTTCATTATGTAGTAAGTATTCATCTTTTTCTGCATCATAATTTGCTAGATACCACGCAAAATTTCTATACACAATCATTGAATATTTACCCTTTGTAATGTCTTTAACAAAACCATCTGGTACACCGCCAAACATACCTTGTGCACGCCCCTTTTTAAAATCTTCATCATATAATCTTAATAATACGCTTTGCGCATCAAATAACCAATAGCAGATAATAAGAACCATTTGTGAAGCTGTACTTTTACCATTGGATTTTTCACCAAATGCGATTAAATATTCACTATTACATTTCAATAAATTTCTTATATCGTAGTGTTCGTTATTCATCCACTTTGAAAGGTACTTATTGATCTCTTTATAGTGGTTATATATGAATAATGTTTTATCTATCACTTGCAAATCTTTTTTCTTCATCTTCATGTTATCACCCCTAACACAATTATATGTTGTATTTCAAATTCTTTCAAGTAGTTTCGGATACTAGATAAATTTTTGTAAAAATGCAATAGCACTGTTATAATTTTGTAACGCTTGCGTGTTGTGTTATTGCTCTGGAAAGGTTGGCACTTGCAAGTGTG
>Ga0326512_10003181_pt1 | contig 12074 bp, 16 predicted proteins | sample 1_2617_0518_D_FD_203652 | JGI IMG/M metagenome (GOLD analysis project Ga0326512, IMG submission 203652) | Bovine rumen microbial communities from UC Davis, California, United States - 1_2617_0518 | ecosystem: Host-associated > Mammals > Digestive system > Stomach > Rumen | place: USA... | reverse complement strand
TTGTTCGGGTTGTATCTGCCTCCGGAAGGGCTTCAGATGATTGGAGCAATCCTGTTTCCGTATACATTGCGGAACCGCTGACAGCGGAAATCACACAGACATCATTGATCGAAGAAACCATCACGACAGATGGCGTGTCGAGAGTGGTTAAATCTCTGAAGGCAATGCCGCTGTCGGTCACTGTCGAAGGCGCCGGAACCAGCGGGACCACAAACGTCATGATTGTCCGATCTGGAGACTATCGGGCGAAAAGACCGGATGAAACAGAGTTCAACGGATATGATGGCGAAACCATTGCGCTGTGGTCACAGGTCGGTGAGGCTCAGATCATATTCAATCAGGGCGCTCCGGAGATCATCGGGCATCTGGATGACGAAGGCAAATATCTGCTGATCGCAACCGTTCAGGATAGTCTTGGACAGTCAGCAGAAGCAACTATTCCGTTCGAGGTACACTGGACACATCAGGCAATTGTACCGTCTGCAACAGTTGAAATGTCGGAAGATGAAAACATCGCAATTCTGACGCCAGTTGCTCCGGAAGGCACTGTAACAGGTGATGTGTGTGACATCTACAGACTAAGCGCCGACAGACCTGAGTTAATTTATCAGGGCGCCGCATGGGGCACACAGTATGTTGATCCATTCCCGACTATCGGTGAGCATGGCGGTCACAGGTTCGTGTTCCGCACAGCTGACGGTGATTACGCAACAGATACCGGCTTTGCATGGTTCGACACGGACGAAGAACAGGATGATCTGTTTGAAAGCGATTACAACATCATAAATTTCGGTGACGGTGTTGTTTATTTGCAGTACGACATCGACATCTCCAACAGCTGGAGCAAAGACTTTAAGGAGACTAAGTATCTCGGAGGATCGGTGCAGGGCGACTGGAACCCGGCTGTGTCCAGAACATCCAGTGTGAGTTCGGTTGTTGTCCTGTCGGAAGACCCTGAGCTGATTGAGTCGCTCAGACGGCTTGCAACATACTCCGGTGTCTGCCATGTCCGCACAAAAGACGGTTCGTCCTTCTCTGCTGACGTACAGGTATCGGAGGACTACAAGGTCGCAACAGCACATAAGATTGCGTCGTTCTCGTTGAAAATCACGCGAGTGGACGCAGAGACACCTGATGGCATGACACTGGCCGAATGGAGGCGAGGACAAGAGGAGGCATGATAAATGAACTGGTCAAAAGGTTATAGTGCCACCTACTACGCAAAGCGGGTTGATCCTGCCACATGGAGAGACTTGGAAACGATAGAGTTGACGGGCGGTTCAATTAAACGTGAGCCGTCCGGACTCCGTGAGTCTGCTGATGTGGACTGCGTCGATTATGGAATTGCCGTCGAGCAGTGGATCAGGGTTTACTTGGATACCAGACAGGCAGACGGCAGTGCAGCACATACGGCGCTGTTCACAGGGCTTGCAACATCCCCGGAAACAGAAATAGACGGCATCGTAAAAACTAATCAGCTTGCTTGTTATTCTGTGTTGAAACCGGCGGATGATGTATATCTGCTTAGAGGTTGGTACGCTCCGGCCGGAGCGAGAGGCGGGGACATTATAAAACAGTTGCTGGAAGCCACGCCGGCACCTGTTGAGGTTGCGGAAGGTTCTCCAAGATTGTCAGCGTCAATCGTTGCGGAAGACAATGAAACCCGCATGACGATGGTTGATAAAGTGCTTGATGCTATTGATTGGCGGATCAAGATCAGCGGATCAGGGCGGATCAGAATCGAGCCAAAGCCGATCGAGGCGGCTGCATCGTTTGATCCGATCGAGAATGATGTTATTGAAACTCAGGTCAAGATCAGCGCTGACTGGTATTCATGCCCGAATGTGTATATGGCAATCAACGAGGACATGACTGGTATTGCAAGGGATGATTCGATTTTGAGCCCGCTGTCAGTGGTCAATCGTGGCCGTGAGGTCTGGCTTGTTGATGACAATGTGGAGCTGTCCGAAAATGAGTCGATTTCACGGTATGCTCAGAGGAAGCTGCTGGAAGCCCAGAAGGTGCAAAAGACAGCTGAGTACGACAGGCGGTATTTCCCTGACATTTCTCCGGGTGATCTCGTGCAGATGCATTATCCGGCACAGGGTCTGGAAGGATTGCACACGATTGAATCTCAATCAATTGATCTTGGATACGGCGCAAAGACATCAGAAAAAATCAGCACATATATCACGGCGGATTCACTCAAGGATCGAAGCAGGGACGTGCTGTTTGTATACATCGTTGATGATCTGGGATGCAATATCGTCACAGATCAGGGTAACCCGATAGTTGGTCTTACAGAGGTATAAAAATGGCTATTGAAAACAAACGAGTGATTGATCTGGCAAACGAATCAACATCGCTTGCCGGAGATGAGTATGTGTTACTCGACAGTAATAACACAGGAACAACCAAATACCGTCTTTCCAGGCTGTCCGATCAGATCGAGGACGTGGACGAAGCGGTGCAGGCTGAAGCGACAGCGAGGGCGAATGCGGTCACGGCAGAGGCAACAGCACGGCAGACGGCAGACACGGCGCTGGAAGGCGAGATAACTGACTTAAATGACGATTTAAGTGAGCAAATCGGCATAAATACAAATCAATCAACAGGATGGGAGCAAGGCTTTTGGTATACATCTCATAGCACCACAAGACAGGATTATATTCGCTCAAAATCGAACATTCCTGTTGAAGAGGGTGATGTGGTTACGGTTGACATGAACGGATATGTCGGTACAGAGGTGCAGTTTAATTATTTTGACGGCGACACATATTCTGGTCGCACAACAGTAAGAAAGGCGAACTTTGCGAACGGAGTTGCGACATTTAGTGTTCCGTCAGGTGTACCGAACGTCCGCATTAATATATATAGTGGCGGGGCATCTATACATATTGATCCGGCTGATTATGCGGATGTAAAAGTATATATTAATCCAACTATCACAGTTAAAGAACAGCTATTGAATTTAAATACAAAAATTCCGATTCCGTTCGAGGTTGGCTTAATAACATATGGCAATGCGGGTTTTTATTATCCCGATGAGCAAACCACAAGAAGAATTAGAACGATTGCAAACACTAGTATCTCGCTGAAAACAGGCGATGTTGTCAAAATCGATCCGAGTAAAGATACCCGTTTTTGTGGTGGTTGGACTAATGCGTCTGGGGTATACACAAAAACACCGTGGTATACGAACGATTATACGATTACAGAAGATGGCGAATACACATTTATGGTTGCATATCGAACGGATCATGATATTACTGATTTTGCAGAAATGGCAACAAGCGTATGGATTGAGCGATCATATGGTTCTTACAGTGATTATTTAGACGATGCAAAAAGCAATATTATTGTTGCACGTAAAATCTTTAGTGTAGCAAATACAAACGCAAAAAGCATTAACCATAGAGGGTGGTTCTTAGCTCCAGAGAATACGTTGTATGCTTTTGCGGAATCGAAGTATTATGGCTTTGATTATATCGAGGCTGATATTCGTGCTACGTCTGACGGTGTGCTTGTTTGCTTGCATGACGCAACGATTGATCGAACTAGCAATGGCACAGGCAATATTGCCGATTTAACATACGCAGAGGTTTCAGCACTGGATTTTGGTAGTTATAAATCTGTTAAATACGCAAGTGCAAAAATCCCGACTCTTGATGAATTGTTGGAGTTCTGCAAGTATGTTGGTTTGCACCCATATCTTGAAGTTAAGGATACGTTATCATCCGAATTGATTGCAAAATGTGTTGATACAGTAAACACATGGGGGATGCGTGGAGAAGTAACATATTTTGGTACTGCGGGTGTTGCAGATACAATTTCTCAGTTAGACAATGATGCAAGGGTTGGTATCGTATTATTTAGAGATATTATAGAGAGTGATATTGCGTCAATATCTGTCATAAAAAACCGTGGAAATAAAGTATTTTTAGACGTACAAGCAGGTAGATTAACAAGCGAAGGTGTTGAACTTGCAAAGAACGCAAATATTCCTGTTGAGTGTTGGAATGTTGTGGTTGATAATGTAGAATCTATCGATAAATATGTTAGCGGTTATACAACAGATGTTTTTGTTGTTGGCGATTACATGGCAAAACCAATGTATAGCAAATATCTGATATAGTATTTATTGCAACTCATTAAAAGCAGACTTGTTGTGGGTTCCGCTAAGCTCCGTTGTGATTGTGGCGTAGATTAAAGCAGACGCAGATAAGGGGGTCTCGCCCACATTTAAAGGAGGCTTTAACGCAGTATTCGCAAATAACTTAAAGAGAAATTTAAATCAGTTACCAAACACACAGGGGCGCTCGATCGGGCGCTCCTTTTTCATGCAAAGAAGGTGACATATGAGCGCAAAAACAGAAGGCATCATTCGGAGCCTTCGGGAGTCTCTGAGGCGAGAGAACGAAAAGAAAACAAGCGGGTATGATACCAGAGCAACCATCCGCCGGATCGAGGACGGAGTCGCATGGGTGCATATTCCGGGCGGAGTGGATGAAACCCCGGTCACACTCACGATCGGAGCGAATGTCGGAGACGAGGTACAGGTCAGGGTGTCAGGTGGACGTGCTTTTCTGGTTGGAAATGCAAGTGCTCCGCCAACCGATAATGCGTATGCCAGACAGGTCAACCGCACGCTTACACAGAAAATCACCAACACGAACACGGTCATCAAGGGCGTGCAGAAGGTCGTGCAGGCCGTCAAGAAGATTGCTGACAACACCAACCAGTATTTCTGGCATACGGAAGAGGGCACGGATACAGGCGCACACATCACCGAGATTCCGCAAGAGGAATTTCTTGCTGATCCTGAGAACGGCGGTGGGAATCTGCTTGCAAGGAGCAATGGTATTGCGGTGAGAGATGGCCTGACGGAACTGGCAACGTTCAGCGCAAGCGGTTCACGGATCGGGAGCGAAGCAGAAGGTGAGTACAACCTCGAAACCACTTCCAATGCAATCAATTATAAGGTTGGAGAAATCCCAATTATTAAAAACATTGCAACGTTCACGCCTGATAGTTCGGTGCTTGGGTATTCTTACTATCAAAATATGATGGCAACATCAAACGGACGTTCATATGTAATGTACGGCTCTGAGCCAGATGCAGATAACGACAATCCAACAGGCACGAAGACAGCAAACGCCACGATTGGAGTAAATGGCGGAACAAACCACGAAGCGTTAGTGTATTGCGGATCAGATGCTTACAACGGCAATCCGGCAATCATCGCGTCAATTAACGGAGTTGGTCGCCTGATACTTACCGAACAAAACGCATACTTGTACAACCCTTCAAGCAACACAATGACAACAGTCGATCAAAACAGCAACATCGAATGCGCAAACTTGGGAGTTCCGAAAACGCTTTCCAATCCAACACTTACAAAATCATCAGGCAACAGCACAGCAACCATAGCGAGCTTTGGCGGATATGGTAAAATGCGTATGTTGGCAATTACGCTTGTTACAAGTGCAGCAATTCCGGCAGGATCAAATTTATGGGTTGGCACGTTATCGGCAGAAGCACGTCCACTGTTTACAACAGGCGGTTATGGTTTTGTGGGGAGCTGTGCGGTCATGGGAGCACTCGGAAATGATGGTTCACTGACTATCAGAGCGACAGGGGCGCAGATTCCCACCAATTATCAACTTGGAATATATTTCACATATTTTCTTAATTAAGGAGAATCATTTGGAAACCATTATCAGCAGCCTGATTTCGGCGGGCATCACACTAATTGTTTGTATACTCAACAACCGTGCTCAGAATAACAAAGCCAGGGCGCTGATTGAGTATCAGATATCCGAATTAACCAAGAAGGTTGAAAAGCATAACAATCTGATCGAGAGAACCTATAAACTGGAAGAACAGGCGGGACTTGCCACGGCAGAGTTCAAGCGTGTCAACCACAGACTGGAAAAACTAGAGGAGGATGACGGGAAATGATTACGAACAAAGAATGGTTGAAAGCAGCAGGCATCAGAGCGATTAAGACAGTAGCACAGGCAGCCATTGCCATGATCGGAACAGCAGTTGTCATGTCCGATGTGAATTGGAAGATGGTTGTTTCGGCATCTATCCTTGCGGGCATCCTGTCCATGCTGACATCAGTTGCGGGACTTCCGGAACTGGAGGGTCGGGGATGAGTTATCAAGAGGATTTTATCGGGAAAATAGCACCGATCGTGCAGAAGATGACTGTGTTCTATGGTTACGGCGTCAACTCTGCAATCATCGGTCAGGCGTGCCTGGAATCGGCATACGGTCAGTCAGGCAAGGCGAAACATCACAATTATTTCGGGCTCAAGTATCGCCCTGATCGGGTTAAGTGCTTTAGCGGAACATTCACGGACGGCAGCTCCGAGCAGCTTGCTAATGGTCAGTATGTCCCGATCACGGATAGGTGGTACAGCTTCAGCAGTATGGAGGCCGGTGTCGAGGGCTATCTCCAATTCATCAGCATCCCAAATTATGAATCCGCCCGGATGCAAAAAGACCCTCGGCGCTATCTTCTGGCGCTGAAGGAAGCCGGATACGCTACCAGTCAGACGTATGTTGACAATGTCATGGCCGTCGTGAACAGATACAACCTGACGAAGTACGACGGCAAAGCGGTTGACGTGCAGAAGGGAGCTGTGAAAGTGATTACCAAACCAACTATCACACGGAAAATCAGCAGTTACAATCATGAGAGCCGGTCTGGTCAGGCGATTAAATACATCGTGCTGCATTACACCGGCAATATCACGGACAGCGCCCAAGCGAATGCCAACTACTTCTACAACGACGACAGAGGCGCATCCGCTCATTACTTCGTTGACTCCAACAGTATCTACCAGTCTGTCGAGGATACTGACGCAGCTTGGCATGTCGGCAAGAACTACGGCTCGAATAACTTATTTGGCAAATGCACAAACAAGAACAGCATCGGCATTGAGATGTGTTCCAGCAAGGGGATTATCACATCCAACACGGTTGCAAATGCAGTCGCCCTGACTCGCTATCTGATGGCACTGTATGGCATCAAATCGGATCATGTTGTTCGGCATTACGATGTATGTTCAAAGCGCTGCCCCGGATGGACAGGTTGGATTCCACCTGACGAATCACTATGGAAGGCGCTCAAGGCGCAGTTGGATGCATCGGAAGCAGCTGCTCCGGCGACCACAACCACGACGACCAGCTCCAAAACTCAGAAGGTTAATACACCATTCCTGATTAAGGTGCGCATCCGTGATCTTAACATTCGGTCCGGGCCGGGTACAAACTACCCACGGACAGGCAAGTACACCGGCAAGGGCAAGTTCACGATTGTGCAGACCAATAAGGCGATGACGTGGGGACGGTTGAAAAGCGGTGCCGGTTGGGTGTATATTGGTAATCAGAAATGGACGAAGTGGCCGGTATAATATAGAAGAAACGAAAAATTTTGTCATATCTTGTCACGGATTTTCAAGATTTCCTTATTTTATGCGGAATATGGGCAGATTTTCACGGGTTCGAGCCCCGTCGCTTCCATCGACAAGAAAAGTCAATATTTACAAGGAATTGCCCCGAAAGGCTTGTATTTACAGGCTTTCCGGGGCTTTTCTTTTTGCTTATTTTGAAAGCATAATTTTCAAATCATCGGTATTTTTTCAAAAAATCTTGTCATATATTGTCATGAAATTGGGCGGCATATTTCTTCTGCATTTCCGTGACCTGATCCTGTTTCTCGTGACGGTAAATCCGTTTCATCACTGCGTCCGTCTTCCAACCGCCGGAAGCCATGACAACTGCGTCCGGCATTCCGATGGCATGGGCAGTCGTCGCATAGTAGTGCCGGAAGCCGTGGAAGGGGAATTTTTCGATTTTAAGGCGTTTTAAGACACGTTGAAGTTCCTTGTACAGATTCCCCGGGGTTCCGTCGTAAATGCGATTCTGCGAGCGAATCAGGGCACTCAGGGACGAATCTATGATGATCTGCCGGGTGCTGTTGGTCGTCTTCGTGGTTTTGATGTGCCAGTGCTTCTTATCATCTTCCACGAGTGCCTTGTCTATGGTCAGGACATCACCGTCAAGGTCGTCAGGCGTCAGGGCACAGATTTCCGAGCGTCGCAGGCCGTAGCAGGCAAGGCGGAATGGAATCTCATACTCAGTTCCGGCAACGTCTTCCAGTATGCGTTTTATATCATCGTCAGACGGAATATACGGCGATTTCAGCGTCTTTTGCGGAAGTTGCGTATTAAGTGTCAGGTTCGGGTTGAATGTGGCCAGAATCGCCGATATGAAGGCGTGATGATTGCGGACGGTCTTTGGGGTATGGTCTTTTGAGAGGTCGTTGATATACTTCTGTACATCCCACGCTGTCAGGTCTTCGAGTTGTCGGTTTTTCACGACATCTGGAAGGTTCTTGCGGATGGATTCATAACCACGGACGGTTGACGGGCTGATTGTATTTTTCTTGCCTTTGATGTACTCCTGTGCGGCCTGATCGAAGGTCATCCGAAGCCGATCCCGACCGCTCCATTTGTCTTCCAGTGCTTTCAACGCTTCCTTCTGTGATGGCTTGTACGGAAATGTCACGCTGACGGCCTTGCCTTGGATGGTGCGGCGGACACGGTAAGAGCCGGATGGGAGTTTTTCAATTTTCATTGCAGATCACCGTCCTTGTATTTTTCGTCTTCCAACAGAATATTTACTCGTTCGTCAATGCGTGCCTTGTCATAGGCGTCAAGCCTCATGTACCTTAGGATGAAATCATATAATTTGTCATTCCTTTGTTCCAGATAAGCTTCAATGTCTGATTGATCGTCAAGCAGTACGCTCATATTTACATTGAAGAAGTCTGCAATTCTTTCCAACATATCAAAATCAGGTTCACGGATTCCTTGTTCATAATTTCCGATAGTGCTTCGTGATACTCCAAGAGCGTGCGCGAGTTCTTCCTGTGTGATATTTCGCTCTTTCCTCAAACGTTTAAATTCTACCCTGAACTTTCCCATAATGCTTACCCCCTTTCAATTAGATTTTACCACGCACTGTGGATATTATAAATAATAATTCCACGAAATGTGTTGACACAATTTGTGGAGTGTGATATATTAATTGAGGCGGCGTTAATTGTAAAATTCAAAGAAAGGGGGCATCCGAATGGGTTCCAAACTACGCGAATTGCGCGGCGACAGAAGTCAGGCAGAGGTTGCAAAAGCGCTAATGATTAGCGACAGTGCACTGTCTGCGTATGAAACCGGCGAACGTGTACCGCGCGATGACGTGAAGCGAAGAATTGCAAAGTTTTACGGAAAAACTGTCGGTGAAATTTTTTTTGATGAGAAATGACACGGATTGTGTCGGAAGGAGTAAATCATGCCACGCACACACCTGTCCCGCCGATCAGACGCAAGACGTGATCTGATTGCGGAAATCAATCAGCGCCGGAAGGACAAGCACATCACTCTGGAAAAGCTCGGCCGCCGGTATCATGTCAGCGGTCAGCGGATCGGGCAGAAGATCAACAGCATGGCGCTGAATTATGACGAACTGATTGATTTGTTTGAGTTGTTGGATATGCCGCCTGACCGGATTCTCTGGTACATGAGCGGCGGAAATTACAGAAGGGAGTGAGAAGAGTGATTATGATAACGGTTTATCAACAGGATTCCAACGAGGAATTTGAGTTCAACGAGATGGCTGACGCACTGAAATTCATCGAAACCTGTCACGAGTGCGGTGCTGTTGATACTAGCTTTTTTGTGAGAAATAAGAAGGAGATGGAAGAATGATCAAATCATGGGACGAAATGACACATTCAGATTTCATATGGCTGACGATGTATTCCGCGCTGATCCTTGCAGTGACGCTCGGCCTGACGGATCACTACTTCGGCGCATTTTTATGTGTCTGTTACGACCTGTTCGTCGTGACGTGCAATCTGATCCGTGAGACCAGGCGGAACATCGAGTTGGAAAACAAAAGAAAATGAGACTGTGCGCCGTCCAAAGCAATCACAGTCTCAGGAACTGAAAAACATACATTTTTCGTGCTAATTATAGCACAGAAGGGAGTATTCCACAAATGGAACAAGAGACCAAGTGCCGTGACGAACAAATCAAAATCAATGGTGCGGAAATCAGGGTGGCTCTTACATCTAAGAACATAACCATGACAAAAGCATCGAAGATCATCGGAAAAAATGAAACGTATATTTCCGAATGTACTAGGCGCGGAACTATCAGCAAGGAAACGCTGGAATCATTGTGCTTGCTGATCGAGGAAAAGCCAGAAAAGTTTATCCAGAAGAATCCAGTTAAGCAGGAACCGACCGCAAACACAGAAGATCAGGAAGAACTGTTCAAGCAGTTAGATGAAATTAACGGCGCATTGTTTGAAGTGGTAAACAAGCAGAGGAATCAAATTTCAAGCATAGACAAGACTAAAGCACACGTTGAAACGCTTCTGGCTGGTATGAAACAGCTTGTAGAAACGTGCCAAAACACTTCAGATATGTGTAAGCAGATAGCAGAGTCAAGCGCCGAAATGCTGAGAGAATCAAAGCGGTTCTACGAGGAATCCAAAAAGTTTTACAGTGGCAAGAAAAACTATGATGTACATGGAAGGTGGCAATAATGGAGAAATACAATATTTTTGGGAATGAAGTTGTTAAGGTGTCAGATTTACGTCACGCAATCAGGAGACTGCGAAAGGGTATCGAAACCAACTACAGAAATTTTGATAAAGAAAAACAGGCGATGGTTCATCTCGCATACAACGACATTGTGCGGCAGATTTATCTTGAAGAGTTAAAAGCTGCCGAATCTCCTGACGAGATCAGAGCAATTCTTGAAATGCCGGGTGATTTCATGGTTGTCAACAGGGTCGGAAAACACGATATGCTGTTCTTTGCAAAGTGGGAAAACGATAAACCACTCATTACACGACACGCTTCCAGAGGTATGCACTTCGATTATGAGAGTAAGGCGAAAGAAATTGCTGAGTGGATGAACGAGAACGTCAAAGCAAAGACAGAGTGGCGTGCCGTTGATGTAAGCGCAGAAGAGTACGAAGACAATAAGCGGTTGTTAAATGCAATTTTTGGAGAGGATGAAACATGATGCACTACACTGACAATCCGCTCCGGGACGCAGACAACTATCAGCTCGATCAGGAACGCTGGTTGGAATCATTGCCGGTGTGCGATGAGTGCGGCGAACACATCCAGTCGGAAGACCTTTATGAACTTGACGGCCTGCTGTTCTGCGAGAGCTGCATGGAAGGACACAGGCATTCTACGGAAGATTATAGAAGGGAGGAATACTGATGGCAAAAGCATTATGCGTGATGGGCGAGAGCGGAAGCGGTAAAACAACCGCCATGCGGAATCTCGACCCAAAGACAACATTCTATGTTGATTGTGACAAAAAGGGGCTGTCATGGAAGGGATGGAGGAAGGACTTTAACGAATCCAACAAGAACTACTTCTGCACAGACTTTCCAGAAATGGCACTGAAGTATCTGGACATGGTAAACACCAAGGAAGCGTGCAAGCATATCAAGGTCATCGTTTTTGACACAATCAATGGTTTGATGATTGCAGACGAAATGCGCCGGATGCGCGAAAAGGGTTACGACAAGTGGCAGGATTTGGCTGCCAGTATCTATTGCCTGATTGATTATTCGCTGACGGTTCGGGATGACCTGACGCCGATCTTCGTTGCACATACACAGACGGATCACGATGACAGCGGGTTTGTTTTCACTCGGATCAAGACATCCGGGCGGAAGTTGGACAAGATCACGGTTGAGAGCAAGTTCAGCACGGTGCTGTGGGCGAAACGTATGGATGATCGGTATGTATTCGATACACAGAGCGACAACAGCACGGCCAAGGCGCCGTTTGGTGCGTTTTCCGACAGATATATCGACAATGATATTACACAGGTATTAAAAGCATTGGAGGATTATTAATTATGGCATTACCAACCTACAACAAAGACAAGAGACGCAAAACATTCCAGAGACTTCCGAAAGACGCATATGTCATCAAAATCAAAAGCGCACGAGAAGAAGAGAACAGAAGCG
>Ga0326512_10003180_pt1 | contig 12078 bp, 6 predicted proteins | sample 1_2617_0518_D_FD_203652 | JGI IMG/M metagenome (GOLD analysis project Ga0326512, IMG submission 203652) | Bovine rumen microbial communities from UC Davis, California, United States - 1_2617_0518 | ecosystem: Host-associated > Mammals > Digestive system > Stomach > Rumen | place: USA: California... | reverse complement strand
TTCGCTGAAGGACATGCTTGCCTACGAAGAGCGAGTGCCTCATGGTGCCCTCAACGAAAGAATACGAATTGACGACACGTCCATCTTCGGAGAGATGATGTCCAACTCGTTCCGACGCATCAGCGACAGCGAAGTAAACGCAATGAACGGTGGCAAGACCGGCACTGACGGTGACCTGAGCGGCAGCTACATACGCATACCGCCGGGGTACCTGAAGAACATGGTCATCTACAATGGTGAAGACACCCGTCTGTACTACCTCTCAGGACAGAGCAGCGGATGGAGTAACTACCAAGGCGACGAGTTCAACTGTAAAGGATATTACGATTTCGCCATGCGGTTGCCACCCGTACCCGAAGGCACATACGAACTCAGGATTGGCTATACAGCAGAGGGTAACGAGCAGCGCGGCATGTTACAGTTCTATCTGGGCAGCTCCTCTGACCGCACCACGATGAAGGCTCTTGACATCCCGCTCGACATGCGCCATGTACCCGTGAACAACTCCAACCTTGACCCGGATGTCATCACTGGCTGGTGCGACTGGACGCGACTGGATGACAAGGGCATCGAAAGCGACGCCAACATGCGCAACTTAGGTTACATGCGCGGACCTCTCTACTACACGGTGGGGGTCAATTCCGGAAACTATGCCCGCAACAACCCCAAAGACCTGCGCCGCATCATTGCCAAGCAGGAGTTCAAGCAGGGCGAGTACTGGCTGCGCTTCAAAAGCGTGCTTGAATCCGATCATCACCAGTTCCACCTCGACTACATCGAATTCTGCCCGGAAAACGTTTACAACAACACCCGCTACGTTGAGGACATGTATTAAGAAGTGAAAAGTGAGAAGTGAAAAGTGAAAAGTGAAAAGTGAGAAGTGAAAAGTGAGAAGTAAGAAGTAAGAAGTGATAATTGTAAAATGAGAATTATGATTACCAAAAGCATAAAATCCCTATTCGTCGCCTGTTCGCTGTGCTGCGGCGGTGCCGCAGCCCTCGCCTTGACGGCCTGCGCCGACTGGGACGACCACTATGATGCTAACAAAGCACTGCTTGACAGCCAGCAATCTACACTCTGGCAGAACATCGAAAAAAGCGGCAACCTGTCGCAGTTTGCCACGCTGCTGAAAAAGGCCGGCTATGACGAGGTGCTCAACACATCACAGTGCTATACCGTCTGGGCACCGGCCAACGGCACCTTCGACTACGAGACGCTTTCATCCCTGGCTGATGACCGTTTGCAAAAGGAGTTCATCGAGAACCATATCGCCCGTAACAACTACCCGGCCTCCGGACAGTACAACCAGCCACAGCGTATCTACACGCTGAACGAGAAATTGATGTACATCAGCGGCGGCAACGGCAACTATGCCATCCAGGGCATCAGCGTGGCACAGCCCAACCTGGCTTCAGAAAACGGTACCATCCACATCCTGGACGGTAAGATTCCCTTTAAGCAGAACATCTACGAGTCGCTCAACAACTATGAGTTCACCATCGACTCCATCAGCAACTTCTTCCACTCCTACGACGTGAGGAAGCTGAACGAGTATAAGAGCATACAGGGTCCCACACTGAACGGTGAGATTACCTATCTCGACTCCATCTTCGACGAGAGCAACGACCTCTTCCGCCAATATTTTGCCTACATCAACCGCGAGGACAGTAACTACTCCATGGTACTGCCCACGAACGAGGCATGGATAAAGGCCAAGGAGACCGTCAGCAAGTATTACAACTACCTGCCCTCGTTTGAGTTCATGGAGAACACATCGACAGGCAGTGACCAGAAGAAGGTGAAGGTCAACATCAAGGACATCAATTACCTGAAGGACTCCATCGTCAATACAATGCTCACCTCCAGCCTGTTCTTCAACAACAATATCTACGACAACAGGAAACTTGACAGCTACAGCGGAAGCGGCAGTTTCGTCTGCGACTCACTGTATGCCACCACAGGGATGAAAATCTACAGTGAAGATGCGGCACGGCTTTTGGAGGGGACACGCCGCCTGGAAAGGAGCAACGGCTACGTCTGGCTTACTGACGACAGCCTGCGCATGCGTACCTGGAGTGTTTGGAACCCTGAAATCAAGATTCAGGCTGAGAACACTGCCTATATAGCCAGTACGAGCAATGTGTACAACAATGAACCGCAGAGGATTTATGTCGCCCCCGGCACCCAGAACCCTGCGGTTACGGGTAGCCTTTCGGCCAACTCCTATCTTGAAGTACAGTCTGTCAGTACCAACACCAACCAAGGTGTGGTCTTCTACCTGCCGGATGTACGCTCCACCACTTACAGCATCTACATGGTCATGGTTCCTGCTGTTATAACCAGCACAAACAACCCGGCCAAGCCTAACCGCTTCACAGTGACCATGGGCTATGCCAAGGCCGATGGCACAAACGAGGACAGCAACCGCTCCTGGATTTCAGAGAGTGCCTTCGTCAACGACTCGCTCCAAATAGACACAGTCTATCTGGGAGACTTCACTTTCCCCATGGCCTACTACGGTACAGGCAACTACTACCCCTACCTGCGTGTCAACAGCTATATCATGTCGAGAGACCGTAACCTGTACGACCGGACCTTGCGCATCGACTGCATTATCCTGCGCCCCAAGGAGCTTGACGACTACCTGAAAGCGCATCCGGACTACCTTTATGACCAAGGCAACTATTAAGTCTTACCCTATCAAAACTGAATGAAAATGAAAATGCATCGTATTCTTTATATTTCCATCTTCGGCATGCTTTGCATGGGTATGCCTGCTTTCGCCCAGGATGATGACGCCCAAGATGAAGACGTCGTAACCGCCCCCAAGAAGAAAGCGGCAAAGGTGCTTCCATCCTACCCCACTATGGAGGTCAAGGGCACGTGCGTAGATGCTGTAACCAAGAAGCCCCTGGCCGGTATCTTGATCCAGGCACTGAACGACAAGAACTACACGGCCATGACCGAGGAGGACGGCACCTTTACCATCAAGGTGCCCACGTTCGCCACTGCTCTCTATGTACACGCCCCGGAATATCTCAGCCAGCACGTCGGACTGGGGTCACCGGACAAGGGTGTGCTCGTTGAGATGATCAGCGACAAGTTCCGCCCGATGTACGACAAGACAACACATGTCGGCGCAGCGGCAACTGCACTGATCAAGAACACAACCTCACAGACCGTCGAGACCGACATGGGAGAACTGTTGGGAGCCGACATACGCAACATCAGCCGTTCGGGCGGACCTGGCTACGGCGCAGCCATGTTCATACGCGGACTCAGTTCACTGAACGCCAACGCCCAGCCGCTCATTGTCATTGACGGCGTGGTACAGGACATGCAGCAGACCCGCTCGTCGCTCCACTACGGTGACTACACCAACCTGCTGCTTAACATCAACCCCGAGGACATCGAGAAAGTGACCGTGCTCAAGAACGCCACAGCACTCTATGGTGCCAAGGGCGGAGCGGGTGTCATCCTTATCGAGACCAAGCGCGGCCACTCCATGGCCACCCGCATTGATGCCAATATCGGCGTAGGCGTGACGCTCGTGCCACGGACACCTGAGGTGATGGACGCTGCACAATATCGTCTCTACGCCTCCGAGATGCTGGGCACCTATCCCACCATCAGCAACTATACCGACCCGCAGACCTTCAAGTTCCTCATTGATGACCCCACGAAGTACTACTATGCCAAGTACCACAACTCAACGGACTGGAAGGATGAAGTCTATCATGCGGCACTCAACCAGAACTACAACATCAACGTGCAGGGTGGTGACGACGTCGGTATGTACAACCTCTCGCTCGGCTATACCGACGGCAAGAGTACAGCTCGTGAGAATGGTTTCGACCGTCTGAACGTGAGGTTCAACACCGACATCAACATCGTTAACCGGCTGACAACACGGTTCGACATGTCATACACCAAGACCAACCGCGACGTCTTCGATAACGGAGCACCGGAGAGCCTCACCACGGGAACCATCTCGTCGCCCACATTCCTTGCACTGGTCAAGTCGCCGTTTCTCAACCCCTATACCTTTAACAATGTTACACGGCGGTTGTCTTCCACCCTGGCCGATGCCGATGACTATCTGACTGTGCTTGACCAGGATCTTACACTGGGTAACCCCACCGCACTGCTCGACAACGGTACTGCCATCAACAAGAACCGCGTCGAGGTGACACACTTCAATACCGTCATCGCACCGCGTTTCGAAATCAACGACCAACTGACGCTTTCCGAGACATTCAGCTACACGCTTGACCGTGTTTCCCAGCGCTACTACCGCCCCAAGGACGGCATGCCCACATTCCTCATCGAAGGTATCGGTCGCGTGCAGAACATGGCTATGTCAATGTTCTCCAAGGAGACCTCCGTCTCGAGCGACACACGTCTGCAGTGGACCCGCCAGCTGCGCGAGCACTTCATTGACGCCTATGCCGGCCTGCGCTACACGTCCTTCGCCTTCGACAACAACGCGCCACAGGGACAGTATGCCTCGGCAGGTAATGACAAGACACCCAATATCTCGACCAACATGGACTTCATCGAAGCCACGGGTGCCGACGACGAGTGGCGCAGCCTGACCTGGTATGCCAATGCCGACTACAACTACCGCAACCGCTATTTCCTCCAGCTGTCACTGGCCCTCGAGACCTGCAGCCGCTTCGGCGACGAGGCCGACGGCGGCATCGGTATCTGCGGCGTGAAATGGGGACTCTTCCCCAGTGTCCAGCTTGGTTGGGTGCTCACCAACGAGAAGTGGTTCCAAGACCTCATCCGCGGAGGCAGCGAGAAGCCTTGGCTCAATTACCTGTTAGTGAAGGCTGGCTTCGACCTCTCGGGCAACGATGACATTTCGAACTACGCCGCCCGCACCTCGTTCAGCGTCACCAAGTACCTGTACAAATCGACGGCTGCCGTTCTCGATAACATCGGAAACGAGAGCATCACCTGGGAACAGACCCGCAAGATGAACCTCGGACTGAAAGCCTACATGCTGGGCAACCGTCTGGGCATCGACTTCGACTACTACCTGAACCACACCAGCAACCTGCTGACACTGAAGGCGTTCGAGAACCCCGTAGCCGGTATCAACAACTACTGGAGCAACGGTGGCTCACTCGACAACACAGGTTTCGAAGTCACCGTTACCACCAAGCCTGTCATCACAAGCAATCTGAGTATCGAAGTAGGGGCCAGTGCCGGACATTACGTCAACAAGGTGAAGTCGCTGCCTAACGACTCGCGTATCTACCTCAATGGGCAGAAGTCGGCTCAGGGCTTCACATCGTCCATCTACGGCACCGAGAACATTGCCACCATCGTGGGCCAGCCCGTCGGCATGTTCTACGGTTACAAGACTCAAGGTGTCTTTGCCAACGACCAGGAGGCTGCTGCCGCCGGAAACGGCGACTACCTCTACCTGACCGATGCCACAGGCGCTCACCAGCAGTTCAAGGCCGGTGACATACACTTCACCGACATCAACGGCGACGGCAAGATTAGCGAAGCCGACAAGACCATCATCGGCAATCCCAACCCCGACATCTACGGTAACATCTTCGCCAATGCCACATGGAAGAACCTGACGCTCCACATCGGCTTCAACTACTCTTTAGGCAACGATGTTTACAACTACCAGCGTTCACTGCTCGAGAGCGGATCCAACTTCTACAACCAGACCACGGCCATGACCAACCGCTGGCGTGCCGAGGGACAGCTGACCGCCATGCCACGCATTGCCTACGGCGACCCCATGGACAACTCCCGTTTCAGCGACCGCTGGATTGAGGACGGCTCCTACCTGCGGCTGAAGACTGTCAACCTTACCTACAAGCTGCCCGTCAGCTATTCATGGCTGCAGGGACTCAGCGTGTGGGCCGAGGCCAACAACCTGCTGACCGTCACCCGCTACCTGGGTAACGACCCCGAAGCCTCCGTGGCCAACGCCGTGCTCTACCAGGGCATCGACGCCGGCAACATCGCCCTGGGCCGCACCTTCACCCTGGGACTCAAGATTAATCTGTAAAGCCTAATACATTAATACATTATCATTTATGAATAACATACAAAGCAATATAATAGGAATGACTCGTAAGTGGTTCTTTTGTATCTTGACATCCCTCTCTTTGGGAGGGCTTGGGTGGGCTTTGTCCTCCTGCTCCGACTTCATGGAGACCGACAGTGACCGGCAAATCTTTGACCCCGCCCTCGACCAGAAGACCGACTCCATGTTCTATACCCTCGGCATACTCAAGGGCCTGCAGCAGCTTGCCGACCAGTATGTCATGCAAGGTGAGATGCGTGGCGACCTCACCGCCACCAACAGCTACACCGAGACAGACCTGCGGCGTCTGGCTGACTTCACTGCCGATGCCACCAACAAGTACGACTCGGCTTATCTGTACTATCACGTCATCAACAACTGCAACTATTTTATCGCCCATCGCGACACCTCGTTGCGCACCGGTAGCCGTGTCGTTGCCATTCCCGAATATGCCGAGGCACTGGCCGTCCGTGCATGGACCTATCTGCAGCTTGCCAAGAACTATGGCTCCGTGCCCTTCTTCACCACGCCGCTGACCAGCATCGGTGAAGCCAATGCCCAGATGGAAACCCGCGATTTGCAAGGCATCTGCAACGAGCTGGCACCCGAACTGGCCAAGTTCAGCGGCACTGCAGTGCCTACCTACGGCAATATCTCAGCCGGTGTGCTCAACAGCAGCGACTCTGAAAATCCACAGGAGAAGAACGTCGTTTCCAGACGTGCCATGATTCCTGTTGACATCATCCTCGGCGACCTCTACCTTGAGACCCACCAGTATGAACTGGCTGCCCGCAGCTACTTCAACTACCTCCGCGACAATAAGTGGAAACTGCAACAGGCATACATCTCTCCTACCAATACCTATGTGTACAAGGTTCTCGAGGATAAAATCCCGACCGGCCTTTCAATAACCGTCAAGGGCGATTACTTCCAGTGGGAGAACATCTTCAGCATTACCAGCACCGACGATATCATCACCTACATCCCCTTGGCTGCCAACCGCCTGCGCGGTGTAGTCACCGAGCTGCCACGCTACTTCGGCTACGACTTCTACAGCACCACAGGTGGCTCTGCCACCTCCAACTCACGATACCTCGTCGAACGGCAGATTGATGCTTCAGCAGGCTACAAGGCACTCAGCGACGCACAGGAGTACTACTACAACCCCGGAGGCACCACAGGCGGTTCCACCGTCATCAAGACTGCTGACCTGGGCGACTTGCGACGTCTCGTCACCATGCGCCAGGTATCACGCGACGACTCCGTATTCTCCGTCATGATCAAGTTCACCAGCGCCAACGTACCCATCTACCGCACCGCCACCGTCTATCTGCGACTGGCAGAGGCCCTCAACCGCATGGGATATCCCGATGCCGCCTTCGCCATCCTCAAGGACGGTATCAACGACGACCTGCTTACTTACGTCATGAGAGGTGACAGCACCGATATCGATGCCGGACGCTACATCCGTCCTGAGACACAGACCATGCTGCAGACCACCGTTCCCTTCCTCTCAGCCGAGAACCGTGCCAGCTTCGAAGACAACTGGAGCATACACAGCCGGGGTACGAACTACACCCAAGGTGCTTTCTCACCCTACCAGTACAACACCATCGTAGGACGCAAGCTTGCTGAAATTGCAGCCAACGGCTACCCTGTCAGCACCACCATGGCCGACACCATCAACGCCGTCGAGGATATCATCTGTGACGAGATGGCACTTGAGCTGGCTTTCGAGGGCAACCGCTTCGGTGACCTCACCCGCATTGCCCGCCATAAGAACAACTCCGGACTTTACGGCGCGAACTACGGTAGCCAGTGGCTGGCCCGCAAACTGGCTTACAAGGCTGCCGGACTGGAGCAGCGCCTGCTTGATGAGAAAAACTGGTATCTGCCAATGAAATAACAAACCTGTAATATGGCTTTAATCAAACAATACCGCGGTCTCTGCCCGAAGTGGGGCAGAGACTGCTATTTCAGCGAGAACGCCACGATTGTTGGCGATGTAACGATGGGCGATGAGTGCTCTGTATGGTTCAATGCCGTGGTGCGTGGCGACGTGGCTCCTATCACCATCGGCAACTGCACCAACATCCAGGACGGCAGCTGCGTCCATGTCACCCACGAGACAGGACCGACACACATAGGCAACTATGTGACCATCGGCCACAATGTCACCGTCCACGCCTGTACCATTCACGACAATGCCCTTATCGGCATGGGCAGCACCCTGCTCGACGGTTGTGAGGTGGGCGAAGGCTCCATCGTTGCCGCCGGTGCCTTAGTGCTACAGAATACGAAGATTCCCGCTGGCGAGATATGGGGGGGCGTACCAGCCAAATACATCAAGCCCGTCCGTCCCGGTCAGACAGACAATGCCAAGCACTACGTAGCATACTCCAAATACTATTTGAACGAGGAGTGAAGCGTGGCAACGACGCATTGAAATAAAACAAACATATTCAATCCTAACAGTTATTAAAAAACTATTTCTCTTACCAATGCCAACATCGGTAAGAACGGCTTCGGTGTGTTCGCCTTCTACACCGTCGGCGATCAGCACAGACAATACTTATACCATTGACGATCTTCAAGCAGACGTGACGTTGGATGCTCACTACAAAGGAATGCCGCTGAAAAATCTCTTAGACCATCAGTTCTTAATTGAATCAAAGTTGTCCCCATGACTCATCAGCATTCTCCTCACCGTTAGTTGACGTCTCTCCATTACTCAAATTCGAAGATGTTGATAAATCCCGTCAGCTTAAACACATTCTTGATGTCTTCATTAACCCCACGCAATGTCACCTTGCTTCCGCTGGCCTTTGCACCTTTTAGGATACCGAGCAGGATGCGCAGCCCGCTGGAGGCGATATACTCCAAACCGTAACAGTCGATGATGACATCCTTACCGTTAGAATTGTAGAGTGGTTTCAGAATTTCCTCAGCTTCAGAAGCAGCTAAGGTATCCATTTCTCCTTCCAACGTGGCAACATACTTGCCGTCGATCTCTTCTAATTTTGCATTCATAATCAGTTGAACTTTTTTGTGAGTGTTAATATGTTTTGTTTATTGATTCGTTCGTAGTTGACAGAGTCCATGATTTCGCGGACCAGCAGGATGCCCAGACCACCTATCTGGCGGTCCTCGGCTGACAGTGTCGTGTCGGGCTTTTCTTTCGCCGTGGGATCGAAGGCTACGCCTGAATCGATAATGACAGTCTTCAGTGTTTTACCATCAGACATTACACAAATCTCTATCTCACCCTCTTGTCCAACGGGATAGGCATAGTCAATCACATTCACCACGGCCTCCTCGACAGCCAATTGCAACTGACGGTCCAAAGGCTTCTCAATGCCCACGTTCTCCATGACAGACTTCATAAATTCACTGAGCTTAGACACCTCTTTGACATTATTCCTGATGACAAGCGTTTCCGACAGTGTACATTCATACTTTTGGGGTGTATAGTGAATCGCCATCATGGTGAGGTCGTCACTCTGCTCAGCATCCTTCACAAAACTGTGAACGGCTACAGTCATCTTTTCCAACAACTCCTTTGGTGACAGGTTATTGTCTTGTCTGAGCACCTCTTTCACACGCTCCAGCCCAAACTGCTCGTGCTGACCGTTCTTGCGTCCATCCGGTAGCAAGCGACCAGAGGTCGATCGCATAGCCTCTGTCAGTCCGTCGGTATAGAGAAACAGCGTGCTGTCGGGCGCAATCTGCGTTTCCTGGCCAGCATACGTAAAGTCATCGAAAACGCCAACGGGCAGATTCGGTATTACCTCAAGAGCGTTATCATTGATGAATGGTGCATCGTGACCGGCATCGCAATAGCGCAGACGTCCTGTTGGCAAATCGAGCACGCCGATGAACATGGTGACAAACATATTGGAGTTGTTGCCCTGGCAGGCGGTCTCGTTAATAGTCTGCATGATACGCGCAGGGCGATCCTCGTGGGCCGTAGCCATCCGGAACAAGGAGTGTATGACTGCCATCACCAGTGCTGACGGCACCCCCTTTCCGCTCACGTCGCCGATGCAGAAGAACAACTTCTCGTCACGGATGAAGAAGTCGTAGAGGTCGCCGCCCACCGCACGGGCCGGTATCAGCATGCCATAGATGTCGATATCATCGCGTTCGGGATAGGGAGGAAAGATCTTGGGAAGCATCTCGTGTTGGATGTTCGTCGCGATGCGCAGTTCACTGCCGATACGCTCCTGTTCTATTTTCACTTTCTGCAGCTTACGGTCGTTTCTGGCAAAACGGGTGATGATCAGCCCCAGCACCAACAGGGCCAACATCATCAGAATACCTATCATACGGCGCATCTTCACCAGCTTGGCATAGACTTCCTTGTCGTAGCATACAGCGGCTATCTGCCATTTGGGCTGTCCCTTGAAAAGGGTATAGAACACCAGTCCCTCGTCTCCGTCTGGATTTTTTATGGGGAGTACTTTCGTCCGTCCGCTGCTGCTGGGCAACCGTTCCACCGTGCTGTCGTTAATCATTCGAATGATATGCTCCAACTCCAACTTTTTCTTCTCTCCTTCATCACGGGGACCTGCAATCAGCTGTCCTTTCTCCGTCAGCAGGAAATTGTAGGACGAGGGATAGATATGGCGGTAATTGAGCGTGTCGCCCAATTGTTCCGTTGACACATCCAAACCGAACATCGCCACTTGCTTCCCTTTTTCATCATGGATGGGCAGAATATAGGTCACCAGGTTCATGCCGATTAAGTTTTCCTGATATACATCCGTCCACATCGGGGTGTTGGTTGCATGTACCTTTTTGTAATAAGGGTTCTCGGTATAGTCGCGCCCCTCGGCTGCAATCTCAGCGTGCTTGATTTCTCCGTGGTCCCACCAGGCAAAGGGTTCGAACAGACGCCCTTTCTCTGGGAAGTAGTCCGGCACGTAGGCCACCCAGCAACCTGTCAGATGGGGATGGGATTTAAGCACCCAATCCATCACGTTATATGACGAATCCGGATGGAGCAGATTGCGCTTCAGATCCCAGACATGTCCCATCAACGAGTTCTCCGACAGATCCAAGGCGTTCCTTATGACGACGGCTTTCGTCGTGATTTCCGACTCAGCACGTTTTTCCAACTCGTCGGCCAGCAGACTGCGTGTATAATAATACTGCACAGCCAAAATGCCCTGCAACAGGATAGCCGCAGCAATGATCGTTATCAGGCTGGTGTTGGTTTTTAGCTTCATAAGACACTTATTTGGCTGCAAAGATACAAAATATCTCCCATATCGCAATGACATGAGAGATGTTTTTGGGGAGAATTGCTTGACCATTGCGACATTGGCGGCATACTGTTTTTTCTACAATAAGGATTGTTTCAGCGTAGCAACAACGTACTCCGACTGGGTACCAATACGGAACTTGCCGCCCCAGATACCGAGGCCGGAGGAAACATAGTAACGGGTCAAGCCACGCTGATGGCTGCCCCATGAACATTCGTAAAGGTAATCGGTAATCCAGGAGATGGGCCATACTTGACCACGGTGGGTGTGGCCACTGAATTGGAAGTCGATACCAGCTTTCTCTGTACGGTCGAGGTTGTAAGGCTGATGGTCTATGAGAATTGAAAAAGCCTTCCCCTGCCCCCTCCCCAGGCCGTCCGAGAACCCTGATTTCAAAGGAATTTTAGCCTGATTTGGGCTAATTCTGGGGCAATATAATTGCCTCTGCCAAGGGGCAGATTCTTAATAAGATTTTTTGCATTCAGCTGAGTTATGAGGTCCTGATGGCTTAAAATGAGCCTTGCAGAACCCGATTTAAACGTTTAATATACCCCTATTTCTTACCTGAGGGCTGCTACGAGTGCGGGCACACCTTTCATGTTGATGGCACGACGCAGGTTATACGAGAGACAGAACAAAGCCATTTCAGCTGTCACCTTGGCGAAGCCCTTTAACAAGAAGTAATATTGTCCTAACGATCGCTTGAGTGTTCCGAAAGGATGCTCTGAGAGACATTTCCGCTGATCCATCTTTTTC
>Ga0326512_10003179_pt1 | contig 12082 bp, 14 predicted proteins | sample 1_2617_0518_D_FD_203652 | JGI IMG/M metagenome (GOLD analysis project Ga0326512, IMG submission 203652) | Bovine rumen microbial communities from UC Davis, California, United States - 1_2617_0518 | ecosystem: Host-associated > Mammals > Digestive system > Stomach > Rumen | place: USA... | reverse complement strand
ATTTCCTGAATAATCAGGAAAACATGCATCATGTCTTATTATGGAATACCTTCTTTAGAAGAAATCTTCATAGATTTGCTAAAGATTTCTTAGGAATAAACTTACATATATATCAGTCAATTATTCTTTATATGATGAGCATTAGTCAGTTGTGCGTAATTATTGCGTGTCGTGCAGCTGCTAAGTCGCTCGTCATTTCTATATATGCGGTATGCGTTTGCATACTACGCCCTTATTCTGAAGTTGTAATCAGTTCAGCAACACGAGGGCAATCTGCTTTGCTTGTCAAGGATAAGATTCAGAAGTTCCTGATGAACAGCTACCCTATGGTAGCAATGGAAATAGAAAGTATAAAAACTTCACAAGATGAAGTTATTGTTATGTTCAGGAATAAGAGTCAGATCAAGGTTGTTACTGCGAGCGAAAATGGTCGAGGCAATAGATCGACAGTCCTTATCCGTGAAGAGTTTAGGCAGATAAATAAATACGTTGATGACAGTATCTTATCTCCGTTCCAAGTAATGAGACAAGCCCCGTATGTTACTTCAGGAAATTATACAAATGTTCCTGATGCCATTGATGAATCTGTTGATATTTATATATCTTCGAGTTGGTTAGACAATGGGCATTGGATGTGGAACATTGTAGATCAGGCTTTTAGAGAGTCATACGAAAGTGATAACTCCATGCTTCTTGCATTTGATGAGTCTATAGTATTAAAGCATGGAATAAAAAGCTTGTCACAATTAAGAAAAGAAAAGAAGAAACAAGACCCATTAACATGGAGAATTGAATTCTTAAATGAACGTGTTAAAGAAAACACATCGGCGTATTTTACTTATTCGATGCTTCAGCAGAATCAACGATTAAAGAAACCTTTCTATCCGAGAAACAATATGGATGTCCGTGTAGGGAAACGGAATAAATACGATATTCCAAAACAGAAAGGTGAAATTAGAGTTGTATGCTGTGATATGGCATTTATAGAAAACAAGAAAAACGATAATTCTATCTTTTCATGTGGTCGTTTAATACCAGAATACACACGCTATCGCCGAGGATCGGACGATGAAGATAAAGAGATAAATAACGGATATAGGGTTCTTTTACCATATATCGAGAGCGTTCAAGGTGGGGATACTACCAGACAGGCGTTGCGAATACGTCAGTTATATGAAGATTTTGAAGCAGATTATATCGTATTGGATATGAGAAATGCTGGTGTGAGCATCTATGATATGCTTGCAAATATTATGTACGATGATGAACGCGATATAGAATATGCGCCATTAACATGTATGAATGATGAAAGTGTGGCTAACAGAATAAGATTTGAAGGCGCTGAAGAAAGAATATTTGTTATCAATGCTTCACAAAAATTAAATAGTGATATTGCCGTAAACTTCAGGCATTATCTTGTTGATAAGAAAATAGATTTGCTTATCCCATTCCAAGAAGCACAGGAAGAATATCTTAGTCAGTTACAAGAGTATACAGAAGCTTCTTCTGCTGACGATCAAATATTCTATGAAAGTCCATTCTTGGAGACACAGGCATTGATTTCTGAAACAACTGAATTGACATATGAAAAGAAAGAACAAACTGGCGTTATTGTCGTTAGAGAACAAGGTAATAATCGGAAGGATAGATATACCTCTGTTTCATATTTGTGCTACTTCGCAAATAAATTGGCGCAGGATTTAAGCACAATTAACGAGGAGTATGAATATGAATGCTATATCAATTAACGAGGAGGTTTAGTATATGGCAAACAAAAATAATACTACTTCCTCTTATAACAGACGAAGTAATTATAAAAAACGAACATACGAAAACAATCAGAAGCAAGAAATAAGACAAGATAACAAGGATTATGAATTTAATGCATATCGTTCTTATCGTCTTAATTCGCTCTCCTATTATGGGATGATGAATGTTTTCGATTTGTATAAACCAGAACAGATACGTGATTTAATTCGCGATCCGATGGGTAACAACCAAGTCCTTAGAGAAATATCGAGGATATTATATGGGTGTAATGGCGTTTACACCAATACAGTAGATTATATGGTTGCAATGCCGACACTTGATAATGTTATCGTAAATTATGGCGATAGCCCACAGAAAAAGAAAAGAAATAAGAAATTGATGGAATCTACGCTTAGAAACATCAAACATAAAGAAATTGTTCGTGATGCACTGTTTCGTGGGATGGTTGATGGAATTGCTTTCTATTATTTTGAAACAACTAACAGACCATTATCCAATGAAAAAATAATGTCCGATTATGATGTTGATAGAATAGCTGAAATCAATGAGCTTGGGATAAACGCATCTGTTATTTCTTTATCGCCAGATTACACAAAAATTATCGGAATCAGAAATTCAAATTATCAGCTTGCCTTTGACTTGTCATATTTTGATAATTGTGAAGGCGAAGAGGCAAAACGTAAATTACGGAAATATCCAAAGGAAATTCGAGATGCTTATAATCACGGAAACCATGAACGTTGGGTTGTTCTTGATCCAACAAAAACAATGGTTCACAAAATAAGAAGCAGTAAAGAAGAGCCTTGGGGCAGACCTCTTGTGCTTGCTGCAATCAATGACATTCTTTATGGCGATTATTTTACTGACACAAAAAGAAATGTGTTAGATGAAATAAACAATAGGATTATTTATCAAACGTTCCCAGAAGGAAAAGACAAAGGCACTTCTGCTCTTTCACAGAAGCAACAGCAGAACCAACACGAAAAAGTAAAAGGTGCAGTTATGAACAAAAATAATCGTGGTGGTATTTCATTCTTTTCTGTTGCGGCAGGAACGAAGATAAATAGTATTGATGCAAGCAATACAGATATCTTTGATGATAAATACGAATCAAATCTTGGTGACAAAATAGCAATGGATTTAGGCATTGCTGCTTCTCTTCTAAATGGTTCTGGTAGTGGAAACTATTCGTCACAGGTAAACAACTTAGAATTGTTAAGTTCACAAGTGTTTCAGTGGATTGACCAGATTGAGGCAGAATTAAATAAATGCATTAACGCGAATATTATCTGTGATAAGAAGAATCGCGCTGAATGCAAATATTTGCCTACAACATATGTTAATCAAAAAGACATGGTAGCCAATGCAAAAGATTTATATCTTCAGGGTAAAGGTTCACTTTCTCTTTGGGCAAGCGCAGCTGGAATTTCACCAGAAGTCTATTTTGCGTTACTTGACCAAGAATTAGAGGATAAAATCGAAAGCAAATATCCAGTTCATCAGACGAGCTTTACATATTCGTCTAATGACAATAATAAGGCTGGCAGACCTACTGATGATGATAGTTCAAACTACAGTACATTGCAAACAAAAGCAAATAACACAAATGGTACTCCTGCACCGAGTACACAATAAAAGAATTATTTTATAAGGATGCAATAAAACATGGTTTTGAAAAACGATGATAAATCTGATACAAATACTGAAGATTTTCATTATATTGCAACCACCGATAAAGATACTGCTGACAAATTAAGGAATTTAGGTTTCGAGGAAATTTCCGCAGAACGCAATAGGTGGGTTTTTAAAAATTAATAATTTCAATATATCAAGAGGACAGTTTCACTACTGCCCTCTTTTTATATACATATATGTTCACAAGGAGGCAACTTGAAATGAAAACTTTTGAGCTTTCTAAGAAAGATTCAAAAAATGGTCGCAGACATTTCAAGGTTATACTTCACGAAATCTATCCTGACTCATGCGTGGATGAGAAAAATGGTGTGGCGAGTGAATATAACGATAACGGTATTTCTTGGATCAGGGAATATTGCGAAAAGGCTCTCCCGACACTTGAAGGGAAAAGTATTAGATGCGAATTTCTTGACGAAGAAAGAACGTTCCTCAATGGGCATGGCGAAACAGAAACCAAGGATGGATTACCAATATTCGAAAACGCCGTGATGATCGGTACTTTTGAAAAAGGATACATTACAGACATTGAGACTGATGAAGGTATCAAGACTGTTTGTATTGGCGAAGGAACTATTGATGGTCTATGTTATCACAACTTCTGTGAAAAACTTGAAGAAGATATTGAAGATGGTAATGCGCCTTTTGGTAGTGTCGAAATCCTAAAGACAGGTGATAATCCATCAATTATCTACAAATACGGCTATAAAGATTATGGTCGTATTCCTATGGTTTTTGAGTATTCGGGTTATGCCTTGCTTGGGGTTAGACCTGCGGACAAAACAGCAAAAATACTGGAATTGAATCAATCTAATAATGTCGATAAGGAGGACTTCACGATGGGTGAGAATGAAATCAAAGCTATCGTTTCTCAGGTTGTCGGCGAAATGAATTCTTCTGCCGAAGAGATCAATGCTATGAAGGAGGAATGCGAAAAACGCATTGCTGAATCTCAGGAGCTTGTTAAGGAGCTTCAGGCTGAAATCGAAAGACAGAATGAAAACATTGCCGAGCTTGAATCTAAAGTAACTGCGCTTAATGAAGCCAATACTGCTCTTACAGCTGAAAAAGAGACACTTACTGGCGAAATCAATGAACTGAAATCCAATCTTGAAGATGCGCAGAAGAAAGAAAAGATTGGTGAACTGAACGCTGCTATTGAAGGCTTTACTGATGAGCAGAAAGCTTTTGCACAGGCTGAGATTGATGCGTTCAATGAAAATCCGCTGACAAGCGAAATCAATTCTGTTGTGGATAAGATTCATGCAGAGATTGGTAAGAAATATATTGAAGAGGCTAAGAAGGCTTCTGAACATGTGGAAGATGATGTTGAAGATATTTTCTCAGAGATCAACGAAAAGAAGGTTTCTGAAGAGGATGTTGACATTTTCTAATTTGATAATTAGGAGGAAAACGCAATGATTAAATGTGAAACTGTTGGTATGCTGGACATTGCAAAAATCAATCCTGTCCTTACATCCCAAAATGATGTTGTTAATAATTCTTTCCTCACTGTTGATGGAATTACTTATGTGATTCTTAACGACATCAATGGTGACGATGCGTATAAAGATGGCGTTACAATTAAGGCTGGAGAATATCTGAATGGTTATGATCTTTCCGCTTGGGCTGGTCAGAAACTTGTCGTTGATGAGAAGCATATTACTTACGCTTCTGGCGCTGACTATGATGATATTACCGCTGGAACTACTCTGCTGAAGCCTAAGACAGATGGCACTCTTGAGGTTACTTCTACTGCCCCGGAATCTGGCGTTTATTTCAAGGTTACTGACAAAGTTACGCTGACTGGTAAAGCAGTTAAGGTTCTTATCATGGGTGTGTAATTGTTTAATAATATTTGGAGGTAATACATGATGAATACTACTTACGAGTTAAACAATCTTCGTAAAGATGCTGATTACCTGAACAGAGAAATGCGTGCGACATCTATCGTGTCCGAAGTTTTCTCTGCTATGGTTAATGGCAAAGAAGTTGGCGCTATTAAGGGCGCAGATAAAGCAGTTAATTATATTAAAGAGCTTGGCGCTCGTGCTGAGAATGGTGATTTCAACGCCGTTGCTGAACTGAATACACTTCGTAGATTTGTTATCGAAGCTCCTCTGCTTCAGGAAATGAAGATGCTTTCTATCTTCGGTTCTTATCAGGCTGTTGGTTTCGATGAGACTATCGAGCGTGAAGTTTACAAGCATGTTGGCGAGAAATCTCGCGAACAGGCTGCTGGTGGCGACGTTGTGTTCCCGGCAATCGTTAAGGATGTTTATCCTGTTCCTACATTCACCGTTTCAGGTGGTTATGCCGTTGACTATCGTAGGGTAGCTCTTGGCGATATGTCCAAAGAGAACGAGGGCATGGAACAGGTTCGTATTGATATTCGCAACAAGGCTAACCGTGCTATTATCAAGAAAATCTACAAAGCTATTCATGATGCTACTGGCGTGAAGTATGCTTTTGAGAATGCTGGACTGACAAAGGCTGGCGTTGATGGCGTTCTGACCAAGATTCGTAGATTTGGTCGCCCAACCGTAATCGGTGACTATGCTCTTCTGTCTCAGTTCACTCCTTGGGCTGGATACGTTGGCACTATCGCTTCTAATACTATCACTGGTATTTCTGAAGCTCAGATGAATGAGATCGCTCAGAATGGTCTGCTTGGAATGTACAATGGTGCTGTTCTTGCTGAAATTGACAATCCGTATGATGAGACTACTCTGAATGCGGCTGGTACTGATTTCGAGACTATGCTTCCTGCTGGTCTTGGCTTCATTGTTCCTGCTGGTGCGCAGTCTCCTATCGCTACTTACACTCGTGGTGGTCTGACTTCCTTCACTGGTAACAATGTGAAGAATGGTCGTGTCGAGACTCGCTTCGATCTTGAGGTTGGCGCTGATCTGGCGAAGGGTCAGGAATACAAGATTGGTATGTTCTATGATACCAATGTTGGTGGTCTTAACTAATCTGTGAGATAACTACTCACCAATAATAAACGAGGACTGTCATTTATTTGGCAGTCCTCTTTTAATGTGAGGTACAAATATGGAAAACAATGAAAACTTTTATTGTTATTCTTTAAGACTATTCCATTATTTGTGCGCGTTTAATGAAAAGTGCTATGCTTCAAAAGTTAATGCATCATCAGGAAATCGCTATTGGGTTTTCAAGAAATCAGATAAGTTGGATGCACTAATCAAATCTTATAATGAAGCTAAACATAAATTTTAGTTGAAAACAGAAAAATAGTTGAAATGAGGTATTAAGTATGGGAAGAACTACAACGGCGAAAAAAGTCTCTGAAGAGAACTTAAATGAAACGCCAAAAGAAGTTGAAACTGTAGTGGCGCAAGAAGTTGAACAGCCATTAAATTTGGAACAGCAAGTGACAGTTAAAAGTATTGCAGGATGGACTACAGGGTTTGCGAGAATGCTTACTGTCGGAGATGTAACCATTCCGAGTAGGGGTTCTATTAGAATGTCGAGAAATGAAATCATTTCGCAGATTCATAATAACAATAATCTGTTTAATGGAATTGATGGATATGGCGGTCATGCAACATTGATTATTGAAGATAAGCCAACCTTAAAAGAAGTTGGATTTAATTCTGATAATCAGTTTAGTGACGGTCTTGTGAAAAAGTTATTTGAGATTAGAAACCAAGGTGAATTTGAAGATGAACTTAAAAAGAAAATCGTTACTCGTGCAGAGAAATATGCTCTGATGGTTTCAATCATTAAACAGAACTTAAATGATTTCAGTAAAATCCGTTTCTGCGAAACTTACACTGGATATAAAATGGATAAAGTAGAACAAGACGAAAAGAATATTCGTTAAATAATGAGGTGATTCAAATGGAAGGAACAACCGCCAATGAGGTATTCGATAGTTTTGATAGTTCATTTCGCGATAAAGAAATAATTCCAGATGGACTCAAATTAGTATGGCTGAAAAAGGCAGTTGCTCGTTATTCCACTGAACTTGAAACACTTGAATTTAACGAGGAAGAAATGTCTTTTGATACAGTCATTGACCAGTATGTTATTGATACACTTGCGGCTTTTATGAAACAGATGTATCAGGAAAGAGAAACGTCTAAAGTTAATAAGCGTGTTTCCATCGTTTCAAAAGATATATCTGTTGATGGTGGCGGTCACTCCAAGACAGCTGCGAAAAACGAACTTGATTACGATTCTTCAAAATCTGCCTATATGGTTCAGATGCAAAAACCAACGGCATATGATTAAGGTGGTGATACTATGGCAACTGAATGGTATTTATTGAAACCACCGTATTCACAGACAAGTGGGTTTGAAGATGAAGTGATGGACTTTGCACAAGACGCTTTTACCGAGGCTCTTGATAGTCCAATCGCGATTGAAGTTGAATACTGTAACGCAGACTTGTCAATCTGCTCTCCTATTCAAGCTATAATACAGAACAAAGTTCAGGATACGAAACTAAATGCTTTTACAAGACATTTACTTGTACCTATTGGGACATGCAAAGCAGGATATTACATACATTATAAAAATCGTTATTGGCTAATTGTTGGTCTTGTTGATGACAATGGAATGTATGAAAAAGCTGTTTTAACTCTATGCAATTGGAAATTAGCATGGAAAAATGATAAAGGCAATATCGTTGAAAGATGGTCAAGCATTCAATCGGCATCACAGTATAATAACGGTCAAAGAGATAATAGATATTATATTCTTAGAACGGATCAGCTTTTGATTTGTATGCCAGATGATGACGAATGTATTATGCTTGATAGCGGACAGCGCTTTATTATAGACAAGCGCATTGATATATATGAACGTAGTATAGGGGAAGATGAAAAATCTGTTACTTCAAATAAAGTAATAACATATCAAGTCACAAGAAATGATAGTGTTCTATATAATTATATAGATAGTGGACATTATGAAATATTGGTAACGCAAGACGAACAGCATGAGGGCGATGGATATTATCGTGTTGGCGATAAAGGATATTGGCTATGCTTAGAGGATGAACATTCTGGCGTTTTAGAAGATTTATCATCAGAAACAGATACGGATACTGTTGCTACCGCAAAGATAATCTATGATGATGACAAGATTTATTCTGGTCTAAGTGCTTCAGAGTTCACTGCTGTATTTTATGATGCTGAAGGCAATGTGATTGATGGCAATGCTGAATGGACTATCAATTGTGACTTTTTAGATAAACTGCAAGTAGATTATATTAATAATACAATTTGCATTTCGGTTGATGATTTGTCTCTGCTTAATAAATCATTTGAGTTATTTTTGAATAACGATGAAAATACGAAACTAACAATTACTATTGTTGGATTGATATAAGGAGTTAAGGAGAGATGGCAAGAAAGTTAACCACAAAAGAATTGGGATTATATAAGACTCGTATATCAAACGCTCTCCTTAAATCGGATGATATAAAAGATTTGATGTTTGGTGATACGAGCAATCTTAAATCAAAAGACTTATTGCTTGAGTTTAAAAATCATGTAAATTCTCATTTATTTATAGACGATACAATTACGGATACATCCACATATATATTCTTTGATGTAATGTTACCAAGAATGCGACCACAGGTAAAAAACGTTCAAGTATATATATATGCAATTTGTCATCGTGATATTTTGGAGAATTATTCGAAAGAAAACTATTACGGTAATCGTGCTGATATTCTTTCAGAAATGATTGAAGAAACTCTTTTAGATGAAGATATTGTCAAGGAATTTGGTATAGGTGATTTAGAACTGGACAACGTAGACATCTATAATTCAACCACATTCTATGGGCGTATCTTAACATTTAGTGTTAATAACTTCAGATGAAGTTAGATTATTTTACACTATTATGTCCAGAACCGATTTCGTTGTCAATCGGAACAATTAGACAACCTACCTTGCGAGACATAGGAAAATTGACATACCCAAAGTTTGGTATGTATCAAGTGTATTTAAAACTTACACCAAGGGATTATTATATGTATCTCAATCGAAGTCAAGGCGAATTATATTGGGATATTCTTCAGGAAGAACAACAAAAAGAAATTACGCTTTATGATGTTATCTTGATTGAGAAACCAATACTATACACATATCTTGAAATATTTAATTTCTTTTTTGTAGAAAGGGTTATCTTTAGAGATAATCTTTTTTTGATTGTTGATACGGATGATTATGATACATTACCAGAGGATTTAGAATTAAATAACCAAAATGTCAAAGGGATGATAAATCCTATGACGTTGGCTGATGTTTTGGATATACTTCAACAGGTTTGTTGTATAAAAAGCAATGATCCGCTTGACGATCCAAAACCTAAATTTAAAAACGAAAAAGCAAGAAGGTTGTATGAAAGGATGCTTAAAGCGAAGGAAAAGGAAAATAAAAGGAAGGCACAAAAGGATTTTTACAATATGTCGTTGCCTAATATTATTTCCGCAACCGCAGCTAAAAACCCCGGACTGAACATTATCAACATTTGGGATGCCACGCTATTCCAACTATACGATCAGTTTGAGAAGGCGCAGAATGATGATGCGCATTACATGAACAGTGTCCGTGTTGCTGTTTGGGGAGATGAGAAAAATCAATTCGACCCATCGCTTTGGTATAAAAATAATTTTGATAAACAAGTATAGGGCTTGCATAGGGCAAGTCCTTTTTATTAAGGAGGATTTATTATGCCTGATATTAATAAAGCTAATCGACAGGTGTGCGATGTTGATATTCGTGTGTTAAAAACAATGGCTCCATTCCTGTTCTTCGATACTGCTAATACTACCACAGCTGGTCTGTCTGGTGATTCTGTTTATGCTATGAAGAAGGGTGTGCGTGCAATCGCGTTCCATAATCCGATTGAAGGTACTATGACTATCGAGGCACAGGTTATGCCGTTCAAAGCTTATTCCCTGTTCTCTGATGGTACTATTGATAACACAGCTGCTTATGCTGTGAAGAAAACTATTAAATGTACTACTGCTGGCGAACTTGATATTACTGGCGCAAAGGCTGGCACTGTGTTCGTGTATGCTTCTGGCGAGTTTGGCAATACACAGATTGCAGGAACTTATGCTTCTAACAAGTTCACCGCTACTACCGCCAATGATATTGCGGTCGATACCGAGTATGAAGTTGGTTACATCGTAGAGAGAACTGAGAATGTTAAGAAGGTTTCCTTCAATAACAAGAAAGTTCCGAAGGATTATTACATTACAATGTCTACTCTGGATAAGGGTGAGGACGATTCTCTTACACCTTTCATTATGACTGCTTACAAAGCATCTATCCAGAGAAACTTCGAGCTTTCCTTCTCTTCTGAAGGTGATCCTGCTTCTGTGACAATCACCTTTGATCTGCTTGAAGATAGGAACGGTAACGTGCTTGATATGATCGAGGATACTACTGACGTAGAGTAAGAATATTAAAAGGGGAGTTGCGCTTATGCGCTTCTCTCCTATTCAATAAGGAGATAATCAATGGTAAAAGAATGTCCTGTCATTATGAACAATGACGCTGTTACTGTTGTCAGATTTGATGGCAATGACATTCAATTTCCTTCTGTTGGTCAGGAGGGCGCTAAAACTTTGAATGTCAAATTTGAGAATGGGAAATATTCTATTGTCGATCATGCCGAGTCAAAGGTAGAAAACGCCGTTGATGAATCTGTCGAAGTGGCAGAACCAGTTAAAATTGATATTAAGAAAAATAAGAAAACAATCAAGAAGAAACTCGATGATGTAGTTGAAGAATAAGATTGTATTGGAGTTATAGATAAGGGTAACATCTTGCAATCTGTATGATGTTGCCCTTTTATTTTTTTATAGAGAAGAGGTAAGAAATGAGAACAACAATTAATTTCGGATCATTGGAAGAAGCCATTGATTGCTATGGAAGGGAAAATTTAATTCCGATAGACAATCTTAAACAGGCTATCTTTTATATTAAACATGGGTGTCAGCCACGATTTGTTTGGGAAAAAGAGAATAGTCCCGGAAAAATAACTTTCTGGTTTTTGAAAAGTGAAACTGCGTATATATATCAGAAGTGGTTAGATACATATCCACACAAGTAAAATTGCAGAATATAGGAAAACGATTTGAGCAGGATTGGATTAAAAGTGTTCCTGATTATGTAGGAGTTTTAAGAATACCAGATGCGGCGCAGTCATTTTATAAAAGCTCAAATCTTAGGTTTAGTCGAAAGAACCCATTTGATTTTCTTCTTTGGTGTCCTAATACATTAACGCTATATACACTGGAATTAAAAACAGTGCAAGGCAAATCAATATCGTTTGAAAGAACCAAAGATGAACATGGTGAGATCCATTATCATCAGATAATTGGATTAGAAAATTTTGAAAAAATAGGCGAATGTGTTTGTGGATTTATAATTGAATTTCGTGAATTAGAAACGACAATATTTTTACCAATCAACGAATTCATCAAATTGCAAAGTTTAATATCTAAGAAAAGTTTCAATTACAATGATTTGGTAAATAACAACATTGGATACATTATTATTCCGCAGAAAATGTTGAAAACACATTATCGCTATGACATAGAATATTTTCTTAAAGAAACCGCTTTGCA
>Ga0326512_10003178_pt1 | contig 12084 bp, 13 predicted proteins | sample 1_2617_0518_D_FD_203652 | JGI IMG/M metagenome (GOLD analysis project Ga0326512, IMG submission 203652) | Bovine rumen microbial communities from UC Davis, California, United States - 1_2617_0518 | ecosystem: Host-associated > Mammals > Digestive system > Stomach > Rumen | place: USA... | reverse complement strand
ATTTCATCCAAGCGTGCTGCCATCCTTCAAAAATGCAATATACCGGCCAGAAACGATAACTCCGGCGGCTCTACCGGCGTGGCAATGTCGGATGCTACAGGATGGACACAGGCAGATGTTGAGGCGCAAAAACAGCAGTCCATCATGGAGGGCTGCAAGATGCAAGAAGCGAAGCTGGCTTTAAGAGCGATTAAACTTTGCGCGGCTACCCCGTCTGACAGCCCGCTTTTGAGACTGCGGCACTCAGATATCAAGCCGAATATCAAGCGTCAGAAGAACTATGAGATGGTCACAAAAGCGAACACCTTTGCTACGCTGATTTCTCATGGCGTGTACGGTCTGCATGTAATCAACGCTATCAACTTCTTTGACGATCCTCAGCAAGTTTGGGAAGACTCGAAAGAGAACATCGAGAAGTATCAGAAATCCCTCTTTGAAAAACAGACAAGCACGGTGCAGGAAAAAGCCGGTGCTGATGAGTCTGACCAAATTGAGAATTCCCCGAACATTGACGGGATGAACAGAGAAGACCCTGACGGAGAGGATGAGTAATGGCTACTGTAACGGCAATTGATAAGATTAACAAACTTGAAAGAAAATCTTTGCCGTTTGAGCAATTTTTCGGTGAGATGGAACTGACTCCCGAACAAAAAAGAAAAAGGACAGTACTTGCGGAGGACATAGAGGACGCGGTGCTGTTTCTTTTTTCCATATACCTTGTTGCGAAAGAGTATGACCGGGAAGTCGACCGAATCGCCGCTGCCGAAGAGTATGAGGAACAGCTTCGAGAAGCCCTCAGAAAGGCTCAAATAGACGAAGATGTCATTGACCAGTATATAGAGGACGTCGCAAGGGAAGAAGCCCGTGTAACGGCGAAAAGATACCTTGAAGATGAATACTGGACATCCGAAGACCGGGCGAAGCTGATTGCGGAGAATGACTCAAATACCTGTTACAACGGGCAGGAATTTGTAGATGCTGTGAAGTCAGGAAAGACGGAAAAGCAGTGGAAATCCATGAAAGACTTCCGAGTGCGTAGAACGCATAGGGAAGTAGACGACGTTGTTGTCCCAATCAGTGAACCTTTTGTAGTCGGTGACAGCCTGATGATGTATCCACGCGATACTTCGTTGGGCGCAAGCATGGATGAGATAGCAAATTGCAGATGCACCGTTTCGTACAGATAAGAGCAGAAATGCTCTTTTTTTATTGCCGTCATAGCTCAATTGGCAGAGCAACTGCCCTGTAAGCAGTAGGTTGTGAGTCCGAGCCTCACGGGCGGCTTAGTCAGAGAAGACGTTAAAACGCAAACGGTCAGGGAAGACCGGGAAATAATCGCAAAATCCAAAAAGACAGGGAAGTCTCTAAAACGCAGAAAGAGGTTACGCATGAGCGACGTCGAGATCAAAGAGACCGAACAGCAGGTTGAGGAAGCCAAAGACACGGAGACCAAAGACAGCCCCGATGTACAAGAACTGATGACCGAAATCGCAAAGCTGCGGAGGACGAAAGACAAGCTGACAGCCGAGTCTGCCGAATGGCGCAAGAAGTATCAGTCCACCCTGACGGAGCAAGAGAAAGCATCCGAGGAAAAGGCCGAACGCGAAGCAGAGCGCGAGGAGAAGTACCAGCAGCTTCTCAAAGAGAACACCATCAATAAGACCGAGAAGATGTACCTGGGTCTGGGATGGACAGCAGACGAGGCAACGAAGATGGCCGTAGCGGAATACGACAACGACACCGCAACAAAGGTGAAGATTCAAGCCGCGGTTCAGGAACGGCTTGCAAAGCAGACAATGGCCGACTTTCTGAAATCCCGTCCTGACATCCAGTATGGCACCGGAAACAGCGGGATGACGAAAGAACAGTTCAAAAAACTGATGGACGACACGGACATCAAGGCGCTGACGGAGTTCAAGCGTAAACACCCGGAAGAGTATGCGAAATATAAAGCAATGATTTAACCCCTAAGAGGGTGAAAGGAGTTACACAATGGCAGCTACTGAAAATACTACTAAGCTGGCTAACCTGTTCGACCCGGAAGTGGTCGGAGATGCTATTGACACCAAACTTATCAACGCCATCCGGTTTGCCCCTCTGGCAAGAATCGACACCACTCTGGTAGGCCGTGCCGGTGACGAACTGACAATGCCTTACTACGAGTTCATCGGAACGGCGAGTGATGTTGATGAGGGCGCTGACATCCCGATTTCTCTGCTGTCCCAGAAGACCCGCAAGGTGAAGGTGGCCAAGATCGGCAAGGCTGTTCAGTTCACCGATGAGGCGATGCTGTCCGGTTTTGGCGACGTTGCCGCAGAGGCCGCACGTCAGGTGGTTCTTGCTATCAACGATAAGGTTGAGGCGAAACTGCTTGCCGATATGAGCGCCAAAGCGACGCTGACCGGAACCATTACTGCCGCCGGTACTGGCACCGATAGCGCGGCCAACGACATTGCCGACGCTCTTGTGAAGTTCGGTGAGGACATCGACGGTGAGAAAGTCCTGCTGATTCCTGCGACCCTGTATGCCCGTCTGCGGAAGACCGCGAACTGGATTCCGAACACCGAGGTTGGTGCGGACGCCATCATCCGCGGCACTGTCGGCATGATTCATGGTTGCCAGGTGGCGGTATCCAACCGTCTGACTGACGAGGCTTACATTGTCAAGCCCGGTGCTCTTGCCATCGTCATGAAGCGCGATACTCTGGTTGAGTATGATCGCGACATCATCGACGAGACCAACGTAATCAAGGCGTCCAAGCTGTTTGCGCCTTACCTGTACGACGCGAACAAGCTGATTAAGCTGACCATCGGCGCCTAAGAGGTGAAGCATGGGAATGATGTTCAGACGGAATAAACTGCGGCGCAGAGCGGCAGAGGAACAAGCACAGACTCCCGAGCCGGTAAAGCAGACGGAATCTGTCAAAGACAAAGTTCCCGAAGTGAAGCGCCGCGGCAGGAAGCCGAAAGATTGAATGGGTGGTGAGTAGTTATGGCTGATTATTCCGAGAAGCAAGTCATTGTCGATATTATATCGGATCTGGAAGTTGAACTGAAAAAGACCGATGACCAGTACGATGCCGAACTACTCGCCGCCAAAGTAATTGGCGCGTACAGGGAAGTTCGGACGGCGAGGCAATACCCCTCTCATTATACAGAGGATGCGATAGACGCTGACTTAGAGAACTACTATGTCAACATACGCAACATAGCCCTGTACGACTATAACACGATAGGCATTGAGTGGCAGAAAACGAACAAAGAGAATCAAGTATCTCGCGAGTTCGTAAAACGCGCTCAATTGTTCTATGGGGTTCTCCCTCTATCTCAAATATAGAAGGAAGTGCGCGTCTCTGACGTAGGGATGGCTGGCGCACAGGATGGGTAGCCAGTTATGAGGAGGAGGAAATGAGAACAAAAGCCCCTAGGACAGCCAGAATAAACAAACAGAACATGTATTACTCCCTCTATGACGGCACTGCGCCGGTTTATGAAAAGAACGAATTCGGGGAGATCGTCTATATCGAGGTTGACGGAGAGGAAGTGCCGGTTGAAGCCGGTACGCAAAAAGCCAAATACACATGGCCGGTTCCATTTGTGGCAAACATCAGTTCAGAACTGAACGAAATGCACATGAAAGCATGGGGAGTTGACCAATCGTCCATCTACTCAGAAATCGTGTGCCAGAAGAATTATTTGCCTCTTGAAGTCGGTGCTATCATCTGGCGCACCTCTGAAATCACCTTCAACGACCCGGAAGACGAGTTTTTAATAGACGGCGAAAACTACATTGTTGCTGATGATGGCGGTTATCTCGTTGTCAGAGGTGACAAGATAGTGCATCAGGCCAGTGCGGATTATACCGTTGTCGGCATACGCACAGAGGGATTGACGGAAGACTGGTTCTTACTGCAAAAGAACAGCAGTGACAGCAATGAAAAAAATTAGCGGTACTTTATCAGCAAAAAGCATACAAAAGATGATCGAAGAACTGGAAGCGTATCAGGACATCTTGACATACAAAAACAAGGTGTTTGTGAGACTGCTTTTAGAGCGAGGCATCCGGGTTGCCGAGGAAAGCATAGCGAGTGGCACACACACGATGCCAGACCGGATATCTTTCTATCGTGAGATGGAAGAAGACGAAGGCGTAAAAGGTGTTTTAGTCGGAGTGGGCGAGACGTTCTTCTCGCATTGGTATGAGGCCGACGGGACAGAACACCACGACGAAGTGTATCCGCTTGCAATGATGGAGTTTGGCTCTGCCGGGTTTGCCGTGCCGCCTACCGAAGCCTATGGCGGAAGTGGTGGCAGAGGTACGTTTTCCGTATCCGGCCATGAAAGCGATTATTCGTGGTGGATTATCACTGGATATGACGAAGAGGGCAAGCCGATTAAGAAGCTAGGAACCGCGATTCAGCCTACAAGGCCGATGTACAATGCTGTGATTGCCATGCAGGAAGACATCCGGGAATGTGCGATAGAGGCGTTTGGAGGTGACTGATATGTGGTTGACTGACAAACAGGCAGAGATTTACACGGTTGTCAAAGTACGGGCTGAAAAGAATTTGAAGCCGAAGTACAAAGACATTCGGTTCACTCAGGATGACTCTGCACAGCTTGACCCGCATTTCCCGACAGTCTACATACACTATTTACCCGGCAGAGAGTTGGCAAGAGACCTTGAAGGTGACACGATAAATGCCTATTCCTGCGATGTACAGATAGATGTAACCGTCAGTAAGGCACAGGGCAAAACTGCGGCTGAGAAAGTAACAGATGAGGTTATGGAGCAATTCAAAAAACTTCGGTTTGCGATGCGTGGCACACCCGCCTTTGTTGCCACAGGGAGTGATACAAAGCAACTAAGCACAAGAATGAACCGCGTAATCGGTTCTGACGATGTATAAAACGGCTGTCGTTCGTGACAGTCGCTAACCTGGATAAATGCAGGTAGAAAGGAGTTACAAATGGCAGATACTTCTTATCTGGCAAGAGTAATCTGGAAAGAGCATACAACTGACGACGACTTTGCCGGAACGTATGAGCTACTGCTTGCGGCGAAATCCATACCGTCCCCGGTCGCCGCTCCGAATACCGTCGAGTCCACCACGCTTGAAGATGACACCCAGACATTTGAGATGGGTATTAAGCAGTCCTCCAGCCGTGAAGTGACCGGCAATCTGAATAAGGACGATCTTGACGCGATTGATTCCAATTACGGCAAGAAGCTGGACATCATGCACCTGTATGGTACGGACGGCGTGGGCGGTACTGCGAAGTATGCTTATGTTGGCACCGTTGTTGCCACTCCTTCGGATGTTTCCGGCGTTGATACGATTCTGGAGATGACCGCCACCATCGTTCCGACCACGGTATCTAAGAGAGTGACCGACGATTACACTGTAACCTATGATAGCAAAACGAAGAAGTTTACCGTTGCAAAGGCTTCGTAACGGCTGAAACTTAGTGTAAACATGCCGCTCTCACAACTGAGGGCGGCTTTTTTTGTACAACGAGATAGGGAGATAGAGGATGAACACTTTTGAAATCAACGGCGTAGTTTACGCGGCAAAGGAAATGAATTTTAACTTCATGTGCCTGATGGAAGACCGGGGCATTGAGATGAGCGAGTTCGACAAGAAGCCCATGAAGATTGCGCGTGAGTATTTCGCCTATTGCGCTGGGGTATCCAGTGAGGATGCCGGTAACCTGATTGAGAAGCACATCATTGCCGGGAAAGACCTTTCCCCCCTGTATGATGCGATGAGCAAGGCAATGGAAGACTCCGGTTTTTTTCAAGCCCTGTGGAAGAACGGGGAGAAGGAAGTGGAACCGGAGAAAGAAGCAACTCCAAAGAAGAAGTAAAAACAAGGGAAAACTATAAGTCCAACCGCGAATATTACGAAAACGAGTGGTTGCCCATTGCGATGCTATACGGGATGACATACGAGCAGTTCTGGGAATCGAACGTAAGAATCGTATTGATTTTCCAGAAAGCCTATGCCGAGAAGCAAAAACAGCTTGATATGCAAATGTGGCAGATGGGGCAATATTGCTATTTTGCCGTGCATACCGCGGTGGGGCAACTATTCGGTGAGAAGTTTGAAGGGAAGTACCCTGACAGGCCGTTTTCGTGGCCTCAGAGGACCGCAGAGGAAATTGAGGCAGAGGAATTCGAGAAAGAACTTCAAAAGGCTCTGCAAGCCGAAGAAGAGTGGATACGGGTACAAAAGCGGATGGGCTTAGAGTAAGTAGAAAGAGGTGGCTGCTATGCCTGATAGTGTAGATCAATTATCAATAGAGATTACGTCAAGTACTGGTAGGGCGCAGAGGGCTATCTCTAGGTTAATCTCGAAGATGGGCGAGTTAAAGGCTTGCATGTCAGGGTTTGAAAATGGTGGCGGTTTTGAAAATGTAGCGAACAAGGGGAAAGCATCTGCGAAATCCATACAAGCCGCCACCAATTCTGCGCAATCGTTTCAAAAGGTTGCGAAGGATATAGCAAAAGACCCCATAAAAGCCGATGTGAAGCTAGAGGGGACAGAGAAAGTCAAAAAGGAACTCGCCGACCTGACGCAATCCGCGCCGAAAATAAATATGCCCAATTTTGCCGGGCCAGAATTCCAGGACAATTCCATAGAGGCCGTAGCTAAACGAAAGCGGATATGGATGCAGATCCATGAAGAGGCCGCGGCTGTCACAGATGAGCAGAGGAAACAATGGGCAGAGCAGGAAAGGCGGCAGAAAGAGTTTATAGCTCAAGCGCAAAGAGATGCCGCTGAAAAGTGGCAACGCAGATATGGCGACTTAGACGCAAGGGCTTTCACACGCAGAGATGGTCGTGGAAACTACCGGGTCGAATATGAACCCAGGCCGAAGACGGAATCTCAACCCGAACCGCAAGTCAATGCAGATCAGGCCGTACAAGAAGCCGAGAAAACGGAAACTGCATGGCAGGAAGTATGGCGGCAAATTGGAGAGGCGCAGGATGAAACAATCGGCAAGCTGAATTGGCTTGCGTCTCAAGCCGCAGCTGCTCTTGGCGGTAAGCTGTTTGGCGCAATGAAGAACGTCGCCGGTATGACGGCGAAGATGTCCTTCAAACTCCTTTCAAAAGAGTTAGGGCTGATTGCGAACGCGGCGGGACGTGCCGGAAGAAGGATTGTTCAGTTATCCGGGTATCTGGCAGGAATGCCGTTTAGGCCGATTACAAAGCACATTAAAGGCTTTGGAAGTGGTCTGAAAGAATCTATCGGAGACGCCGCAAAGAACATCCGTCAAGGCATACGGCTTGTTACGAGATATGTGTTTGGGTTCCGAACACTGTTCTATGCCGCGAGGGCATTGAGAGGCGCACTCAAAGATGCGTTTGAGAACCTGGCGCATTACAGTTCCAACACAAATGCCAATCTTTCCTTGCTATCTAGCAGACTAGGGCAGTTAAAGAACAGCCTTGCATCCGCGTTTGACCCGATTCTGACGGTTATAACTCCAATTCTCGATCAGTTTTTGCAGTACATTGTAACTGCTATGAACGCGGTGGCGCAGTTCTTTGCTACCATTACAGGGGCGAGCACATGGAACAAAGCCACCTTGAAGATGACCGACTATGCGGCAAGCACTGATAAGGCGGCAAAAGGTAGCGACAATGCGAAGAAGTCCGCAGAAGAGCTGAAAAAGACTCTGATGTCGTTCGATAAGATTAACAAGTTGGATGACCCTGACAGTTCATCTGGCAGTGGTTCCGGCGGTTCTGGCGGTAGCGGTGCCGGTGGGAAAGACTACTCCGGTATGTTTACCACTGAGCAAGTCTCCACGGGTATTTCTGACTTTGCGAACATGGTAAAAGACGCATGGGCGAAAGCCGATTTTACCGAGGTTGGAAAAGTTGTAGCCGAGAAGTTAGCAGGTGCGTTAAACAGCATCCCTTGGGAAGTAATACAAGGTACTACGGCTAAGTTTGGAAAATCCTTTGCCACCTTTATAAATGGCGTAGTATCTGTCACAGAACTGGCTACTGCGATAGGAAAGACAATCGGCGAATCTATCAACACGATATTTACCGGTGCGAATTCCTTTATCACGAACCTTAACTTCAAGGCGGTTGGTAATTTCATTGCCGAAGCGATGAACTCCGGCATATCCACTGTTAATTGGGGCTTGATTGCCGATACATTAGCCTCCTATGCGAACGGGAAGTTTGATTTAGTCGCTACATGGGCTGGTAAGTTCAAGTTCGGCAACCTTGGAGCATCTATAAGAACCGCGGTAACAGGGGCGCTGAACGGCATACAATGGGGAAGTGCGAGAAGTGCAGTAGAGAATGTAGCCAGTGGCCTTGCACGGTTCATCAACAATCTGCTTACCCCTGATATGTTCTCTTCGGTTGGCAAGACCATTGGCAAGGCTCTCAACACCGCCATAAGCGGCGCGCATAAGTTCATCGGCACAATCAGTTGGACGAACATTGGAAAAGGCGTTGGCGAGGCAATAAACCAGTTTGCATCGACATTTGACCCGAAAGAGTTTGGAGCCACTTTTGAGGATGGTGTAAAAGGGATATGTAAGTTCCTTGCGACCGCTATTGGCACTATAGATTTTAAAACGGTTGGCGCGGATGTGGCAACTGCACTTACGTCTATTAACTGGGGCGAATTGTTTGAAAATGCCGCTGACACAGTTCAAGTTGCTGCGGATGCTCTTGGGAAATTTCTTGATGGCCTGTTAAGCGAGTTTGGCAAAGCGTTAGAAGCATGGTTCGATAAGCACGTTCCGCAAGAGATTAAAGATTTTGTCAACAACTTTATCGAAGCGTACAAGAAACTTACCGAAACGAATTGGGGCTTTGGGGATGTTGACAAAACTGGAAATCTTGGCGTACAGACACTTAAAGAGGGCGGAACGGCAACGGTTACAATAGATGCCGAAAAGACCCAGAACTATAAAGACTATATCGACAATGGCTATAACAAGGTAAAAAGTGAAACGGCCATAAAAACGGCGCAAGGTGCAGTTGATCGGTCGTACACAGCCGCTCAAGGCGTTTGGGAAAAGTTACAATCCACAAACATTTGGAAAAACCTTTTTGCCAAAAAAGATCCTTCTTTTACAAACAATGCTGAGATACCTTGGAACAAGTTGCAGAGCCAGAACGTCACTAAAGGCATATACGGCGCAAAAGACAAATCGTATACAGATAATGTTGAAACACCCTGGTGGAAGATCGCCGGAGAAACTGTCACCAAGTGGATAGCCGGTGATACGAAAGACTCTTTTAGAAACACAAAAGATACCTATGGTAGTGTTGTGAATAGTGTAGCCACCAAAAAAATTGAGGGTGACGAAAAGAAGTCGTTCAAAAATGCAAGAAGTGATTATAAAGACGTAAAAGACAAAACCGCAAAAGTCACTATGGATGCGAAGAAAACGAGTTCTTTTGGAAGCGCGATTAAAGCTGGTTTAGCGATTACCCAGAAAAAGTTTGCGCAAGCAGTTAAATTCTTGCATTCTATTAGCGGGAGAAAACTTGGCGGTGCGTTTTACGGCGGCGCATGGCACAACATTCCGCAGTATGCAGATGGTGGTTTTCCTAATAGAGGCTCTGTGTTCATTGCCGGTGAAGCTGGCGCAGAGGCGGTTGGAAACATCAACGGCAGAACAGAGGTGCTGAATCAGTCTCAGATGGCAAGCGTGATGTATGACGCAGTGGTCAGAGGCATGGTGCAGGCATTTTCGATAGCCGGTGCGAATGGCACGGATGTACACGTCCATCTGGACGCTAATGCGAAGGGGCTGTTCCGGGTGGTTCAGACTGAGGCCAACAACTATACCAACATGACCGGGAAACCGGCTTTTAACATTTAAGAGGTGGGTTATGTCGGCATGGCAAGTAAAGAATAAGAAAGGGGAGTGGGTTACAATGCCCACTCCCGCCCATAATGGGATGTCAATAGCGGATGAACCGATATGGTCATCCAATACCGGTAGAGGTTCTACAGGCAAGATGTCAGGCGACATTGTAGCGTGGAAGAAAACCGTGGACATGGATTTTCCTGCGTTGACATACGCTCAATCAAAACTGATAAGAGACACCTTAAGGAACGCCGGTGAGTTTTTCGATGTGCGGTTCAGGGACTTTGACGCATCCGAGTGGGTTACATGCAAGATGTACACAGCAAATCTTCCCAGAACGCTTTATTCCCTTGCGGATGGGTTGAGGTATCACACAGGCGTAAAGATTCAGCTTGTCGAGCAGTGAGGAGGTGAGGACGGATGTATACGAATGTTACAGATGCTTTCACGGAAAAGCTGTCCGAACCGAGCAGACACTTTCGGACAACGATATACGAGAATGGCACGCCTCTTGACTTGGAAGTCATTTCCATTCGTTTTGTGACCGGCACTTGCGGCGGCAGTTCTTTAGCCGTCGGATGCGCATTTGCCGCTATGGCAGAGTTCAAGATTCGATATACAGATCTGGAACTGGAAGGGAAGGAACTGTTCGTAGAACTTGGGCTGTTACTGGATGACGGTACTTATGAGGATATACCTTTCGGTCACTGGACGGTGCAAAAGCCTAGCAGACAAAACGACATTGTGACGTTTCAGGCGGTTGACCGAATCGCGGCCAGACTGAATGAGGATTATAGTTCCTCTTTGACGTATCCGTCTTCCATTGCGAATGTCATTTCCGAGCTGCAAACAAACATCGGTATCACGATTCACTGCGATACACCTGCGAATGTGAATCTACAAGTCCCTATTGAAAACATATCCCAGAGAGGAGCTTTGTCAATTATTGCGGCAACTCTTTTAGGCAATGCGTGGTGTGACCGTAATGGTGAGATTCATATTTCCACATTTAACAATCCGTCAAGCAGAATCAAGATTGACTTTGACTATGTGAAAGAGCAACCGTCGATGGACGAAACCACCTCACTGATTGAGGGCGTAAAAGTGTACACGGTAGCCGACAGAACGGATACCTGGATTACCTCTGGTAGCGGTCACATGATAGAACTATCCGACGTTTACATGACTCAGGATATTCTTAACACCGTGGCTTCTAATATAGAAGGTTTATCCTACGGCGGCGGTTCCGTCATGTTTATGGGTAATCCACTGATAGACCCTTCGGATGTGATTTACTTCAAGGGCAATTCAGACATGGCCGATTTCTTCCTTATCACGCACCTTGGGGAAGAGATTGTCACAGGAGCAGCTGAGAATATCGCGGTGAGAGATTACCTTTCTTATGATGTGCCTTGCATGGAGATTACGCAGTTTTTCGATGGCGGTTTAACCACCACGATAACGGCGGCGGGTTCTTTCGAGAAAACCGAAAAGACGTTTTACACTGGCCCGATTACTGAGGCTATTGAGAGAAACGCGAAAGCGGCGGCAGAGGCGCAGGAAACAGCCTCCGAAGCATTAGACAATGCGAGTGACGCTCAGAGTTCGGCAGATGATGCGATGGCTCTTGCGAACGGCAAGAATAAAATCTATTACCGAAACTCCGCGCCGACTACAGGTTTGACCACCGGCGACTTGTGGTTCAAAACTTCTGAGGGTAACGCCATTTACGAATACACTTCAAGTGGTACATGGACACTCAGACAGCTAGGGCAAGGCTCTCTAGCGGCAAACTCCGTAACAGCAGTAGAAATAAACGTAAGCACCTTATCTGCTATTTCTGCATACCTTGGGAGCGCGATTATAGGCGGCGCAAATAACCAGAACGGCACACTGACCATCAAAGACGCCTCCAATAATACCATCGGATACTGGGACAATACCGGTATCAATGCACAGGTGGGCAAGATCGGCCCGTGGAGCATATCCGACACCAGTATATACTATAATGACGCAACGACAGGCAGGGTGGCAAGTTTTTCACCCGGTTCTGTAATGGGTGGCATAAACAATCAAAGGTACTCCCTCGATGCGGCAGGTGTTCTTGAGTTAAACGGAAGCGGTGGGACTTATCCGTCAGTAACTTTAACTGACCTATCAACAAATTTACGCGGGGAGATGTATGTCGGTTCGCTATATCTCAATAGCAAGGAGACATTAAGCGTATCCA